>JAABUP010002737.1_pt1 | contig 33138 bp, 33 predicted proteins | sample 5559201 | NCBI WGS metagenome assembly JAABUP01 (sample SAMN10711887, study PRJNA513373) | rock metagenome | isolation source: Antarctica rocks | place: Antarctica
TGACAAGCAGCCAAAGTGAATGCCGCTATACTCAATGAGTGAGAATCAACTCAAGAAAGTTAGAACTTACCTTGACAAGAATCTCAAAAGAAGATTCATCAGATCATCAAAGTCATTGACAGAATACTCAATCCTGTTTGTATCAAAGAAGAATGACACAAAGTGACTATGTGTCAACTACAGACAACTCAACAAGATAACTAGACAAGACAGTTATTCCTTACTGTTGATCAAAGAGTTGCAAGACCGATTAGACAGAGTCAAGTGGTTCACAAGTCTAGACTTGAAAGAAGCCTACTACTGAGTACAAATGAAGAAAGGTGAAGAATGAAAAACGGCATTCTGAACAAGATACAGACACTACAAATACACTGTTATGCTGTTTAAGCTCAAGAACGTTCCTGTCACCTTTCAAACACTAATCAATGACACATTGAGAGAATACCTCAATGATTTTGCAATCACATACCTCAATGACATCCTGATATACTTAAATGATCATGAGATGCACTGCAGTCACGTACACAAGATACTGAAAAAGCTCAAGAAAAGAACTTTGTATGTGAAGAAGTCAAAAAGCAAGTTTGAAGCAAAGAAAATCAAATTCCTTGACTATATTATTCAACCTGAGCAAATCAAGAAGAACTCAAAAAAAACAGATGCAGTCAGAAACTGGCCTTCATCAAAACAAGTCAAGAAAGTACAAGCCTTTCTAGAGTTAATGAACTACTATTGAAAGTTTATACCTAGTTATGCAAAAATTGCAGAACCCCTCACACAACTAACACACAAGAATGAAAGATGACATTGAGATAAAGAACAGAAGAATGTATTTCATGCATTAAAGAAAAGCTTTAACAGTACAGCACATCTGAGAATACTCAATTCAACATGCAAAAAGATACTGAAAACTGACACATCAGATTTCACAGTAGGTGCATGCTTGTACCAGATCAAGGATGAGCAACAGAGACCCATAGCCTATCAGTCTAGAAAACTATCAGAATTGAAGAAAAGATATGAGATTCATGACAAAGAACTTCTTGTAATAGTGAAAGCACTGCAAGATTGAAGACCTTACCTCACAGATACTGAGAAGCTTATTCAGATCTACACAGATCATAAGAATCTGAGGAACTTTGTAACAATCAAACAGTTGAATCAATGACAGATTCGCTGAGCCAAACAGTTAGCTGATTATGAATTTCAAATCCATTACAAAAAGAATAATGAGAATGATGAAGCAAACACTTTGAGTAGACAACCTGATCATGAAGGAGTGAAAAAGATTCACACTGAAATTCTGAGTAAAGATGACAAAGAAATCCTCACAAAAGGCTTAGCAGCAACATACAAGGTGAAGCAAGCTCTCTTGACAGATAAAGAACTAATATGAGTATGTCACAACAGCAAGGTCAATGAACACCTTGAAGTCAAAAGAATCAAGAACCTTGTATAAAGAAGGCACAATATCAGTGACCTTAAAGATTAAATCACTGAATACATCATCAGATGCAATTCATGTCACAGAAACAAGATTCAGAGAAACAAAAGATATGACAGAGTAATGCAACTAAACACATCAAATGCATCATGAGAGTCAGTTACTATGAACTTCATAACAAAGTTATCAACATCAAAGAATTCAGCATGAGGAGTGAAGTTCAACAGTATATTGACTATAGTTGATAAACTGACCAAGTACACCATGTTCATTTCATTCAAGAAAACCACAACAGCATCAGTACTGATGTACATCATACTGTGAGAGTTGGTTAGCAATCACAAGCTATCAAAAGAATTTATCATCAACAGAGACAAACTGTTCACAAGCAAGTTTTGAGAAATGCTCACAGCAGAACTCAAGATAAAACATAAGATGTTGACAGCATATCATTCACAGATGAATGAGCAGAGTGAACAAATAAATCAGACAGTTGAAATGTACTTGAGACACTACATCAATAAGAACCAGAACAACTGAGTACAACTGTTGTCAACGGCACAGTTTGCATACAATAACACACAAAACAAAACCACAGAAGAAACACCATTTTAAGCAAATTATGAATATAACCCAAAGGTATGATGAGAACTGCAAGCACACAGATCACAAAGTCAGAAAGTGATATTAAATATTGCAGAGATCAAGAAGTTGCACAGAAATCTGATGAACAGAATTCAACAGTAAACAGAACAAACAACAGAGATAAAATCTTTCATGGTTGAAGAGAGAGTTTATCTAAAAACAAACAACATTTCTATAAAGTGAAGAAGCAAGAAGTTGAACAACAAGAGCATAGAACTGTTCAAGATCAAGAGAAACATAAAGGGATTAAGCTATGAGCTAGACTTACTCAATAAAATGCAGATACACTCAGTATTTCATGTGTTCATGCTTCAGTGTTGCAATCAGTTCATACCACTTCAAATCATTGAAACATTTGTTGAACCTGATGAGGAGTATTAAGTTGAGAACATTCTAGAAAAACAGATGATTAGCAAAAAGACCCACTATCTTGTCAAGTGAAAAGAATACAATACCTCAGAAAACACATGAGAACTCAAAGAGAACCTACTCAACTGTGCAAGAACACTACAACAGTTTGAGAGAGAGGTCTGAGGTCAATAAAGAAGCTAGAACTCATTGACTTCAGTAAGGAATCAAGATTAAAAGAATCAGAGAAGTTTTTCTCATTCTCAGTTTCATTGTTATCATTGCTCAGTTCAGAAGCAACACAGTGAACTTTGACAATTGTGTGAGACTCATTCTGTTTCAAAGTCTTGAAAAGGTGAAGAACCTTTACATTCAGCTTGAAAAGGTGTTCAGCCTGTTTCACACACTCATTCATAGCCACCTTGAGTTCAGATTTCAGTCAAAGATGAGCACAATTCAGGGAATCTAATGATATCAGCACACACAAACAACCACAACAGATACACTCAGCACACTTTGCATAACCTGTCATGATAATGCAAAAAGAAAGAACAGCAGAGCAGTGATCACAAGCAATGAGAGAAGTGAAGCTGAAAGTTGCAATGATTTTTGCAAGATGAAGACAATTGTGCTGCTTATGAGAAGGCATGACAGTGAAGAAGCTATCTGTCTTTATACTCTCACTTATATAGACACTAAAGAACTAGCGCCTAGAAGAGAAGGGATCGTGTTACAGTCAGACTGTAATCAGCTAGTATGTTCTAGAGAATATGTGAGAGAAGCGTATACCTGAACATAAGCTCACTCAGATCTATTGCTCTATAGTGAGCTCAGTGAGATGATAGACCTTTGATAGGTCTATCAGCTCTATTGCTTTATAGAGAGCAAGGTGAGCACGATGATTCTATAGTATATAGTAGGACCATTTCCCCTATGGAAATGGGTTGTGTTCAACTCAATACAAGTTATCAACTACTGGTTTACTCTACACTGCGCACTGAGACCCTTATATCAACAAGCACAAACCTTTAGCCTTAATATTTGAGGCATCTCAGATCAGAACATAACATATGACAACAAGAAAGCTTCATATTGACTAGATTTTAAAAAGAGCATAATGAAACTGAATCTCAGAATTCACACAGATTCTTAAATGAACTTGCAGGTCTGAATTCATGAGTTTTGCCACAGTCAGAATCACTAAACCCACAGTGTACAAGATGCACAAATGTTTCTTCTCATCTTGTTAACATAATTGATCAGACAGATAAGCAAATTTCTGTTATTGTTGCTACAATTGAAAAACTCATTGATGAGAAGAGTGATGAAAGTCATGTATGTTATCTTCACAGAAAGAAACTAGCAGCTACTGCAGAATTTCAGGTCAGACTTTTACAAAGCAATGCAGTAGATTCTTGTCTTCAAACCTATTGAAACAATCAATTCTGAATACTGAAGCTGAAGACAGACTCTGCAACATGACAATGATTTTGAGCTATTGATTGTTCTTCTCAATCAGCTGATAATATAAGAGTCTACAATTATCTTCATCATGATCTATTCTTAATGATTGAGGTAAGTGCACTACTAAACTGAATAAACTTCAAGAGCAGAGTCTGAAACAGAAATGAGTCAGTCATCATTTTAAATGCATTAAGCTGACTATATGAATGAGATCTATCACAATCAACACTTTTTATCATCATCATCTTCAAGAAGTTGAAGAAAGGCAGAACTATGACTGGCTTCAAAATATGTTCTATGACATTATTCAGCAAGCTATTCATCAATCTTCTACATACTACCTCATTTATGTTGCTCTTTGCTCAGATAACAATTGTTGTCTCATTTCATATTCTTACTACAGCAAGTTTCAGACTGTCTTTGATAAGACTTTCTTCAGACATATTGATCTTAATATTCTGAAACTAGTGAATGAGAGAAAAGAGCAGTACATGATTCAAGGCTCTGTTTCACTGAACAATGAAAAGAAAAAAGACTGTATGAAAATGCTCTTAAGAATGCATCATCATTTTGATGAATGATAAAAGAATGTTCAAAAAAGACTAGCAGCAAAGAGAAAAGAGTTGTTGAATGGGTTAATTCATCAAATAATCTATAATGAATGAATGAAGAAGAATATTCAGAAGTATAAGACAGATTTTACCCCTCAATCATGTCTTTAAAAAGAAATCAGAGTCTTATTATTACATCTACTGCATGAAGCACAGACAGCACAAGAAAGCTGTCAAATCATATTGTTCTAATATGTTGAAATTGCAGAGAATCATGAGACACTAAACATATCAGAGTTCAGAACATGAAGTCAGCTTTCTGCAGCACATTGTGATCTTGTCTTTGATCTGTCTTCTTTCTTCACTCATCATAACATGTTTAATGCACCTTCATATTCATTTTTAGCTGCTGTTCAGCTTATTGATCTGAGTTCAATATCTGACACACTACTTGATCATGTTCACTAAATTAATCTTATTGTTATGTCTCATCTGTGTGATCTGTTAAGTGACAACAATGCAGTCAGAAATGCTTATTTTCACAACTGAATCATCACAACAAGATAAGCTATCAAGACTCATTGAAAAGAAGTAAAGAGAATAGAGCGCAGTGTCTTTTGCAAAAAGTCATACTTCTATTGTCACAATCAGAAACTAACACCTTCTCATTCAGACAATTCATCTTCAAAACTTTAAGAGAATAAAATTAACACTGTAACAGAAAGTGAAGACAAGAGATCAGTAAATCACTATTAATGATAATAATGAGTGAAACTGCAAGAACACAGTAATGAAATTAAGAAAAAAAGGCTGTTGTGAAGACAGAAGAGATAAATAATGAGAAAAGGTGAAAGAAGAGGCTAAATTGAAAAATTCATGAGATGAATAGACATAGATTATCAACCATACACACTTCACAGACAGTTTCAGTTCTTCAAACAGTACTTGTTTTGAACAGTTTCAGATAGACCCTTCTTGTCTAAATTACTACTTTATCTTCTTTATCAGTTCAGTGAGCATATCATTGTGCATATAACTTTCATAATCATTCTCATTGTGAGTCTATTGTCATTATCTAAAAATGAGACAAACAGTTATTTTCTCAACAGAAGTAGTGTTTGAAAAGCTGAATTTGAATGATACAGTAAAGAAAGCACACATAAGAATGATTAAATAAGCATTAAAAAGACTGAAAAATGAAGATATTTTTGTTTTTTCAGATGAAGTCTAAATAGAAATAGAACAAAGATGAGAAAAAAGATGAGTTTCTCAGTTTAAAGATATTAATTTAAATGAATATGCTTAAAAACAGCAGAAAACTGAGCATACTTTTATGTTTTGAGCAGTAATGACAGTAAAATACAAAGAATCATGTCATCTGTGAAAGATGAAAACTGCAGAGAAGAAAAAGATAAATGATAAGATACTGATAAAGAAAAATGAGAAGAAAAATGTTATAAGTTGAACCCATACTAAGGTCTTATGGTCTAGTTGCTTACTAAGACCCTAAGACTAAAGCACATTATTTATTTGCTTCTGTACAAAGCTCTTCTTCTTCTCTTCATAGTATTTTTCTTGTATTTAGAAATTATCAATTGAGTGTCAGTCTCATTGCAAACTCATGACATTAAAATACTATTCTCATTTAAACCTGGCCTATACTGAAGGCCTTGCTGTACAATTGTTAAAATCAGTGCAGAATGAGCACAGAAACCTCTATGACAGATGAAATGAGAATTGTTGCTGAGAAGATTTCTTCTTGAGCACAAATACTTATGACAAAACTACACAGTATAAAGAGTCATACAGAAGAGAACATGTGAAACATGAAGGCTTATACAGATCTTCTTTACACCTTTATGATGAATTGAGACAATCTCACATCAACTACATCAGTAGATACAGCTATCTCAACATCAGCTGTTGCAACATCATCTTCTTCTCAAAAATCAGTCAATTGTACAAATGGTCTCACTTTAAAGCAGCTCATTGCAGCAATGAGTGTGAATTGACACTCAAAACAATGTCTTTTTGATTCACTCAGATTTGAAGAAAAGAGAGTGAAATTCAGACCTTGACTACAACAAATTGTTGCTAAATTGAATGTGAACATGTCAAACAACAATGTCAGTGTGCAGTTTTGATACTTACACAGTCAGGTCATACCTTGAATTGTGGCTTGTATCAAGTCAAACAAAGTTTTAAATCATATGATCATTGAGAAGCTGATTAATCAGCTTTGACATGCATACAATAACTCAGAATTGAAGAAGAGAGTGACTTGTACCTTAAAAGCTTTAAAACAGAAAAAAAAGCCATTTGCTAGACATCTGACCACCTTTAAATGAATGCTGCTAAAAGCAGAAGGCTTAAAATGAGATGATGCTGTCAAGAAAACATTTCTTAGTAACAGTCTTGACATAACACTCATGTGAGCTCTGATTGTCATCTCAATCTCTGTGTCATATGATGAGTACATTATCTTGCTACAGTGAGTCAGTCACAACTTAAACTCAATTCAGAAGGCTGTTGCTCAAAAGTGTTGTATGACAACTACTATCATCACACAACAGTCTCACACAAACAACATGAACTGAGAACTCACTGAGCATGTCATTGTCACAGCTACAGAAACTGAAGAGAGACACAGAGCACAATGAGTGTCAGAGAAGAAAGTGACAAAATGTTGTATAAAACAACTATGCATGTGCTGCAGAGACAACAGCCACTTCATTAAAAACTGCAAACTTCTGTCTGCTGTATAATCTTGTGTCATCAATGTTGTCACTGCTGAGACTGTAAAGAAGTCAACAGAAGAAGAGAAGAACTCAGAAAAAGAGTAGCTTTTAGCAGAAGTTGCAGCTGAGAGTGTATGAAATGTGATAAAAGCTGAAAGAAGTTTGAGAATCAGATGAACAGTGCTTTCTTCACTATGTCAACATTAATCAATAAGAAGTCATATGCACATACCTTGTACAACACAGAATGCCTGTTCTATGAAATGATCACTTCTCACTTTGCTAGAAATTACAATCTACAGCACATGAAGATAAGACCTTGTATGATTACAGAGTTTGATGAATCTTCAGGTTCATCAGTAAATGAAATAGCTGTTGTACAAATTGATATTGATGAACATCAGAAGTCAAGAACATTCTTTTATATTGTCTTTAAGTTAGCATTCTACAATCTTATACTAGGTTTATCATGAATGAAGCAGAACAAGATCATATTGAATGCAGACAGAGCCTTTCTTACAATTGAATTCACAGAAACTATTGTATGAAACAGAGAACTGCTGAGAGTGAGTTCAATTATGTTATGATGTCAGCTACATTCTTTACAAACCTTGTATGAAAGAAAGAAGAGAAACAAAAGAAGATTGAGGTGTTTTTAACCAGCATGACTGATATTGAAAAAGCCTTAACCTCACAGAAGAAGACTGACCTGAGAACTATACTCTCTGATCATTATCATGAGTTTTTAAATGTATTTGATCATACAATGACTGAGAAGTTGCCTTTCTTAAGAGAAGAATGCATAGATCATTGAATTGAACTAGAAGAGATAGATGAAAAAAAATCAAAAGTACTCTGAGGTCCTCTATACAACATGATGAGAGAGAAGCTACTAATGTTGCACAAGACATTAACAGAACTTTTGAATAAGCAGTTCATACAAGTCAGTAACTCATTTGCTGCAGCATCTGTTTTATTTGTACAGAAGTCAGAAGATGAACTTTGATTCTGTGTGAATTACTGTGACTTGAACTGAATCACTTGAAAGGATTATTATTCTCTTTCATTGATATATGAGACTCTGTGAAACATTGAATGAGCTCAATGATACATCAAGTTAAATGTCATAGCAGCATTTCACAAGATTCAAATTGCTGCAGAGAACAAATGAAAGACAGCATTCTGTATGAGATATGAGTTATATAAATGAATGATGACTTCTTTTGAGCTAGTCAATGTCTCAAGCACATTTCAGAGATATATTAACTGAGTCTTGCGCAACTTTCTAAATGAGTTTTGTTCAGCCTATGTGAATAATATTCTCATTTTCACTGATGAGTCTTTGCATCAGCATCAAGATCACATACAAAAAGTACTACTATGGCTTCAAGAAGTTGACTTACAGATTGATATTGATAAATGTGAGTTTGAAGTCAAGTCAATCAAGTATCTAAAGTTCATTCTAAAAGTTGAAAAGAGCATACAAATGAACTCTCAAAAGATGAAGACAATCATGAACTGACAAGCTTCTAGGTCAGTAAAGAGAGTACAGAGTTTCATAGACTTTGCAAACTTTTACTGAAAGTTCATTAAGAACTTTTCTAATTTGATTATGTCAATGATGACTCTCATACAAAAGAATGCATTTTTTAAGTGAACAGAGAAAGCTGATCAAGATTTTAAGAAGTTAAAGACTATGTTCATTTCAGTGCTGATTTTAGTCTTGTTTAATCATACATGTATGATTGTGATGAAAACAGATTCCTCAGATTGATGCATAAATGAAATTCTGTTACAGTTAGTGAATGATGTGTGAAGACTCTGTGCCTATTATTTAAAGAAGAATGCATCTGCAGAGTGCAATTATGAGATTTATGATAAAGAGATGCTGATCATCATACAATGCTTGAAAGAGTGAGATGCAGAATTGAGAAGTGTGTTAAGTTTTCAGATTTGTACAGATCACAAAAATCTGAAATACTTTATGACAGTCAGAAAGCTTACAGAGCAACAAATGAGATGATCTTTAATTCTGTCATGATACAACTTCTTCATACTATACTTGTTGAGCAAGCAGAATGAGAAAACAGATGCTTTATTGAAACAGAAGCAGAATGTGTCAATGAATCTCTCAGATGACAGAGTACAACATTGTATGATGCAGATAATACATTCTGAGATGATAAGCAAGCCTATACAGACTGCCTCAATGACAATAGCAGACATATCAGTTTCTGTGCTTGTATGAGATCAGAACTTGTTTGATGAGATTACAGACCTTAAACAGATGTAAGTGAGTGCTGAAGCAGAAGATGAGTTGTATGATGAGCTTTGTCAGATAATATGCAAGAAATGAAGATCATTTTCTACTGTTCTAGAAGTGAGGGTATTCATAACAAAATGCTTTTTGAGCAATGAAGAAAAGCTACTCTTTCACAGAAGGTGCTGAGTGCTGTTCTCAGAACCTTTTTGTATGAGACTGATTCAGTATACACATGACTCAACAATAGCTGAACACTCAGAAAGAAATGTAACTGACACTTTCTTATCATGACAGTTCTTTTGACCTGAAATGCTACAGAATGTCTGTACATTCTGCTAAAATTGCAACAAATGCTGTATGAACAACAGCTGAAAAGACCGTCAACAAGGCTTCTTGAAGCCTCTACCTGTACTGAAGCAGATTTGACAAAAGATATTCATTGACTTTGTAGTAGATCTACTGTCAAGTGAGGGTTGTATGAACCTTCTGATTATTACAGATTGTCTTAGCAAAAGAGTAATACTGAAACTGTGCAAGAATATGACTGCAGAATGAGTGGCTCAGACATTCATACAATGTTTCTATCAAGCTCATGAGCTTTTCATCACAATAGTCTCAGATTGAGACACTCAGTTTGTGAGCAGTCTATGAAAGAGAGTCTGTCAACTTTTAAAGATTGTACAAAGAATGTTCACAGCATATCACTCAGAAACTGATGAGACAACTGAGCAAATGAATCAGAATGTTGAGCTGTACATTTGTACATTCTTCAATTATAGTCAGAATAACTGAGCAAGCCTGCTTCTCATGACTGAGCTAATTATAAACAATCATGACTTCATCTCAACAGAGGTGAGTCTCTTCTTTTTGTCTCATGAGTATCACATGAAGCTTTTACAACTACTTGAGAAGTTGAAGCTTGTATGATCTGCAAAAAGTTCAGTACAAAAAGCTGATCAAATTGTATGAAAGATGAAAGAAGTCACAGAGTGAGCACAGATGACTATGACTGTCACTCAGCAGGTACAGAAAGAAGTGATGAATTGAAAGAGACAGCAGTCTTATAACTTCAAGAAAGAAGACAAGATCTGACTAAATCTTAAGAACATATGTATGAACTGTCTGTGCAAGAAGTTTGATGCAAAGAATGTCAAACACATCATTGTTAAGAAGATCAGCTCACATTTCTTCTGTCTAAACACACTGCTGAGTATTCATAATGTGTTTCACTTAGTTATGCTTCAGTCAGCAGTCATGAATACTCTTTCTTCTCAGTGTACAACAGATTCACAACCCTCATCACAAATTGTAAGTGATGAAGAAGAGTTTGAGATAAAGAAGATTCTGAAGAAGAGATTTGTATAACATAAAGAAGAATTCAAGAAGAAGTACTTAATGAAATGAGTCAGTTATATCTGATTTACATGAGAATCAGTGTTCATTCTGAAAGACACAGTGATGTTAAACTGATGAAAGTTAATGCAACCTGAGGTGGCTAAATCTTAACTGTACACAAGAAGACTAAAATGCTTTATGAGTTCAAGAAATTGTACAGAGTTCAAAATTTAGTGTTGAATTTATTTGATTTATTTCTATGCTAATTACTAATGATGCCTTCTTGATTTCATCAAAGCTATTTGTTTTAAGCATCACGCAAAGATGAGACATACAGCACAGATGTTATACACAGCTCATACAACTAAACCTATACTAAAGACAACATAAGAAAAGAAAAAGAAGTCATATGTACTTAAAGGTCAAGGTCAATAATGACTGCCTCTGTCAACAGCAGAATTGATGCAATCTGTCTCAGTTTAGCAATGCACTCACCCTCATCAGTGCTGTCATCATTCTCATCATTTAAGATGACAATGAGCACATCATTGTTGCATACAGAGCAGTGAGCAGTGTGGTCATGTCACTTGCAGTTGTCACAACACTCATTGAAATGTTTTGATGTATGACAACATTTTAAAAAAAGCATCATATTGCATTTCTGACAGTCAGCACAATCAGCAGAAATCAACACATTTTGACTCTGAATCAGAATTGCATTGATGTATGATGATTAATGAGTTCTCATCTGAGCCAATGTGATACAGTTCTGTATGAACAAAATGTTGTCACTGAGCAGAGTGAGAATGACCATTGTTTGAGAAGAGTGAGTGTATCAAGCAAGCTGCTGTTGATCAATAAAGAAAACAGAATTGATATCAGCATCTGCAAGAATGAGAGCAACAATGTAAGTGTTGTACAAAATGAGGGCTTTACAAGTTGTCAGCTCAGAGACACATACTTATACAACACTTACATGATGATTGTTGTTGTTGTTGTTATTGCTGCTGAGCTTGTTGTACAAAAGTCAGTGCTGACATATTCAATCAAGAAAGGTTTCACATACAAAAGGTGTCAGTGAAGAAGTTAAAGAAGAAAGAAAAAGAAAAGTCATACATGAGGTGAGGAGTTTATAACTCACTTCACTAACAAATAAGCTTGAGTGAATTGTCAGAGAAAATCATGCAAGCAATGAAAAAATTTTCATCTGTGAATCTTATCTGTATGAAGCAGAAAAACACATGTCAACAGACATTGACATATGACAACCTTTTCAGAAGCTTAAAGCACAACCTTGAAGAGAAAGAAAGAGGTGATGTCATAAGTTGAACTCATACTAAGGTCTTATGATCTAGTTGCTTACTAAGACTTTAAGACTAAAGCACATTATCTATTCACTTCTGTATGAAGCTTTTCTTTTTCTCTTCATAGTATTCTTCTTGTATTTAGAAATTATCAATTGAGCATCAGTCTCATTGCAAACCTGTGACAAAAAAGCAGTGTGTTCTTTAAGAAAGAGTTAATGTTAAAGTATTGAGAATTTAAAAGCATTAAATTCTCTCTGAAATTAATTTAAATGTGCATCAATTAAATTGTATAAATTCTTTATTAAGTGAATGAAAGCAATTATTACATTAATCAAAGTGAAAATTTAAATATTAAAAGAAGATTAAAGACAACAGTAAAGATATAGACTGATATCTTTATTAAAAGCTGATTCTTCTCTCAAAATTGTACTTATTTATAACTCAAATTCAGTGAGAGAACTCTGAGAAGAATGTCTGATTAATGAAGAATAATGCACTGTCTCACATAAAGACAGCTAAGTATATGAAGCATATGCAGTTAGCTATAAGAATTCAGAAGATAAACTGAACTGTAAATAGCTTTAATCTTAATAGAATTGAGTCTGTATAAAAGTATATAAAGAATTCTCTGATGAAATATAATATTAAAAAAACTAGTAAAGAGACTTACAGATGTGTAAAGAAGACTGTTTTACTGAAATGAAAGTGTACAGAGCAGTCTTACATTGACAGACAGGCAAAGAACTTCAAAGACAAGCTAGAATTGTGTATTCAGCATAATGATGATAACAACTTTCATGAATAAGTCTTAATTCTATATAATTTGTATGTGATTGTGACTTTACATTAAAAATACTCATGTTTACATGTGATCTGCAGCATTTCAAGCATCACTGTGTAGATGGATGTTCAATCTGCTGTGTCATTCAGCTGCATCACTCTGTTGAGCTGATACAGGCACAGCAGTTTGAAAGGGCACGCAACAGTAGTCACCGCAACATTCAGGCCCTTCACCTTGACTCTTGATTTCTTGTCTTTTCTTCACTTCAACTGCAATTCACACACCAACATAGCCAACATGCAAATCATGCTCATCGCAATGTATTCGGCTTTTCTTTCTAAGCTCCATCTCGGAATTGCGACAAGAGATTGTACAGCGTGTATTCCGCTTGAGCATATGACATCGCTTGCCCATGGAGTCTCTCTGTCGGTTCACGGATTGTATGCCTCGAGTCCGCCAAAGTAAGTTTGATAAGTGTGCTGATGTTGATAGGGACTCCGCAATCAAATATCACAATGGCACTTCGAAATCTTGCGCCAGTACCGACCCGTCATCAGCATACCTCAAACTGCTACAGCGATACGAATCAGAGTCGAATGGATCCGAATTGCACAGTCCATTGGCCATGTGGGAACATGCTCGCCATTCAACGCCGGTTTGAGAGCAAGGGTTCGGCTTCATGTTCAGTATACGTCAATGGGCCATGTCCCGCTGGCTCTCATCCCCTTCGTTGCCGCCATCGCCACCATTGCCATCTCTCATCACAGAAGCAGAGGTGTTTTATGACGTGCTCTGTGAATTGAGAGATGCCGTTCAAGCAAATGGCATTTTGATGCACTACATCGGTCTTTCCGTGCCTGTGTGGCTGACAGACACACAAGCCTCACACATATTTTCAGCAGCCGAGAGAGCAGGTCTCTCAATCATGGACCTTGGTCATCCTCCGGCGTCAGTCGCCGCCTCTCATAGCATTGATCTGTGTCGAGTACCTACCGAGTATTTGCCCTGCCAGCCCGAGCGTATAATGACGCTTGATCTATTGAAGAATGCACTTACAGTGTCGGTGCTGCACATCTCACCCGACTACTACCTTTTACAAGGACGCTCGTATTCCGTAAATCACAACTTGGGCGCTACTCAGCTCAACGCCCACGGCGTAGGCTGGCAGGAACTAACGGCATGGATCAACAATTTTGCCCAGGACAAGGGCGTCACTAACCTATTTCTGATCGGGCCGAAAGCGACGCATCCGATGTTCTACCATGCTGTGCAAAAATCTGACATCGCACGCCTTCTACGGGAAAGGGAAAAGGATAGCGTGCCGTCTGAGCGTGCCGTCGCTCTAGGCGCGGCAGAGATGACGAAGGAAACCATGGAGAGACAGTCTAGTGATTGCCTTGAGTCCGACGAATGTGAGAAGATAAGAGACGAGGCGGATAGGCTGACTGGCAAGCCGGCCTGGAGAGTTCGATCGCCTCATTCAGAGCTCTAAGTCTAACAGGTACGTGAAAAATGAAGTTGGTTATGTATTATTGTCCCAAATATTCTCTCTATACTACTGGTATGGAGGTGCCATCTCATAAGTACTTTCCATAGAAAAATGTTATATCGTGCGGAATTCAGCTAACCAACAAGGGCAAAAGCTTACACAGAGTGCATCAACCTCCTGAATTACAGCGTCTGCGGTATTCCAGTCATCATAGCGGATAAGAGAATCGACGTCTTCGACAAAGACTACAGACCTCTGAACAAGCTCGATCGCAGGGATGGGGAAGCTTGTAAGTGTATGATTATAATCTTTGCTCATTTGTTCATATTCGCGAGCTTCTGATATGAGTCTCCGGTCAATATAGATGATCCGGACATTTATGACGGGGCACCTGTCGGTGTATAGATCGTTGCACGCAAACATGCGGAGAAGGTATGGGCGATCATGACTGCGAGTCTCAAGGCTGCAGGCGTAAGTTAATTTCCTTATGTGCATACTTGCTATACATACCTTATCCATGTGCTTACCACGTGGCCCTGTTCATGTTGCTACTCGGATCGTTCTATGGGCCTGCTGTATGTGTCCACCGTATGTGCGTCCCATATATGCCTGCTATATGCCTCCGCTGTAGTACATACTGCTACACGATAGCTATGTGTACGTGTTGCTTCGATGGGCACAACTGCCAGGATCTTTATGAATGCCGAAAACATACCATTATATAATCAGAAAGAGGGCTATTCTAGGTCGTCCACTCATTCGGCTGCACGAAGTTTCCACCTTCTTTCGCTGCATCTGCAAGATGTTATGCCACGCATTCCGAAGAACGCCTGTGGTTCATTCCGTAGGATGTGTAAACGTGCTGGTCAACACTGCGCAATGATGGGACTGTCAAACTATCATTGGTGATTGTATTGACCCGACTTTACGGTCTCACTTGAAACAGAAGAGACGTGCCGAACCCAGCTTGCTGCCATCCAAATCAGGCTGACCTTCCAAGAACCTAGATTCCTTTGAAACCAAGTATACCGTGCAGGCGTTGATATTGGCTTCAACACGGTCTCAATCTGGAACCTTGAAACCTACGGCCAGAACGCAAAGAAGAGTGGAAGCTCGCTACTTCCGAGTGCACCACCACTAAACCCACCCGTCAAGTTGATCGTCACTAGACTCGACTTCCTCATCTTCGACATCGTCTTCCTGTCGCTCGCCCTCGGCCGCCGCTACAGTCCGCAGTCAGCGCTGTATCCTAGTGGAGGCTACCCAGAGCCTTAAAGCTAACCAACACCGGAAACCCTCGCTTTCACAGCGGCAATCCAATTGGCGTCAAGCTCCTTCACCCACGTCCAATCCTTCTCAATCGCTGCCTCAAACTTTTCGATAACCTGCTCATAATAGAACCTGAGCCGATGAACCTCCTCTGGTGTCAACTGAGCGGGTAGAGGCCGTTCTGTAAGCCATTTTTGTGATGCAAAGACCCCAGCGCAGTCCACCACGCGATCGAAGAGATCTTTCGAGCGGATCAGGATGTCGCAAGAGTAGGACGAATGCATAAAGCCGCCAAGTCCACTATTGAAACCTTCTCTGAGGGAAACAGTTCTTCCAGGAAGTGTGTGGTTGTAGGCTAACATACCATTCTCTAACTCTTCCTGCAAGATCTTGACATTGGCGATAAGTGGGGTCGCCATGATGTGGTGAGCAAGATTTAGAACAGTGCCGCCGATGGACAGATAGTTCTTCAGAGCTTTCCTTGGTGTAAAGCTGTCGGTGAGATCTGTCGAATAGCGACGGGCAGGGTTCGAGCTGCAGAACAACGGTCTCGGCATCTTGCTGGACGTGCTTCCTCTAGGCAGAGTGAATCTTCTGTCTACGGTTACGCGTTCTTGATGGAGAGATGAGACGAGAGCTTTGATGACTGAGACATGTCAATGAGCCTTGAGATCAAAGACGGAGGCTAAGAGAGAGAATACGTGCGCGAGAACCCTTGCTGTTGGCCCACAGCTTGGTGTTTTTTAAGAGTGATTCAAATCACGAAGTGAAAGCTCATATCACCTTGGGTGAAGAAATAGTAAGAACAAGAAGTTACTGGTGACTGAGTGCTGAGATGAGGGCCGCTTGGTAGTGTGCACTACTTGATTGAGCGAGTTGAAATGACGACTACACGAGCGGACTTCAATTACGTTGCGACAGGCAGTCATGGGTACTTAGGAATGCATATTCACTTCAAACTTCGTACGTTATAACCACCGTCTGTCCTGAGTCTCAGTTCAATGGAGCAAGAGCCAACAACCAAAGTGCTACAGTCTCTCCCTTGTCGGCTCAAATTCCAGCAAGATCCATCAAAGTACCAAGCATTCGCGCCTCGAAGGGATAACCACCTCGCAGAAGATGCCTCCGTTTGAGTCGGTACGTCAACATCAGAGCTTCTATCGCGAGACGTAGCTCTAGTCAACAGATGAGAATAGTCCCCTCGTTTTCCAATACTTGGGTGAGACGTACTCCCAGCTTCCAGACTCTGCTTTCTCTCCTTGAACGTCAACACCGACCTCAGACCATTGCCCTTTCGCAATCCGTCCTCCTCCCTGAGCATTGCCCTCCGCAGGGCTTTCCGTGACTGGGTCCATCGCTACCGCCAGCTTCTCCCCAACTACTGATCCTCGACCATCCTCTACCCAAAAATTCATCCGCTCGGCTTCCCGAAAGCTAGAATCACCCACGCCTGACGCTCCTCGAGTGGTTCGCGCCCGGCTCTTCGTTTCCACATGCTCTAGCCCTGCCATCGATATGCTGCTCTTTGATTTCTCAAGCCAACACGCAAGCTCCTTCACCATTTCTTCTGTGAGGTGAGCTGGCACGAGGCTCTGCATGTACCAGTGCTTGGGATCGCCATAACCAGCACAGCATTGCTTGACCGTTCGAAGATGGTTTTCTTCCGATATTAGGTCTGCGGTGTTGTAATATTGAGTACCTGATTGTAGTCGTGATAGTGTGCTGGCTGTTCCTTCGTTGATGACTTGAAGAAGACAGTTTATGACTTCGAGTATGCTTGGCACAGGAGTAGACGAGTGCTCTGGTTGGTATGCTGACATGATGGTGATGTCTCTTGAAGGTAAGTTACTCAACTCTGTTCATTTGATAAGTGGACATTGGTATCAGACAATAAGACTAGGGCTGACCTGTTTCTTACTTCAGGCAATGGTGCTTTGCAATTACCAAGACACAGAAGATTCCAAACGTAACAAATGACAGAAAAAACCGAACAGTTGCAGAAGGTTCAATATGTGACTCCTCTGAGCTCAATCAAGATAAGAAGTGTTGATGCGTTCAAACAAAGTCTGACAACACATCAATACTATGCATATTGCGTACTTTTCTTCTAACAACACAACACAAAGTTAACACAAAGACAACATGATGTGAAGTGTTATGTATTTATATGTTACCTCAGCGATGAGGATGAGAGTCCTCTTGAGGTGTTAAGAACTTGTCACCTTATAAACCATGACTATCAAGGGAAGATTGTTTAACCACACCGGACAAACAACAAGATGCACCCGCATCATGTTGGGCTTCTGAGCACGCGGCGGCCACGCAGACGCTCTGCTCCAGGTACCTATATATATAACAAAGTTAAGTGTAACACAAAGCTTGAAGTTTCCTGTCGACCTGCACGGTGACCGAGTGAATCACAGCCCTCAACTCCCAAAGACCACGTTCACTTCCGCTGGCAACGCTGCAAACTCCCTACACGCCCCATTCGTCTTCCAACACAGCGAACTTACAAACCTCTCATGAGCTCCTTCAGGTTGAAGCGAAAGCAAATACCCACCTACCCCTGAACCTCAACCCGTTTAGCGGTAGCATCCCACGAACCTTCTCGATACAGCTACTTCTACCACCCGTAATTATCACCGGCGACTACGACCTCCCCATCTTCATCACCTGATACCTCCTTATCGACACTCTCACATATGCACAAATCACACCTCTACCCCCTTCCCCTTATCCTAGTCGATTCTCAGCTCTAAATCCACTATCCCTTCAACGGTTCAAACCTTTTGCTGCCAGTTACGTCTTTTCAGGCACACTGTCTGCACGACAAACCATAGCCATAAAAAATGGAAAAGTTTTTGTTGCTTTTTATCTGCTTCTAGCTACCTGGTTCCTTTTTTCTGCGGCTTTTGAAGGTGGGGGTACGGGACAGTTACCGCTTCTGTTTGAAGGGTCTTCTTTTTGGAGGGTTTGATTTGGGGGTTCGGAATGGTGCAGGCCGGAAGAGGGATATACAGCCCTCGATATGGGCATGTATCTACTGCCCTGTATCTACTGCCCTGTGCGTTGACCAAGCCCCTTCAGAAGGGAATCGAGGTGGTGAGGGGTCCATCTTCACTGTTAAGACCATGTTCAGATATCTTGTAGCAATGCATCAAGGTTGGCTCGGTGGAGATCTTGAAGTGACAGAAGGTTGACAGTTGCGTTGAGGGGTTTGATTGAGCTGATGATATAGTGGTGCGGAAGTGAAGTGAAGAGAAGAGAAGGGAAGAATGATTTGAAATGGAATAGGCGTTGGAAATGAAGGCTCGGTTTGCTTCTCGAGGGGTTGGGCCGGGGGGGTTTCCATGGTTGCAGGTAAGTGTGTGGCGGAGTGGGCCTATTTTCGCTATTGAGCTCGTTAGGGGGGTTTCTTCGATGATAGTTGTCAAGGTGTGTTCAATGAAGATCTTGATGTGGCGGCAAGGTTGAGAGTTGAGTTGAGAGAATAAAAGAATGGTCTGTAAGAGAAGTGAAGCGAGTCAGGGGATATATTTGGTTACGGAAGAGGTGGCGGAGATGGAGGCTTGATTTGCGTATAGAGGATTCGTTAGTGCACGGTTGGGGATTAAGTGGGCGGTGCACTGATGTGCAGAGGTTCGTTGTAGTTTTTGCTTCTTATTTGCGTTTCCTTGGATGTTAAGAACATGTAGCCACAAGCGTCGCTTGATACGAATCATTGAATGTGAGAGCACAGGTAAGACGCTTAGGGGTAGACGCTATTGAGAGTTGAAGATCAATATCATTGCATGGGAGATCTACGCATACACAAGGGATCACGGGGACTATATGCATCCTAGATGAGGAGATGGTATACTGTGAAAAGACACAGACGGTGAAAGAAGTATAACAATGCGTCGGAAATAGAGCGAAAGGGTGAATCAATGCATCAAATTAATGATGTTGCGACACTAAAAAAGCAATATTGCAAGCTGTAAGGTATAGATAAGATGAGGCAACTCAATGGAAGCAACGTACCAAGACAGACCCGCTGAACCAAGGGACCTACCGTTGCTCAGATTCTAGGGGGCCTTGTAAAATCTTCGCCGCTATCAACGTAGCTACCCTGGCACCAGGGAAAGGTGGTCAGCTGCTCAATGGCGGGTCGTTGCTCGGGCTCCTTCTGGAAGATTGCGTTCAGAAAATCAAGACAGTCTTGACTGAGTCCAAGTTGATCAGAGATGGGTAATGGGTCATTGATGATTTGGTCTCGCCTGTTATCTCTGTTCGCTCTACGTATAGTCAACTGTGCTGAGGACAGGAGATATGTGTCGAAATGAATCGAAGGCGCTTGCGGATCAGGACTGTCCCACGGCGCGTACCCGTGTAGTAGCTCAAACGTTATTACGCCGAGCCTCCAAAGCTGATCGTCTCGCCAGTCGCTCGGCATCAGTACATCCTTTTGGCGGCCCTCGTTTCGGGGCTCAGCTGGATCCAGGAGATAGGCTATTAGTGCTAGGACAAGCTCAGGAGAGATCATGTGCTCGGACATATATATATGGGGTACTTCGGCTCGATGATAATCTAAGATCGACTCGGCGACTTCTGCAGAGTCAAAGTCGATCAACTGAGTCTACATCCAAACTGTGTCAGCTATTTCTAGGCAGAAATATTGGAACAGTGGAATCGTCGTAAAGACTGGAGGTTGCTTACGTTCAGATTCTCGTCAACCAGATAATTCCTATGACTCATGTCATTATGAGTCATTCTCCTGTCGTTAAGGAACATCAGCGCTTCTATTAGACGCGAGATAACTTTGCATACCTGCTGCTCCCTAAGACGAGGAGCCTTGTTACGCATAAGGTCTTCTCCATTGAATCCAGGAAAACGTGGCGCATTTAAGACGCTATTGATGGCTGGCAAAGTATCGAGAGACGGATCAAAGTCCACACTAAATTGGTTCATAACAATGTACGCGAAGTCGTTATGGAGATAAGCTGAGTGAAGCTGCGACACTCGATCATTGCCTCGGATGAAGTGGAGTATGAATGCTTCCTGATGAGTATACCACCTCGCACCGTTGATAGCTGGACGGCGAATTGCTGCGACGGTCGACTCTTCGTCTGTGCTCCGACAGAAAGGCTGTACTTTGATGGCGAAGTGCTGATATTTTCCTCGGACCTTCTCCCTAGCGCGCGCAGCGAAGATAACGCCGAAAGCTAGGATGGATGTAAGCGAATATATACTGCATCTCTGGGCTTGTCCTACTTACTGCCATGCCCGATCACTCCGTAGATAATCATTTCCTTGTCTAGTGTCGGGCAAACGTCAGCAAGAAACGAGTCCCCATTTAGCATCCAGCTTCGATTGCGCGCTCTTTTAAAATGGCGAGCACGCGGCTGGGGAAGGCCACAGGAGCATTGTACGAGGTGGTGAGGCGCTCCCTGATTCCAATTGAAGTACTGATGAAGATCGTGGTTTTGATTATGGGCAACCGTCCGAATGTCATCGACAATCGGAGCGTTGTGGTGTGGCATTGCAATGGTATGTCGATGTTCGATTATATAGATTGTGTATCTGTAGAAAATCTTCTGAAACTTGCGTGCTCTCTTGCGGCAACAGTACAGTTATAAACAAAAGAAAATTCTTTGTAATTTGGACAACATATTGCAAGGCCTTTGTTGCCCGCCTGCCATTCCATTGTTACGAAAATAGAACAAAAAGATCAATGTTCCCAACGGAGAATAGCAGCGCTGTCAAACTGAAAGAGACTCAACAAGAATGGCCATCACAGTCGTCAAGGAGGGGCAACGAATGAAAGCCTAGCCAAGAGGTCCATGGAAACCGTGACCGGCCGGCGAAAAGGCAGCCAGAGGAATGTAGATGTCTTGCAAATGTCTAATCGTGAGGCGACCAGACTGGATAGTTGAAGCACCAACAGGTAAGTAGAGCTTGCAACAACGCTTACAAGCTTCATACGTGTACTTGATCACGCAGGCACCAGGGAGCGTGGATGTTGAAAGAAACTCAATGACTACGCCAAAACGAGCCTAGCGCCGCATCTGTCACCGGGCAACAACCGCACACCCAGATCTCTCAAACCCTGAAGCCATGACTTCCTGTAGGTCTCTAACTTCCTGGGCCGTTGACAGTCTCACTAACCCTTTTTCCCGCAGATTTCTACGCCACCTTTACAACCATAACCACGACCCCACTTCCCACGCCCATTACCACATCGCGCGCCCTCGGCGCCCTTCACAACCACAGCTTGATGATAACGTTGAATCCCCTCGTAGTCTCACACCATGTTGCCAACCCACCTCCCCAACCAAGCAAAGCGCTAATGTCAACTTCGACTTCGACAACATACTCCATAACAGACACCCTTCCCCTTCCCTTTTGGCCCACCAGCATCACCTACACCGCCTCCTTCGAGAACACCGAGTCCGGCCTGAGAACACAGGTCCATGCACCCATGGGTGTTGAAATAACTGGGAGATGGGAAGTCTTCACGAAGAACCCCGACCAACGCAGCTTAAATAGCGAAGGAGACATTGCGGAGACAGGCTTGATGGTACAGGAGACTGCGACAGTGAGGTGTAATGTGCTGCTGATGCGATATGTGCGGGCTACAATGGGCAGGAGTCATAAGGAGGTTCATGAGCGGTTGGTGGAGAGGTTGTTGGAAGAGCAGGAAGGGCAAAGGAGTGGTTTGGACTGAGTTAACTGCATTGTATCGGGGACCACCTTCCGGCGCTACGTTACGACGATATAATGATTCATTTAGCCATTTTTTCTGGTGCCTTATGGAAGCGCCGAGCCGTCATGTGAAGTGCGTCTTTCGGGGAAGTTGTTCTCAGACATTCAATGAACTTCGAAGCAAGCGGAATCTTCACTCAAAAGGGACCATACTTTCTGGCCACGGGCCCAGGATTTCCCACAGACGTTCAACAGACATCTTGACAAAACCTCTAGTCTTTCTTTCCATCATTGAACAACGGTGGGATTTTAAGACGTTCAACGCACATCTTGACAAACTCTCTTGAGTGTCGAACGTCTATCCCTTCTTCATTGCATCATGGTGGATTTCTGAGACGTTAGAACGGACATATTAGCAATGCTGTCTCTTGACTGGAAATCTCACTGTCATCAAGCAATGATGGGTTTTAAAGACGTTCAACGGACATCTTGACAAACTCTCTTGAATGTCGAACGTCTATCCCTTCTTCATCGCACCATGATGGATTTCTGAGACGTTCAACGAAATTCTGAGAAAGCGGAATATTCACTGAAAAAAGACCTTGACTATAGATGATGGACAAAAATGGGTTGCTCAACATTTTCGTGCAACGTCTCAAAAGCTGAGGCCCAGGAACATGCAACGTGGAAGCAGTGAAGACATGTCCACCACCCGATTTCAGAGGCTCAGGACAGTCTGAAAATCTGGGGTTCTGAAGCAACTTCGCGGAACGTCTACAACTTTTTTGCCGTCATCAACAAGTCATGATGAGCAGCAAGGTTTCAATCTCATTGAACATCTACTTTGAAATTTACCATCGTAACAAGCCGTGTGAGATGGTCATCGAACGTCTTCATGAGAACCCTACCATCATAACTCGGTGATTGATTCTGAACACCGATGGTGACATGCAGTAGGTTTTCGGAGATGATCATTGAACGTCTCAGGAAGGGGGAATCTTTATGGTAGAGTTCTGTCGTGAGGATTCCTCTCACTTTGTTCCACGTTGCATGTTTGTGGAGCTCAGTCTTTGAGACGTCCCACGAAGATTGTTCAGAAACCCTTTACGTCTTACAGTCATTGAGATGTCTCACTTTCTTCCACGTTGCATTTTCCTTGAGCTCGAACTCTGAGAAGTTCCATGAAGCTTAGGCAGAGTGTGGCTTTTGCTCAATCCGGACGGGTGAATTTTCTAAAAGGCACAGCACCGAACCTCGCCCTCTTCGAACAAGTGCCTATGTATGCCCATAACAGCCCAAGAGACTTGTACGAAACCCTCTCTAAGTAATACTACCACCGAGCAATGCATGCGTGAAAACCCCAGACTGTTACGGAACGCGGTCCGCGGTCTAGTCGTACTGAAATCTCCTCAACCTGCGCCATATCTACCATGCTCCTCACTACTCCGTAGCGGCCGTTCTTCCTCGCCGGCGTCTGGTGCCCTACTCGGACTGACACTCGGTACCCAACCCCTCATCCATCCGCTCACCTTCCTCCACCTACTTCTTCCCCTATCATCTCTGACTTTGATAACTTTATCCACCTCTACTTCTCCAAACATCCAGAACTGCACACCCACGGTTGCATCAAGCCCTAATACGCCAGCAGCACCGAGCCAGAACGGCGCAGCGAGCGTCAGCCATTCCTCCCGATAATTGCCTTCACTTCCAACCCAGCCTCCACCACCATATGCGGGAAAGTCGTCCCATGCGCATGGGTTGGTAAGCAGAGAGGTGCTGTAGAAGAGATTCCCGAAGAAGGTGGCTATGAAAAGGGTTGGGCTAAGTCCAGAGGTAGAACGACCGACATGATTCTTGTACAACTGAGGAAGCCTTGATCCGAGATACAATAGCGTACTTGTCCAGCTCAGAAGTCTACCTGCGAATTCGGCACTGTTGGGCGCTGGTTGCGGCGCTGGCGTGTCAGTGGTAGTGGGGAACGCCTGGAGCGGAGAGGCGTTGGCGAGGACAGCACAGAGCATGGAAATGAAAAGCAGAGTCTTTGGTGAAGGGCCTTGGGAGCGCGGAGAACGCCGAGAGCGTGTTATGGCGCGATGCGCGGATGAAGGAGTGGCTTTCTCTCTTGGAGTGTAGCCAAATGGGATTTCGCGAAAGCTGGCGACAGGCGTCGGCATGGATTTTGCGGAGTCCTTGTATTCTTCATGTTGCAATTTGCTGTCATCTGGTAATTGAGATTCGGAGATGCTTTCGACAGGTGAGATGCCTTCAAGGACTTGCCCCAAGCCCCCATCTTCGTTCCTGCTGTCTTCTCCACCTCGTATGCCCACGACTCTATACCTAGCTTCACGCCAGGGCTTATAACGTGTATACCACATCCACTGACCCACCAGCACGAGGTCAACAGAAACATAATATCCAGCGACTACAACCTGCCATCCAGCTTGCCTCGTCAAGATCGCACCGAGCAAGTTCGTTATGTCTCCAGCACACCATTCCAGCAGGAACCATAGACTTAGGCCCGATGCCGATTCGAGCGAGTAGTTTTTGAGGATTTGCGGGACTTGCGCGAACAGCCAAGAGATGATGCTGAGCGTGCCGAGGGCGGTGGAAATGAAAGCAAGCGGGGTGGGCACGCAGGTACCAAAGGTTGAAGAGAACCCTGAAAGGAAATCGTTCGTAGGAACGCAGTGTACCGGAAGAGAGTTGAAGCTATGAAGAGACATTCTGGGTCTTGTACTCAGTGAGAGTTTGTTGGTAAGGCCATACGGCCTCGCACAGGTCCTTTTCAGTAGGTTTTGTATTGTAGGTATTTGGACATGTCTTCGCTCTAATAATGATTTTATTATGAAACCGTTTAGCACTAAAAAGGGTAGGCAGATGTATTCGTAAGGGTTTTATCGAGTCTTGTGGTTGATATCTAGGCTTCCTTCGCTCAGCTGGAGGGTCGTCTGCGGCTTCCACGCGCAGTGGATGTCTCACCTCCGTCAGCAGCTGACGTTGGGGAAAATAATCGAAGAGGTTGAGTACGTCTTAGCGAGGACCGTGACGGGTGTGCTTACGTGAATAAGACTCGAAGTCCTTATTTTGCATAGACTTGAAGTCTGTGGAGCGAGGACGAGGCTACTGGGACATAGGCCGGTGCTTGTAGTACGATAAAGAAAGAGGCACAAGTAAGGTAGGTAAAGGAAGAACGCAAAATTAGAGCTGAGTATTGTAACACAAGGAAATGAAAGGTCCACAAGAAATACAGCAGTTTACTTCTCAACCAGGATGAAGTCATTCATCATGCATGTCCCAACCGAAGGGGAAAGTTCGACCTTAGGTGTATTACCCAGCGCAGATCAGTGATAGGAAAGATTACCTTAGCATGAAGAAGGCCATGCCATTATGAACCGGGGCCTGGTACGATCTAAGCCACCCAAAAAGGACTCGAGAAAGTCGCGTAAGGTATGAGATGGGGGCTCGCTGATAAGGAGATGGTGCACTGATAAGGGAACTTAGCGTGGATGGTCAACGTAGTCTAGTGCATGCGCGCAAAGAGAATTTGGCGGAGTTGACTTCAAGCATTGTGAAACTCAATGCTAAAGATAAAGACTTTCACCTTATTTTCTGATGCAGTGTTTTCTAATAGTGTTTCAGTACTTCATTGCAGGCACAGTATCCTCTATTCAAAGCATGAGTTACTCAGCCTTCTACAGCAGTGATCTAGCTAGCTATCTATATGTGTAACATAATTATCTAGAATCTATAGTTAAATAAAGCTATTTAGTGTCAAATTATAACAGGCAAATATGTAGTACATTAAACTCTCTGAGTCAGAATACAGAAGCTTTAATAGCTCTGAGTTAGCTTTGAGTCTTTAGTATGCAGCTCTGTGAGCATCAGAGCTGACACATAAGCAGTTTAACTCATTGAGTCTAAGACTTCTAGAGACTCACAGAGCTGTCACTCTTAATTTGCTGATGAGAACAAAATGACATCAATCAATGCTATGCACATGAGAACAGATAAGACACTGAATGAATCAGTTAAGCACTCTTAAGTGCAGACTGTGAAGAACATAAGTGAAGAGATATCAGACTCTTTAATAACTTAGAGTTTCAGGCCTGATCAGACATGTTATGAGGATAAATGGCTACATACAAAGCTGCACAGAAGCTGAATAGATGCTTCTCGCCCCTCGGACCGGCCCTTCGAGTTTACCGGCCGTTTGGGTAATGGACCCTGCATGCTGACATCACCACTGTAGTTTCATATCAGCTTGGAAGTTCAACGATTGCTTTTTCATAGATGGAGCCATCACAACGATATATGTTAGTGAAGAGTCCTCGAGAAATAGACTCAATTTACATCCACCATGGGCATGTCCTACTCCACTGCGAAATGGGCAGCTCCGCTCAGTTTCGCGATCGACTTCGCGGCGCAGCAATATGGCCTGTTCGCTTCCCCAAACATGCAAGACATTAATGATGCAAATCTCTCCTTCTTCAGTCCCCAACCTTACTTCATTGGTGCTTTCTTCTTCCCACAGCAGCTTCTTCAGCTCGCGTGGCTGTACAGGTTGTGGAAGCTGAACCCTAAGAAGAGTGAGGTTGAGAGGACGGAACTGGATCAGATCGTGGATTTTGTGCCATACTACGCTGTGGGGAATCTGTGTATCGCTGGTAGGTTATCCACGTTTCGCTTGCAAGGTAGTCCTACCCTCACGAGCGGTGACTGATCCATGTGCAGTATGGATGGTCTTCTGGAACTCGGAGCGCCTCGGTATATCGAACGTCTTCGTCACCATCAACACTCTCACCCAGCTCTACTACCTGGTTGCCAAGCTTGCACCCATGAACACCAACTCCACTTCCTCTATTCTTACACATCTCGTCTCCAAGACCTTTGCTGGCATCGGCGTTCTCGACCTTTTGCACAACAGCTCCGCTGCCTACTTCAAGGATCAACCTGCCACGTTGATGGTCAAAGTTCTGACAGGTCTCGGGTTCGGCTTGGCGAGTGCATGCAGTGATTGGATTTTCGGAGGATGTCTGGTGTATGGACTTGTGGCGCTGGCGGTGGGGCAGAGTGGCAGCTGGAGAACGCTGTTGGGAGCCTATGCTGTGGGAAGTGCGGCGATTGTCGGGGCGAGGAACCTCGCGAAGTAGGTGTGTGTGTCAGTCTTGCAGGTCATGAACCAACAACTGATGACCATGACCAGACCTCCGTACGATGATAGCAAATTCGGCTATGAGGTTACGGCGGCAGAAGAAATCGAGGATCGTGTGTAGACCGCACAGTCGTTGTTTGCCCTGCAAGGCATGCAAGGGATGTTGCAAACGACGGGGCCTTTTTTGTAACACCAGTCCGCATCAGCTTCTCAAACCACCAATTCTCATTTTCATCCATCCCAACTTCGACCATCTACACTCTTTGGATGACCCCGTAGATGGTGATGAGCTACAATCACCGCTGTATGAGGCTGAGTAACTCGTGCTTCAAATAGAGGATATTGTGCCTGCAATGGAGTACCGAAACCCTATTAGAAAATACTGCATCAGAAAATAAGGTGAAAGCCCTTGTCTTTAGCATTGATGGGTTTCACAATGCTTGGAGTCAACTCCGCCAAATTCTCTTTGCGCGCATGCACTACATTGACCATCCACGCTAGTTTATAGTTCTAGGTCGTAAATGATTGCCGATCTCAAGTATCTGGCAGACTTCATATATATAGAGCACATCTGTTGTATTCACTGTTGAATATCTCAATAATGATATGAAGTTCTTCATATATATTGTCATCTGTTTAAATGATTGTTGTTCTCAACTAATCTGGTGAACTTTATAGACACAGAGCACACTACTAACACTGTGTATAAAGTACACAAGCTATTTAAGTCTTAATGATCTACAGTGTACCTCATGTTTCTACTCTAACTTATTCAGAGCTATCTTATGGTGACTGATATATGTACACCCTCATTCAATACATGTACACCCTTCATTTACTAGACGTACACCCTTTATCTACAAGCAAAGATAAATCTCTCACATTAGGTAGTGCAGGTAGTATAGAACAGAAAGACTCATAGAATCTGTCTTATGATGAAGTTTGCAGCTCATAAAGTATGAGTTTGACTGTGATTGAGACAGTATGGTAAGTAGCAGTTTGCTTAGCCCTATGTCTCTGAGCTGGCTCATAGAACTGCTTTACTACTCATTGACACCAATTTTAACCTGTGTAGTATGTTTAATCCGATTATCTGTTCACTCCCTTGCAGTCTTCACCGACCTGACTCTAAAAGATGTCCTGACTTTGACAGAGAACAACTACACGTATATGAAGGGCGTACGCATACTAAACGAAGGGTGTACATGTATTAGATGGGGGTGTACAGATATCAGTCACCTAGTCTATTTTATCGATAAGCGAATCCTTTCAATGATGCAAGCTTACAAACACTACAACAAGTCAGTTGTATTATTAATATTGATTAAGATACTTACAAATCATGTCATCACACAGGCATATTGCAGTCGCACCCACCTTCACCACAAGAATATCTGTGACACTTATTATTCGAACTCCTGTGTAACATTCTTCCATTTTCTATTAAACCAAAGATTACCTCCAGCATGGCTCCAAACCTGCCCAAGACATACAGAGCGGCGATATTCAAAAAGGCAAATGAGCCATTGACATTCGAGGATGTCGAGCTCAAGCAGCCAGTGGAAGGCGAGGTTTTGATCAAGGTGCTTGCGACAGGTATATGCCATTCGGATGCAATGGTTCAAGCAGGAGTTTTGGGGAATCCGTTGTACGTAACCTCCCAACTCAAGCCTGACTCGGAGGATGAGTAGAGGTCGCTGAGTGTAAGACGACAGCCCAATGATACCAGGGCACGAAACGATTGGCAACGTAGTTGCTGTTGGTCCTGGCGAGAAGCTGTGGAAGATTGGTGACCGCGTTGGGGCACCATGGCACGGTGGCCACGACGGTATTTCAAACCCTATAACCTCATGGTGAATGTCAAGGGTTGATGAGGAGCTCGATAGCAACATGCAAGTCTTGCAAGCGCGGCCTCTTCCAGATGTGTGACAACGAGCAGATCAACGGTGTAACCCGTAACGGTGGATGTAAGTCCTCCTTTAGGTTTGGTCTTTCTATGGTAAACACTAAATCGTCATTGTAAGATGCCGAGTATTGCATCCTCCGCACCGAGGCCGCTGTTCGCATCCCTAGCGACATCGATCCAGCCGCCGCTGCACCATTATTGTGCGCTGGTGTGACTGTGTTCAATTCGATCCGCAACATGCACATCATGCCTGGAGAAACCGTAGCCATTCAAGGCCTTGGTGGTCTTGGTCATTTGGCCATCCAGTATGCTGCTCGTATGGGTTACCGTGTCGTGGCGCTTTCCAGCAGTGGAAGCAAGGAAGAATTTGCGAAGAAATTGGGCGCCCATGACTACATTGATGGGAGCAAGGTAGATACTGTGGAGGCGGTCAATAAACTCGGCGGTGCAGCACTGGTGGTTGCGACGTCGCCGAATCCGAAGATCATGGGTCCGATGCTCGGTGCTCTGAACGCTAATGGAAAGCTCTTGGTGCTGGGCGGTAAGTAGATATTCGTCACCATCATGGTCTTTACCGCAGAACGGTCGGATTGGTTTGCTGATGATGAGTAGTTGGTGGTTCCTTCGAAGTCGATACCGCCGCCATCGTTCCCAAGGGCCTTTCTGTCCATGGTTGGCCATCAGGCGCAAGCCTCGATTGCGAGGAAGCCATCGACTTTGCGAAGATCCACGATGTCAATTGCATGATTGAGAAATTCCCTTTCAAGGATGCGCAAAAGGGATTGGATCATATGCTGAGTGGGAAAGCCCGGTTCAGGGCTGTATTGACGATGGAGTAAATGTCCAGCGATGTGGCGCATGCTTGGTCCTTTGTCAGCATCAAAGTAGAAGACAGTATAAAGCATCTTAGTCATCAGAGATGAGATTGATCAAGTTCCCTCACCTCAGATCTCGCCTACAGCACCCTTGGCAATGTCCCGAACGGCGCCACCGATTGACATGTAACCAATCATCATGGTGCCCTGAGAGTCCATGCTCGACATCCGACGTCAACTGTGTTTCAGCTGACAAAGACCCTTATGGTCTGCTTTCGTCTCAAACAAAGCATGTCGGCGGGTCGGTGACATATCCTCTATGAAGAACAATGCAATGATAGGTGAAAGCGGAAATGACTGAAGCTGCAAATGGAAAGAAAGGCACCGTTGTGGTCATGGAACAATGGCCTTGGTTGAGTGTGACCGCAGCGATGAAGTGGAGTCATGTTCACTCCTATGTATTGACAACTGACATGCCTTGACGACCTCATCTCTTTCGTTACGACTGCAACTCTTCGTCATTATTCTGCAGTGCAGATTCCCTCTGTAGCCGGCGCCTTTATTCCTGCGGTTGCGCATCTCTGCTATTGCTCTCCTAGATTCCGGCGCCAACGATCATTGACTACCTTCAATTATTCACTCTTTTCGATATCTTCCATCCCTCAACTGTGGATTTCCCTTCATTTCCCGACGCTAGTACATTACTGCTAATGCTTGTTGTCGGAATATTCACCAAAACATCAACAGCACCATATCTGAGATACGCCTTGCTGGTCAAGCCTCACGATCCTTCCCCACTCATCCGAAGCACAACACCTCCACCGCGTTGTGCTGGCGCCTTGAATGTAATCCCTTACAGCCTTCGCATCCGATACACCTCCATACCTTACCTCTCGACACCTAGTGGCCTTCTCCAAAACGAGATCACCTCACCTCTCACGATGCGCTGCTCCCACCATACAGTCAACCTTCTTCTCTTCGCCCCCTTCCTTCTCACAACAATCATAGCAGTAAAACCCTCCGATTTCCAACCAATGGACCATTTACCCACCGCACACTGCACGGCCCTCTGGAACGATGACTTTCTGGGTTGCTTAACCAGTGACTTCTCGAATGGCTCACCGTGCAGCCCCGGCTGTGTCTTCGGCGTCGAAACCACCCAAGATGAGGCCATGGTCGTGTGCAAAAATGTGCAAGCTGATCCGAATAGCTTGATGGGGTTGTTCATGGCAGGGAAGGGCACCGACGCACTGTGTCCAAATGCGGGTGGTTCACAGACACCAATATCAACAATAACGACAACAACGCAAAGCAGTGGAGGTGCAAGTGGAGGAGCCAGTACTAGCGCGGTGTCGAGTGGGGCAGGCACGATGGTAGTGTCAAGTTCTTCCTCAATACCTACTTCGTCATCGCAACCCTCTTCGGTAGCACCATCGACTATCACCAGCACGATCATAACCACACAGGCGTCGTCTCCCTCCTCCTCTGTATCGTCCTCATCAGATCCATTGACCACGACCATCGTCCTCCACTCAACATTCGTCACCCATCTCACAGCCCCTCTCAGCTCCTCACCCTCCCCAACCTTCACATCCTCCACATCTTCCACATCTTCCACCCCGAAACCTTCCGAGACAAGCACAGCAGCTGGATTCCTACACACGGCCGTCAACGACGGCAGCGCGACAGTCCTAACCAGCAAGCCAGCACAAACAAGCAGCACAAACCCAGACGCTTTTGGAGGTGGTGGGAGTCCCTTTGAGATTGCTAGTGCAGGTATTCGGTCAATAAGTAATCTACAGAGATGGCCAGCTGCGTTTGTATTGGGTGGCATGTTGTGCATGGCTTGGTGGTGATGGATCGGTTGTTGTGCTGCGGCATGTTGTTCCATTTGCTGCATGTTGCGGCTTGCGGACTTTTACTACACTTTGACATACGATACGATCAGATGAGACGTGCTTTGCTTTGCTTTTCTACGGACAAGAATTGTACACTTTGCATGTATCATATCCCCATTCGCTTCTCCTTTCCCTGCGTTATAGCGCTGCTGCTGTTACCATTTCATGGCTGTCTGAAAGCTAGGCAAAGTAGTCAGAGTTGGAGGCGATGTATCGAAGCACCAAACAAACATTCGAGAAGATACAGTCAAAGACACACAGTCCGAAGAATCAGTGACCTCCCCATGGTATTGTGAGTCCAAGCATTCTGTCACGCATTCATTGTCTTGACGACACGAGTACTCAACCGCCAGGTGTAGGTCGTCTCTTCCCTGCACGTGCGGGTCCGCTGGTCTTCTCACTTGCTCCGTTTCCCCTATTTTTTGAGCTTGTCTGGCTCTGGCGGCGTCTGGGCTTGTTGTATCTCTAGTCCTTCTCCTCCGCGTTCTCTGGTGGATGAAGTGGATGAAGGGATGAATGGTGGAGAGGCAAGCGGAGGGCTGTGATACGTACACGGAGGACTCCATCGTGGGTTCTGGTCTACCGTACTGCGGTTGATCATGCAGCTGTGACCTGGTCCGGGGATGGGAAACGTGAGGTTAGAAATTGATGTTTTGGTAGCAGGAGATGGGACCATGGAATGTCGGTCAAGGGGGAGTGGTTTGGGAGATTACATTTATGAAACACGCAGAATTCAGTCTGAGAGTGTGTTATGAGCCAACTTACTATCCGCAATCATCTCAGATGTCCACCTCGCAACCAAATTGCGTTGTCTCAACAGGTCTTTCACGAGGTCTAGGGATTTTGGCCTTTGCTTCTCATTACCATCGAGATCTACTGACGACATCTTTGTGAAAAGTCACCCTTCACCGATTTCTGCTTATGGCGCACTCCAGAACTACATGCAGGGTAGTGTATTCTTGTCTTTTTCTCTCTCCCTATCTCTATCTCTAAAGCTTCTATCCACCAATCCACCTCTTCACACTCGGCCCCGAGCATTCCAGAAAGCGAAC
>JAABUP010002738.1_pt1 | contig 33134 bp, 35 predicted proteins | sample 5559201 | NCBI WGS metagenome assembly JAABUP01 (sample SAMN10711887, study PRJNA513373) | rock metagenome | isolation source: Antarctica rocks | place: Antarctica
GCACCCTGTCGTGGCTGACCGCCCACCGCCGGCTGGCCCGCGACTACGAACGCCTACCCGAGCACGCCGAGGCCTGGGTCAAGTGGGCCATGATCGGGGTGATGACCCGGCGACTGGCCCCCGAACCAGGCCGTAAATCCTAGACATGATCGCTTTCCCGACACGTACTGAGAGGCGCACCTCCGACCCGTACGGCGAGGGGCGAATTGCATCACGAGGGCGAACCGGGTCCGCAGCCCCGGGGGCCGGGCCGACCGTGTCCTATATCAGGATGCCGACCGCCATCCCCCAGGCAAGCTCCTCGAAGGGGGCGGCTGGCGCCGCTGAGTCGGTCTCACCGATCCGTCGGGCTCTCGAGCGCCCGGAGCGTGGCCGAGCACTCGAGCAGTAGCGCGTGCACGAACGCTTGCGGGACGTTGCCCCGGAGCTGCCGCTCGGTGACGTCGAACTCCTCGGTGAACAGCCCCGGCGGTCCGCAGGCCGAGCGCGCGCGCTCGAAGTAGTGGCGGGCGTTGAGATCGTCCCCGACCTCGTGGAGGGCGAGGGCGGTGATGAAGTGCAGACCAGGAAGGCGCCCTCGGCCGCCCCGAGCGGTCTCTCGTCGACGCGGAAGCGGTAGGCGTACCCCTGGCTGGTGAGGTCGTCGAGGAAGGTCTGCAGGGTCCGGCGGCTGCGGGGGTCGTCGGGCGGGATCGCTCCCCGCAGGGCCGGCAGCAGGAGCGCGGCGTCGTGGCGCGGGTCGTCGTCGGCCCGTTGCCAGCGTCCGTCGACGTGCAGGGAGGTGGACGCCACGTGGGCGACGATGCGGTCGGCGAGTGCCGACCACGTCGCCCCGAGCCGGGGTGCGGCGTGCTCGGCCAGCTGCCGCAGCCCGGCCGCGCAGATCAGACGGCTGTGGGTCCAGATGCGGTCCTCGAGTTCCCACACGCCGGCGTCGGGCTCGGTCCACCGCTTCTCGATCGCCTCGACGGCGGTCTCCGCGGCCCGCCATCCGTCGGCGTCGAGCCGGTCGTGCCCCGCGGCCTCGGCGAAGAGCAGCAGCAGCTCCCCGAACGCGTCGAGCTGGAACTGCGCGCCACCGCGGTTGCCGATCCGGTCGCCGCCGCCGGGGTATCCGGGGACGTCGAGGCGCTCCTCCCCCGGCACCCGCTCCCCGCGGACGGTGTAGGCGGGGGCGAGGTCGGCGCCGTCGTCGAGCACCCGTCGGCCCAGGAAGCGCACTGCGTCGTCGAGGAGGCTCCCGATCCCCGCGCGCGCCGCCGCGCGCGCCGCCCAGCACTGGTCGCGCACCCAGACGTAGCGGTAGTCGTAGTTGTCGCCGCCCTGCTGGAGCTCGGGCAGGCTGGCCGTGGCCGCCCCGACCATCCCGCCCGAGGAGCTCGTGAGGCCGCGCAGGACGCACGCGGCGTGGGTGGCGTCCCGCGGGGCCGCCCCGGCACGCCGTCGGATGCCCTCGCTCCACGCTCTCCACCACCCGGGAGAACCTCGCCCTGGTCGGGCCGCCGGGCACGGGAAAATCGCACCTGCTGGTCGCGCTCGGCGACGCCGCGGTCGAGGCCGGGCACCGGGTCCGCTACTTGGGCGAGGGCCAGTGGCCGCCGTGGGCGACCGAGCCAGTGGAGCTCGCCGCTCCCGACCCCCGCTGGGCACAGCAGGGCGAGCGCGAGCGGCGTCGCGTCCAGCGGCGGCTCTCCGGGTCCCTGATCGGGGAAGTTGGAACACGCCGGTTCTACCGCCGTCCCAGGCCTGCCCGCCAAGCCGATCATCGACCTACAAGCCACGGTCACCGCCCTCGAACCCACCGGGCCCATCGTCGCGCTCCTGGCCCCCAAGGGGCCTCGCCGGTGATCACGACGAGGCGACCCCGCCCCTGCGCGGCCTGCGACCACGCAGCCCGCAGCTCTGCGAGCTCGGCCTCGCGGCCGGTGAGCCGGAGGGTCGCGGCGGTGCGGGGTCGTCCGGCCGCCGCCGCCGGCGTCGTGGTGCCGTGCCGCAGCAGGGCCAGGAACACCTCCTGGGTGGCGGGGGAGGGATCGGTCCCCAGCTCTCGGGCGAGGGCGGCGCGCAACTGCTCGAAGGCGGCGAGCGCGGCGCTGTCGGCTCCCCGCCCCTGGTGGGCACGCATGAGCGCGCGGCAGGCCGGTTCGTCGAGCGGGTCCGCGGCAAGGGCGAGCGAGGACACGTCGACGGCCGTCCGGTGCTCCCCGAGCGCGAGGGCCGCGGTCCACCGGCACGCCCGCGCCCGCGACAACCCGGTCACCACCGACTGCCGGATCTCCTCGGCCCTCCGGAGTCGGGCTCACCGGCCAGCGGACGTCCGGTGGTCAGCAGGTCCTCCGCGGACCGGGCGCTCGTCGCCGCGAGGCCGTGCAGCCCGCGGGACAGCTCGCTCTCGGCGGTCGCGATCAGGGCGAGGGCCGCCGACACGTCGACGGTCGTGGCCTCGTCGTCGACGAGCCGATAGGCGCTCGGGCCCCCTTCGACGCGGCCCGGGCCGGGCGACCGGCGCAGCCGACTGACCAGCGCGGCGAGGGTCCGCTCCGGACGGTCGGGGAGGCGTTCGCCCCAGGGCGCGCCGGTGAGCACCTCGGCGGGCACGAACCGCCCGTAGTGGGCGGCGAGGACGGTCAGCAGCCGCTGGGCGCGCCCACCGGGCACGGGAGCGTCGAGGGCACCCTCGACCGCGAACCGGCCGACGAGCTTCAGGGGGTGCAGGGTCCATCTGACGCAAAACCAACGCCAGAGCGCTCGACCCGCTCACGCGGCGGGTAGCGGCGCAGGCTTGGGTGGGGTGCCTCGGTGAAGTCCAGTGATGTGTAGAGGCCGCGGGCGTCGGGGCTGGTGTGCAGCTCGTCCATCGCGATCTGGTCGGCGTCGAACCGGGCAAGCAACGCGATCATCACCTCGCGAGCGAAGCCGCGGCGGCGCCAGTCGGGGTCGGTGGCGCCCCACTGGACATAGCCCACGCGTCCGCTGGGGTTGCGCATGGTCGGGAGGCGGTCGGTGATGATGCCGGCGGCGAGGGCGATCAGCTGGCTCGGGCGGTCGGGGTGGTCGATCACGAACACGAACAGGTCGTCGTCGACGCGGCGGTGGACCGCGTCCCTCGCGGCTCGGTGCCAATCTGCGCCGGGCGATTGGGTGTTGATCTCGGTGAACATGCCCGCCGCAAGCCGCACGATCTCGTCGGTGTCGGCCCGGCGAGCTCTCCGCGCGCTCACCGTCGACCCTCGCTGGCGACGCGTGCGGCCGTCACGTCGGTGTGGCGGTAGAGGGTGGCGCGGGAGACGCCGAGGGCGTGGGCGACGTGGGTGGGGCTCTCGCCGCGGGCCAGGCGGGCGGTGGCGGCGGCGATCTTGTCGGGGTTCATGACAGTGGGGCGACCGCCGACGCGGCCGTGGGCGCGGGCAGCGGCGAGCCCGGCCATCGTGCGTTGGTGGATCAGGTCGCGTTCCAGCTCGGCGAACGCGGCCATCACGGTGAAGAAGAACTTGCCCTCGCCACTGGGGCTGTAGGTCCCGGCGAGGGTTCCGGTCAGCACGCGCAGGCCGACACCGCGCTCGTAGAGCTCGTCGGCGATGGTCAGGACCTCCTTGACCGAGCGCCCGAGGCGGTCGAGCTTCCACACCATGAGGACATCGCCGAAGCGGAGGTAATCCAGGGCCGCGGCCAGCCCCGGCCGCTCGGCCCGGCGACTGGAGAGCTTGTCCTGGAAGAACTTGGTGGCGCCGGCGCCGCCGAGAGCGTCGCGCTGCAGCTGGGTGTCCTGGGCCTCGGAGCTGACCCGCAGGTAGGCGATGAGGTTCGTCTGCTCGTCCGCCACCCCGGAAGCGTCTCAGAAACTATCGCACAACGGTAGGCGCCAGCGACTGGTTGTGAGATGGAGTATGAGGCGACTACGAGGCCTGATCGACCGCAGTTGTCGATCTTGTCGGCGTGTCGCAGTATCCCTCGTTTATGCAACGGTAGATGAAGGCCTCAAAGAGCCGGTCGTGCCGCACACCATCGGTACGCGGCCGCGAGGAGAGACGGGGGATGTCACGCGTGAGCACCTACTGGGACCCCTACCTGTGCGGAGACCCCCAGGTCCATGGGTCGTTAGATGTCTAGACATCGACGTTGCTAGGTGTAGCTTTGGGCAGGTGACCCGGTCCCGGCAGCAGTTCAACGTCAACCTCGACCCCGGCCTGGTGCGGCGGGTCAAGCACCATGCGATCGATGTCCAGCAGTCGGTGTCGGAGCTGGTCGGCCACGTCCTCGAACGCCATCTCGGTCAGGAGACCGCCATGCCCGACGACCCATCTCTCACCGACACCTCTTCCGTGCCCGACGGGGCCGGTACCGGCGAGGGCTTGTTCCTGCAGCCGATGGTCCACGTCGAGCACATGGGCGCCGCGGTCGGCTTCTACGAGGCGCTGGGCGCCACGGTGCTGCACGGCAGCCGCGACGGCGACTTCGTGATGCTGCGCATCGGCGGGGCACAGCTGGGGCTGCTCGCGCACCCACCCAATCCCGAGCAGCACGAGGGCCTGGTCGAGCTGAACTTCGAGACCTCCGGGTCCCTCGAGGGTCTCGAGCAGCGGCTGCGCGAGAGCGGGGTCGACGTCACCCAATCCGCTACCGACGAGGCGTTCGGGGCCCAGCTGCAGGTGGCCGCCCCCGACGGACTCCTCGTGAAGATCAACCAACTAGATCCCGGGCTGTACACGTGAGCGTCCCACCAGACCAGGGTCTCGGCGACGACGACGTGATCACTGCGCACTCGGTGACGACGAGCACTCCCGAACAGGTGTGGCAGGCGTGGGAGGACCCCCAGGCGCTACAGCGCTGGTGGTCCCCAGGCGGCTCCCGAGTGTCGTCATCGGTGGTGGAGCTGCGCCCCGGCGGGCGGCTCGACGTGATCTCTGGTGGTCGCGGGTTGAGCTTCCAGCTCGTCGGCGAGGTCCTGGCTGCCGATCGCCCGCACAGCTTCACCACGACTTGGGTGTGGGCCCGCGGCGACGACCAGATCGCCGGTCGAACCGGCACCGTGACCCTGAGCTGCCAACCAGGCCCGACCGGCACCGCGCTGACCGTGACCCACCGCGGACTCGGCGACCAGGATGCCCAGCGTCGCCACCGCGAAGGCTGGGCACGGGCACTGGAAGGCCTCACCGAATACCTGCACGATCGGTCTTGCGACGACCCTCCCGGCTGACCAACCCGCTTACCGCACATGTTGATCAGGCGATGGCGATGGCCGCGGCTGGCTGGCGCAACGGCCGATGGCCGGTGGGTCCGAGTCGGGCGAGTTCGGCGTCGATGTCGACGGTGATGGTGCCGAACAGGCCGACGTTCTCGCTGCGGGCCGGGGAGATGTGGGCCAGCAGCGCGTCGTCGACCAGCCGGCCCTGCCCGCGCAGCTCGTCGACGGCCAGACCGAGATACTCCGCGGTCCAGGTGCTGATCGCGTTGGTCGCGATGGTCAGGCACCAGGCCTGCTCGGTTTGTTCTTCGAGGTGGCGGCGGCGTACGGCGCCTTCGTGGGCGTAGTAGATGTCGCGGCGCAGCGCGTGGCCGCTCTCGCCCTTGTTGAGCTGGCGACCGATCTTGCGGCGGTAGTCCTCCCTGGTCAGATACCGCCCGGTTCTGTGGAATCTGATTCGTCGTGTATGCCCATAATGAACCATGCGCGCCGAAAGGACGGCTGCCCTAGTGGTCAGCGTGCTGTGGGCTTCGTAGCCGGGTGAGGACTTCGGGTCCGTGCTCGGTGATGGCCACGGTGTGTTCGATATGGGCGGCGCGGGTGCGGTCGGCGGTTCGGAGGGTCCAGCCGTCGGGGTCCTCGTCGTAGGCGTCGGTGCCGCCTGCGATGAGCATGGGCTCGAGGGCGAGCACGAGCCCGGGGCGTAAGCGAAGGCCGCGACCGGGGCGGCCCTCGTTGGGAACGTGGGGTGCTTCGTGCATCTCTCGACCGATGCCGTGTCCGCCGTGGTCTTCCATGAGCCCGAAGCCGGCGCGCCGAGCGAGGTCACCGATGGCGTGCGCGACGTCGCCGAGCTTCCCGCCGGGCTGCGCGGCGGCGATGCCGGCGTCGAGTGCGGCTTGGGTGGCTTCGATCAGCGTCTTGTCTCGGAGCGCGGTCGCGGGGTCGGGGTGCTCCCCGACGCTGAAGCTGATCGCGGCGTCGCCGCTCCAGCCGCGGTCGCGCGCGCCGCAGCCGACGCTGACGAGGTCGCCGGGGGCCAGGGTGAGCAGCCGGGGATGCCGTGCACCACGGCGTCGTTGACGCTGATGCAGGCGACACCGGGATAGGGCGAGGGCGCCCAGCTCGGGTAGTAGTCCAGGAAGAGCGGCTGTGCGCCCGCGGCTGTGATGACGTCGGCGCCAACGGTGTCGAGTTCATCAAGTCGGACCCCGACCGCTGCGGCAACGCGGACGGCTTCGAGGGCTTGCGCGGTGATCTGCCCGGCAAGGCGCATCCGGTCGATCTCGTCGGGGGTCTTGAGCTCAATCATCACAGCACCTCCACGATCGGGATAGTTATACCGGTATTAGTATCACGGTCATGGTGCGTGTGCCGCTGACTTCCGAGGACCACGAGCGCGGTCGCCGTCTTGGGGAGGTGCTGCGAGCGGCCCGTGGTCACCGCAGCATGACCTCGGTCGCCACCGCGGTGGGAATGTCGGTGGAGACGCTGCGCAAGATCGAGTCGGGTCGGGTTCCGACGCCGGCGTTCTTCACGATCGCGGCCCTGGCGAGCGAGCTCGCACTACCGCTCGCCGACCTGGTCGAGGCGTGCGCACCGTCGTTCGCTGCCCGCCGGGCACGAACAGCGTGAGCCACGCCCGTCGGGTGGCCGCTGATGGTCGCGACAGTCGTCGCCGGCGTCGGTCGATCTCTGGGTGGGCGAGACTGGTCCCGACCGCTATGGGCAGCAAACGAGTCCGACTCTGGCCTACGAGGAAGACGTCTGAGCAGTGCACTCTCCGGCGGCACTGCTGTTGTTGACTGCGGCGATCGGGAGCAGGGTCGCGGTGGCGGGGACGCCGATCTCGCGCGGGGTGGCTCCGGTGGGCGTGGGGGTGTCTGCGAGACGCTCCAAGAGCTGGTCGAGGGCGGCCTGGCCGTCGTCGACTGCGGCCTGTTCCTCGTCGCTGAGGGGGATGTTGGCCAGCATCTGCTGCAGGTTGTTCTTGGCCTCGAGCAGCTGGGCCTTGCTGGAGTTCTTGGGGGCGTAGAAGTCGCAGCGGGCGCAGGCCATGCGGTGCGGGCACTGCTCGAAGAAGGTGTAGGCGCAGTAGCCGTGTCCGAGGTCGTAGTACTGCCAGGGCTCGCCGTCGGCGGCGGCGCCGGAGGTCACGGCGTCGCGGTCGACGAGGACCTCGATGGCGCGGACGTTGCGAGCGAAGTAGCCGGCGTCGTTGTAGGCCCGGGCCAGCGCGTTCGGGGTGATCTTCGCGTAGTGCTGGGTGGCCTCGGGTGAGCGGTGCCCGAGCCAGGCCTGCAGCTCGAACAGGGTCATGGGCTCCTTGGCGTTGTAGAGCTGGCTGGCGATGGTGGACCGGGCGCGGTGACTGGTGATGTTCCCGCGGACATCCTTGGTCGGGACGGCCGCCTTGGCGCAGAGCGCGGGGATGATGGTGGCGTTGATGTAGCTCTTGCCGACGTGGCGCGCTCGCAGGGCGAACAGGAAGTCCACGCGCTCGCCGGTCTTGTGGTCCAGCATCGCGGGTTGCTCGGGGCGCACGGCCTGCCAGACTTCGATGGCTTTGCCCAGCAGGGGGTCGACGGGCTTGGTGAACGCGGTTCCGGTCTTGTGCGCCGGGATGTCGAGCAAACACACCGCGTCACGCGCGAGGACCTCGTCGGAGTCGCCGGGGATCGGCGTGCCCTCGTGCTGCCAGCGGATGCACCCCACTCGAAGTCGGGCGATCTCGTCGCTACGCTGTCCAGCGAACAACCAGGTCAGCGTGATCGCGCGGATGAGCTCGATGGGGTAGCACGGGCCGCTCGCCGCGGCGGGCAGGTCGTCGGGGTCGATGTTCAACCCGGCCCAGAGCAGCTTGGCCCAGACGTCGTCGGCGATGACCCGGGGGTTGGGGCCGATGAGCGCCAGGACGCTGCGCGGGGTGGCCAGGGCCCGGGCGGGGTCGAAGCGCCGGGGCAGCCACTCCCACTCCTGCAGGTCGCGGAACACCATCCTGGTGGCGGTGAGGTAGACGGCCTTGGTGCGCGGGCTCAGCGGCTCGCCGGCGCGCTTGGACAGCCCGTGATCGCGTTGGATGTAGTCCCCGACGTTCATGCGGTCGACGGCGGCCACCCAGGCCGCGCAGGTCTGGCGCGTCCACTGGGGCGGCTCGGTGATCTCGGGGTGCTGGTCGGCCAGCCAACGTCCGGCTTTGGCCATTGCGCCGCGGAAGATGCCACGGACTTTCGGGGTCAAGGTGGAGGTCGCATACCAGCGCTCGACCCAGGCCGCCCACTGGTCGGCGGTGCCCTCGATGTCGGGCATGGTGCCGTGAATCGACGATGAGGGCGGATCGCAGTGTCCGAGCGCGGCGACGGCCCGCTGCACGCCGTGCAGCGCCCCGTGGTGCCAGCGGGTCAGGGTCGGGTTTTGGCGGAGCCGGGTGAACGCGTCGGTGGTGAGGTCCTCGAGGTGGGGGCTGCGGTTGAGCAGCAGCGCCTGACAGATCACGGTGGGGAGCCGGTCGTCGTGGGGCCGGCCAGTACGGTATCCCCAGGTGCCGAGCACCTCGCTGATCTGCTGGATGGCCTGGGTGACGGTGTCCTGGCCGAAGATGCGCCAGGCCAGCGGGAGCTTGTCGATGTTGCCCAGCTCGTGGAAGGCGGTGAAGCCGGCGAGCAGGAAGGCGTAGGAGACGACGTAGGGCCGCACGGTGCCGTCGATCCAGCCGGGCCATGGCTGCTCGAACTCGGTGACGCTCTTGCCGATCAGCCGCGCCCAGTCCTGGTCAGACCAGCCCCAGTAGGCGGTGCCCTCCTCCGCGCAGCGCATCAGCACGAGCCCGACCGCGTCGGTGATGGCCCGCTGGTAGTACCGCGACTCCGGGCACCACAGCGCCGCCCGCGCGTCGTCGAGCGGGCGCAGCAGCCGCGCGATGGTGCCCCATTCGGGTGCCTGACGGTCGTGGCCGCGACGACGCCGCAGGTCATTCCCCAGCCGTTGGAGCGCACCGCGCTCGATCCCGCTCAGCGTGGGGCGTCGGTTGTAGCGGGCGAGGTCGAGCGGCCAGCGCCAGCAGGACGCGCTGCTCTCGACCGAGGCAGCCGTGGTGGTCACGACGAAGCGCCCGGTGTCGGGTCGCCGAGGCTGGACAGCATCTGCACGCGCCAGCTGTGAATCTGTTCCATCCCGCGGTTGAGCTTCTCGGCCAAGTCGCGACCCGAGAGGTGGATGTAGCTCATGGTCGTCTCGGTGTTGCGATGCCCGGCGAAGGTGGCGATGGCGTGCAGCTCCCAGCCCACCCGAGCCAGGTCGGTCAAGCACAAGTGGCGGGTGGTGTGGGTGGAGAACCGCGGGACCTCCGCCTCCAGCCCGATGCGGCGGATCACCTTCGACCAGGTCCACAACGTCAACGGCTCCGCCCGGTTGCGGCGGGACTCGGACAAGAACAGCGGACCGCGGGCTCGGCTGAGGGTGGCCCGGTGGACGAGGTAGCCCGAGAGCAGTACGCCCGTGGCGGCCGAGTACGGCACCACGCGCTCGAGCCGGTTCTTCGTCGTCTCCGCGCGGATCCGCAGCGTTCGATGCGCCGGGTCCAGGTCCTCAGTCCGCAACGAGCAGAGCTCTTCGCGGCGCAGGGCGGCGTCGTAGGCCAGCGCGAGCATGACCCTGTTGCGGATGGGCTCTTGGCGGACGACCCCGAGGATCGACAGCCACTGCTGCTCGGTCGGGATCCACGGCAGCTTGGTCAGGCGTGGGACCAGGCCACGCTGGTGGCCACCGCAGCTGCGACCCGGGGTGTAGCGGCCCCGGCCGACCGGGTTCGAGTCCCGCAGGCCTTCTTCCATCAAGAAGTCATAGAACAACCGGACCGGCACGAGCCGTTGCTGGATCGTCGCGTTCGCCAGCCCCGAGCCGGAGTCGATCGACACCACATTCGCGCCGCGCCGGCTGGCCCGCTCGGTCAACTCGCGGACGTAGACCGCGATGTGGGCTCTGCTGGCGGTGAGCGGGTCGACGTCCTCGCGCTCGCACATCTGCAGGTACTCGGCCAACCCGCGCGCGTAGGCGTCGATTGTCCGTGGCGCCCGACCACGGTCGGCCCAGACCTGCAGCCATCCGGCCGCCTGCTCGTGCCGGGCCAGCACCGGCCACTTCTCCTCCTGCACCATCAGCCGGACCAACCGTCCCGGCCGCCGCCCGGTCACGGGGCAGGACTCGCCTCCACCCCACCGTGTGATTCCACCTAACTGATACGTAGATCGTTCTGCGGAGCAGCCCGTACTCCTTGAGGGCGGCGGCCAGGGTGTTCTGCCGGTCGGCGCGGGAGAGCTTGCCCACGATCAGCAACGCGGTGACGTGGCCGTACTTCAGTGAGGCGGCCAGGCGCAGCATCTCGTCCCAACACTCGGCGATCAGCGCGGTGTTGATCCGCCGGGTCAGCAGCGGACCGGCGTGCCGATACGCCGCGCAGGTGTCCGTCCGGCTGGCGCCGCGAGACAGGGTGATCTTGCCGAGGTCGCGGATCCGCGGTGAGAGTTGCAGCCCGACCAGGTCGAACAACGCGAAGTTGATCAGGCTGGCACCGTGGGTGTCGGTGGCGTGCTCGGTGATCGGCACGTCGGTCTGGTTGCCCAGGATCTCATCCAGCACGTACGAGGCCTCCCGGTCGGTGGCCACGATGACCTTGGTCCCGAACACCGCGTGCTGATCGGTGATATGGGTATACGAACTGAGCCCTTCCGCGGCAAAATACCTGCTCAGAGCCCTCGCGGTGATCGACTTACCTTTGGTAGGGAAGCGCTGCCCGTCGCTGGAGGACAGCGTGCCCCCGCCGAACACCGCGGCCATCGGCAGCTGCTGGTGATAACTGATGACCGCGGTGTTGGCCGCGCGCAGGGTCTCCTCGCGCACGTACCACTCCTGGGTCCAGACCAGGGTGTCGTAGGCGATCCCCGACGCGTCCGCCATCCGCGACAACCCCAGGTTCGTGGCTTGCGCCACGACGACGGCCAGCAGGTTGCGCTTGAGCTCCCGCGAGCGGGGGGTGGCCCCGCCGGCGTGGGTGAAGCAGTCCAGGAACCCGGTGCGCCCGTCGAGCTCGATGAGCACCGACACGATCGGCGCGAAGGGCACCAGCGCGGAAAGCTCGCCGCGCAGTTCCTCGACCTCGGCCGGGAGATCCTCCGCTGAGAGCTTCCCGATCACCAGCTCGCCGTCCTCGTCCAGACGCCCCGGCTCCCGGCCGGCGGCCAGCACGGCCTCGAGCTCGCCGACCGACTCGCGCCACTCGCCCTCGGCCCGAGCCAGGCCGTCAGTGGGATCGGCGGGGACGCCGACCAGGGCGCAGAACTCGGCACGCTGCGCCGCCCACGCCTCCGGCGAGATGAGGTAGGCGGTCGGGTCGGCGTAGCGCCGCGAGCCGGGCACGTACACGTCGCCGCTGCGCAGCCCGTCACGCAGCCCCAGCAGCACGCACAGCTCCCAGTAGTGCCGATACGCCGGCGCGTTCCCCGCCGCGGTCGCCTGGTCGAGATAGCCCCGCCAGCGGGCCGGGACGAACCCGTCCGGCGCGCCGGCGGGGACGCTGCGCGCGCCGCGGGCGTTCAGATCGCGCAGCACCCCCACCGCTTCGAGAAGCTCGGCCGCGACCGGACCGCCGGCGAACTCGAGCACGCGCAGCACGTCGGGAGTGAACTGGCGCAGATAGCTGTAGGACGCCTCGATCACCCCCAGGTGGCCGTGATCCCGCGGCAGCCGTGTGGTGCTCGGCTCGGCCAGGGCCGCGGCCAGCCGACCCATCCCGATCCGCTCGCGCAGCAGCCCACCGACCGCCTCGTCGGCGATGCCCGGGTCGGCCAGCACCGGCAGAATCTCCTCGGCCAGCGCGAGCTTGTCCTCGGACTGCTTGGCCCGCTCGGCCAGCTGCGCGGCCAGCGTGTGCCGCGCCTTGGACTCGCGGGCCGACACGGCCTGGTCGAACAGCTGCACCACCTCATCCAGCACGTCCACCGCGGACTGGGCCAGCAGCGTGAGAACGATCGGATACCGGCGGTGCGGCTCGCGGCGGGTCAGCGCCGGGATCGAGGACCGGCGCCCCACCGCGGCCAGATGCCGGCGACGCTCGGCGGGCAGACACGACAGATCCAGGGTGTGCGCGTCGAGCCCGCGCAGGAACTCCAGCTTGCCGACCTCGGCCTTGACCGCGGCCGCCGAGGCCTCGGTCGGGCCGGTCGCCAGCCACCGCAGCCGAGTCATGCCCAGCTCCGGGTTGACCCGCAACAACCCGTCCAGCTCCCGCCGGCGCGCCGGGGTCAGCAGGTGCGCCACCCGATCATGGGTCTCACGCTCGGCCCGGTGACGCGCCGCCGCGACCCGCTCAAGCAGATTCACCGGCCCGGGGCGCACCACCCGCTCGGTGCGCAGATGCTCACACGCCAGTCGGAACAGCAGGCTCGGCGAGTCGTGCTCCATCGCCCGCGCGAGCAGGAACTCGTCGAGCTCCTTGGCCGAGAGCGCATCGGCGCTGCGCCAGCCCCGATACCGCAGGACCTCGCGCAGATGATCGGTGCGGGTCTGCTCGCGTGCCCCGTAGACCACCAGCTCGCCTGGGTCGACCCCGAGGCGCTCGGCCAGCCGCGCCACCGCCACCGTCGGCGCGCTGGTGACGTCGTCCGGCACGTACCCCAACCACGGCAGCGTGCACAGCTGCACCGCCCGCCCCAGCATCGCCGTCGCGCCCCGGCTCGCGCGCGCGAACGCTTCATCCGCCGACGACAGGGTGAAGAACCGGATCACGTCCTCGGCGGTGATCTCCGGGAACCCCCGCAGCCGGGCCAGCTCCTGCTCGGAGAACACATCCCGAGTCGGCACCAGACCCCCAACCGGTGAACGCGATCACACCCGAACGAGCGCGTCACCATAGCCCCTCACCCGCCCCGGCCCGCGACCGAGCCTCCCGTTGGTTTTGCGGCAGATGGACCGCCTACCCCTAGCGAAGTAACGAACCCTCGCACTCAGGAGGTACGGAAGTACAGTTCTCCGTTACTCCGGTAGTTCCGGACCACGGTCCGACACGCACGCGGTCGGGCGTGCAGGGGTGCGGTGGTGGGGGTGCGGCCGTCCGACTGACGGCGCGGCGTCCCCGCTGTTCGGGGTGCAGTCGGGGTGGTGGTGATAATCCGTTAAGGGCGGTTATGTCAGCATTGGCGGCTAGCAGGTGCTAGCAGGAGCAAGCCGCCAGGCCATCCGCCGCGGCACCCACACCAGCGTCGACGAACTCGTCGAGGACATCTCCCGGTACATCCGGGGACGGAACGAGCGCTGCGAGCCATTCATCTGGACCAAGGACGGCGACACGATCCTGGCCAAAGCCGACCGTAAAACGATCTCCAACACGCGACACTAGAGCTGTTCCCGGACGCCCGCCTCGCGCTGCACCGGCCCCACCGCCGACGAGCCGTCCCGGGCCAGGGCCGCACGCGCGGCGCCGTAGCGCAGGGTCGGCAGGAGCGGCGACTGCCGCATCCCTTCGAGTTCGAGCGCCGCCGCCGCATAGAGCGCGATCACGCACAGAGCCAGCCCGAGCCATCCCGCGGCGGTCATCCATCCGCCGCCACCCACGAACTCGTAGACGCCGGTCACCGCGAAGCGAGCAACGGCGAGGGTCAGGACGATGGCGACGATCCCCTTGCCGAGGGCGGCGGCCACGGCGGAGACCAGGACCGCCGCAGCCAGGTAGAACAGCACCAGCCCCAGCACCGGGCTGCGCGATGCGGACGGACCGAGCAGGGTGAGCACCGCGGTGACCGCCCAGGCGGCGGCCAGCGTGCCCATGGCCGTCGCGGCGACGGCGTCCCGACCGAGGAAACCCATCACCGAAGCGACCAGTTGCAGCGGGACGGCGGTCACCAGCACCGCCACCGCCACCAGGTGCGACTGCGTCGCGGGCACCCACCCGAGCTGCTGACCGGTGAGCGCGAGCGTGCCGCCCCCCAGCCCGAGGAAACCGAGGGGCAGTGGGGTGGCCAGCGGGCGCAGCACGATGCGCACGGCCGGCTCCGGCTCGGAAGGGCGCCCGTCATCGCGGGCCGCGTCGCGGCCGGGGTCCCGAACGGTGGAGTTCGACATCGGCATGCCTTCCTCTGTTTCTGGACGTTCTTACGGCGACAGACGCAGGCGGAGCTCGATGTCGATCCGCGACGTGTCTTCGGTCAGCGGGGCCCCGATAAGGTCGCGGACCTCGCGCAGAGCGTCCTCGACAGATGTCGATGGGGTCGGTGGCCCGGCTGGTTCTGGGCGAGCAAGAGGGTCTCGGCCACCCGGAGCAGCTCGGTGTCGGGTACGTGGCAGAGCACCGGTAGCGACCAGCACACCCAGAACGTGTCCGCGCACCGAAACCGGGACGCGGAGGGTCACCGGTGCGGACGTGCCGCTGCCGGGGAGTTCTCGATGGACCGATCTCTGGGAGAACGCCTGCCCGGAAGGGGTGTCCGCGAGCTCGAGGACCGGCCGTTCTTCAACCCGTTGGGTGACACCGGCCAGGTGCAGCAGCCGGTGCTGGCGGTCCACCACCCGACGCCCGCCGTCGGCACCCGCGTCTGATCGGGAAGCCTCTCGCAGAAGTCCGGCGCGGAGCCGGGTGCGCGCGCACGCCTGGGTTCGTTGCGTGGGTGACTGCTCGCGCCGACGCGTCGCTCGGCTCACTCCTGCAGGGCCTAGTCGCGGTCGCGTGCCGTCCCGGCGGCGTCGACCAGTGCCTGCAGGGCAGAGATGACCGCTGGGTGTTGGTCCGTGGGCACCGTATCGACCAACTGCTGGAGTTCTCGGCGCCGGTGGTGCATCACCGCAGCGACCAGGTCTCGGCCGATGTCGGTGAGGGCGACCTGCACGGTGCGCCGGTCGGTGGTGGAGTGCTCTCGGACGATGAGGCCCTTACGGACCAGGCGGTCGCACATTCGACCGGCGGTCGAGGGCTCGACGGCCAGCTCGGCCGCGAGGTCGCTGGGCCGTTGAGCGCCGCGGACCGAGAGCACGACGAGGACCCGGAACTGGGGCAGGGTGACGTCTTCGTCGGTGGTCTCGGCGAGTGAGCGGGCCGCGGCGGCGACAAGCACCTGACTGGCGGCCAACACGGTGTCCACCAGACCGCCGCGGTCTCCGAGGGAACGACCGTAGTGGCCTACATCGTTCGCGCCCCGCCCGTCGAGGTCGCCCACGGGATACTCGGCGGGGCTCTGAGGTCGCTGGGCCACGGTGGGTCAGACTCCCACGTGGCCGCCGGGCGGCGGGTGCTGTACCCCATTGATCACGTCGCCGGTTCCGCGGTCGCCGGCCCCTGTCGCCCATACCGGTTCGCGCGGCGCGTCGGCGAGAGCTCTGATCCGGAGGGCGAGCTCGACAGCGTCCTCGGCGACCCCGCCGTGGCCGCGCGAACTGATCATCAGACGGGCGGCGTTGCCGCGCAGCTCGGTGCATACCGAGAGCGCGGCGGACGTCTCACCAGCGAAATCGCCGGGCTGGGTGCGGGCCGCGGCGACGGTGTTGGCCACGGCGTCGAGGAACCGGGCGGCTTGGGAACGGTCGCGGGTCGCGAACACCCGGATGAGCTCGTCTTCGCGGCGGAGCCAGCCGGGCATCCGGGCATACCCCTCCTCGGGCGCCGACTGGTCCAACGAGGTCGCCACGGGGTCCTCCTGACCTGGCCCTTGCCCCACCGCTGCTGTGTGCTACTGTAGCATGTAGCAAGTATCTGGCTACATGGGTTTGGCACGACGGAAGCGGGCCGGAAAGAGACGCAGCAACGACGCGCAGGACGGGGCTGCGGCTGAGCCCAACACGCACGCCGATCTAGTGGAGCGCGACGTGTTCGACCCTCAGGTGCTCACGCAGCACCTCGACGCTGATCTGCGGTGCCGCGTGCGGGTCGGCGGCCAGCACCGCGTCCTGCAGGGCCGCGCAGGCCCTGGCCGTCGCGTCAGGCACGCCGGCCAGCCCGATCGGCGGAGTCGTCGGAGGAATTGGCCAGCTCGGCGTGTGCGGAGGTGACGACGCGTTACGGGAGACGACTGAGCGGGCAGGTTGCGACGATGAGCGCTGAGCCCGCGGGGCGCGGGACGCGCCCGCCTCCGGCAACGACCCCGACGACGCCGTCGACGAGGCGGTCGACGGGTCGCTGTCGTCGCGGCAGCGCCGGTTCCTCGCGCTGTTGGGGGTGCCGGCCTTCGGTACCACGTTCGCGATCGCCGCGGTGAGCACGTATGTCGCGAGTCTGCTGGGGGTCGAGTCGAGCCCGTTGGTCACCGGCGCGGTGATCGGCGGCGAGGGGGCCGCGGGCCTGCTGTTGCCGCTGTTGGTGGGGGTGGCCAGCGACCGGCTCAACCGTACCGTGGCCGGGCGGCTGCGGTTCATGCTGCTCGCCGCCCCGGTGTGTCTGGCGGGGCTGCTCGCGGTGGCGACCGACCTCGGCCCGGTCGTGGTCATCGCCGGGGCGGGGGTGTACTTCGTCGGGCACTTCGCGTACCTGACCCCGTACGAAGCTCTTTACCCCGACCTCGTGCCTGACTCCTCAAGCGGCCGCTCCCGCAGCGCGGCGAGCATGTGGCGCTTCGGCGGGTTGGGGCTGGCGTTGATCGGTGGGTGGACGGTCGAGGAATCCTTCCAGGCCAAGGCCTGACCGGGCTCGACAGCCTGACCGGGCTCGACGAGTACCAACGAGCAGGTCGCCACCACAGGCCCGCCCGGGCGCTGCCCTTCCCCGAGCAGCCTGGGAGCCGGTCGATCACCGCCGGGGCGAGCTCGGTGAGGGGCTGCTCGGCGTACTGCACCATCTCACTGCTCCCTCGTTCTCCCTGCTCCCTCGTTCCGCCACGACTCGCTCAGTCTCAGTAGTGCGCGCCCGTCCGACTCAGGATTCAGCGCGGTGCAGGGCGTGCCGAGCCTTGGCGAACAGCTCCGCAGCGATCGCGCGGGCTCCGTTCTCGATGACCGATCCTTCCGCCGGGTCGTGCTTGATCAGCGATGTGACGACGCCTTTGGCCTGTTCGAAGGTGATGTGCGGCGGCAGCGGCGGGACGTTGGGATCGGTGAGTACGTCGAGGATCACGGGGCGGTCGGCGGCGAAGGCGGCGTCCCACGCCCCGGCGACGTCGTCGGGGTGCTCGACCCGGATCCCGGTGAAGCCCAGCAGCTTGCCGTACTCGGCGTAGTCCATGTCTTCGAGGCGCTGGCTGGTTTCGTACCGGGGGTCGCCGGCCTCCCGCATCTCCCAGGACACCTGTGTGAGGTCGTTGTTGTGCAGGACGAGCACGATGAACCGGGGGTCGTCCCACGTCTGCCAGTACCGCTTGACGGTAAGCAGCTCGTTCATGCCCAGCATCTGGAACGCGCCGTCGCCGATGGTGCACACCACGGGACGGTCGGGGAAGGCGAACTTAGCCGACACCGCGTAGGGCATCGCGGCGAGCATCGAGGCGAGCCGCCCGGACAGGTTGCCCATCATGTTGCGGCCGAGCTTGATGTGCTGGCCGTACCAGTCGGCGGTGGTGCCCGCGTCGGCGGTCACGATGCTGTTCTCGGGCAGCCGCTGGTTGAGCAGGTGATAGACGTAGCGGGGGTTGATGGGATCGGCGGTGACCATCGCCTCGCGTTCGGTCACCTCGTTCCACGATTTCATGCCCTCGATGACGCCGTTCTGCCAGCTCCGGTCCTCGGCGTGCTCGAGGTGCTCAAGCAGCGCGGCGAGGGTCGCGCGGGCGTCCCCGATGAGGTTGACCTCCATCGGGTAGCGCACGCTCAGGTGCGCAGCGGACAGGTCGATCTGCACACCCCGGGCCTGCCCGGTCTCGGGCAGGAACTCGGCGTAGGGGAAGTTGCTGCCCACCATGAGCAGCGTGTCGCAGCCCTCCATCATGTCGTAGCTGGGCTTCGATCCCAGCAGCCCGAGCTGCTCGGTGTGATAGGGCAGGTCGCCGGGCACGACGCCCTTGGCGAGCAGCGAAGTCATGATCCCCGCACCCAGCCGGTCGGCCACCGCGATCACCTCGTCGGTCGCGTCCAGCGCGCCCTGACCCACCAGCATCGCGACCTTCGTGCCCGCGTTGAGCACGGCCGCGGCCCGAGCGAGCTCGTCGGGCGGCGGGACCAACCGGGTCGAGGCGTGACCGACCCCGGTGCGCGACACCCAGTGTTCGCGGTCGGGGGTGGCCATCTCCAGGTTCTGCACGTCGGCGGGCAGGATGACCACCGTTGGGCAACGTTGGGACTTCGCGATCCGCACCGCGCGGTCGATCAACATCTGGGTCTGCATCGGGGTCGTGGCCGTCTGGACGAACCCGGCCACGTCTTCGTACAGCCGCTCCAGATTCATCTCCTGCTGCGTCTCGCTGCCGATTGAGACTCGACCCTGCTGCCCGACGACAGCGACGACGGGCTGGTTGTCCATCCGCGCGTCATAGAGCCCGTTGAGCAGGTGCACAGCTCCCGGGCCCGAGGTCGCGATGCACACACCCACCTCGCCGGTGAACTTGGCGTGCGCGCACGCCATGAAACTGGCGATCTCCTCGTGGGTAGGCCGGATGTAGCGGAAGTCCTTCCCGGCGCGCTCGGCGCGCTCCAGGGCACCGTCGAAGCCACCGATGCCGTCCCCGGGGAACCCGTAGAAACGGTGCAGATCCCACTCGATGAGCCGATCGATGACGAAGTCGCTGACGGTGGTCATCTGAAACTCCCAGTGCTTGTGCCGCTCGCCTTCGCGGCATGGGCTGATGATGCGGGCGTCGGGGTCTGGAGTCGCCCGGACGTTGGGGTCGCGGTCGTCAACGCCGTGGGGGCGCCTCCGGCTTGACCTGGCTCCATGCCCTATCTGCTGTGTGCTAGTGTTGCACATAGCAATTATATGTGGCTACATGAGCTGTGGCACGACGGAAGCGGGCCGGAAGAGACGCAGCAACGACGCGCAGGACGGGGCTGCGGCTGATGCCCGACACGCACGTCGATCTGGTGCCGGGGCGGGTGCCCGACGGGTTCGCCCCGCTCCGTGACCGCCGTGCCGTAGGACCTGCTTCTTGCCAGGCGCCGACATGGACCTCCTCCTCGCACGCGAAGGCTGACATGGACATCCACAGCAACACCGCGCACAGCAACACCGCGCGCACCGAGACAGCCCGGACCCGCCCCGGGAAGACGGCAGCGGAGTGCGCCGGGCGGTCCGGGAGTGGGTGGCCCGAGACCACGGAGCACCTGATCGACCGGATGGTGCGCAATGTCGCGCACGGCCGGTTCGAGCGTTCGCTGGCCGGGCTGACCGCGGTCTCGGCGGTGGTGACCGGGGTGGAGGTCTATCTGGAGCACTACAAGGGCAGCTTCGGGAACAAGTGGATGTGGAGCCCGATCGTGCTGACTCCGCCGCTGGTGATCGCCGGGGTCGGCGGGGTGTTCTCGAAGCGGTGGGCCAAGACCGCCCTGCCGGTGACTGCCGGGCTCTACACCGCCAACGGTCTGCTGGGCGAGTACTTCCACGCCCGCGGGGTGTCGCGCAAACCCGGCGGGTGGGCGCTGGCCTCCTACAACGTGCCGATGGGCCCGCCGATCTCGGCGCCCGGGCTGATGGCCATGGTCGGCGGCATGGGCCTGCTCGCGGCGCTGCTGCGCCGCGAGCAGTGAGAAGGTCCGCGATGCGTCGCGATCTGACCCGGCCCGACCACCTGCCGAACCGGCGCCCGGACGGTCAGCCGCCGCACCCGAGCTGGCTACCGGTCCAGCGCCGCGGAACCACCCCGCAGATGATCGGGCGCTACCCCGACTTCGACGTGTTCGACGCGGTCGACACCTGGGACGATGCCACCACACGGGTGGTGCTGGCCCGCCTCGGGCCGCCCGGCCCGCTGCGGTTCTTCACCCCCAGCGAGGAGCCTGCGCTGCGCGCATTCTGCGACACGGTGCTGGCCCAGGACCGCGAGCCGCGGGTGCCAGTCGCGGAGATGGTCGACGCCAAGCTGGCCGAGGGCCGCCTCGACGGCTACCAGTACGCCGACATGCCCGACGACCGCGACACCTGGCGTCTGGTGCTGCGCGGTCTGGACGAGGTGGCCCGGCACCGCTACGGGGCGGCGTCGTTCGCCGAGGCGGAACTCGACTCGCGGGAGGCGCTTGTCGACGAGCTGGCCCACGCCCGGTTGGGGGGCGGGGCCTTCGACGAGCTCAACGTGTCCCGGGCCTGGTCGGTGGTGACGCGCGCCGTGCTCTCGGAGTTCTACTCCCACCCGTGGGTGTGGAACGAGATCGGGTTCGGCGGCCCCGCCTACCCGCGGGGGTTCATGCGCCTGGGCGGGGCCAGCCTCGGCGGGGCCGGTGCCCGCGAACCGTTCGAGACCCCCGGCGCCACCCACGAGGACCCGGTGCGTGTCGTCGACGCCGGTCAGACCGAGACGGGGACGCCCTAATGGGAGACCTCTGGCGCGGCGTGCTCAAGGGCGCGGTCGGCCCGACCGACAACAATTCCCGCTTCCTGCTCGACGTGCATTCTCGGGACCTGCCGGGCGAGGCGACGATGCGCCGCTACGACGACCGCGACGAGGTGGACCTGGTCGTGGTGGGCGCCGGGGCGGGCGGGTCGGTGCTGGCCCAGCGCCTGGCCCGAGCCGGGTGGCGGGTGGTGGTGCTGGAGGCCGGCCCGTTCTGGCACCCGGACGAGGACTGGGTGTCCGACGAGGCCGGCAGCCATGAGCTGTACTGGACGCAGAAGCGGATCATCGGCGGGGCGGACCCGATCGAGCTGGGCAAGAACAACTCCGGGCGCGGGGTCGGCGGGTCGATGGTGCACTACGCGGGATACACCCCGCGGTTCCACCCGAGCGACTTCTCCACCTTCACCGACGACGGGGTCGGCGCGGACTGGCCTATCGGCTACGAGGATGTGCGTCGCCACTATGAGCGGGTGGAGGCCGAGCTGCCGGTGGCCGGGCAGGACTGGCCGTGGGGCTACCCGCACCGCTACCCGTTCTCCCCGCACCCCATCTCCGGCGCCGCGGCGAAGCTGTGGGAGGGGGCGCTCCGCCTCGGCATCGAGATGCGGGTCGGCCCGGTCGGGATCGTCAACGGCACCTTCGGCAACCGGCCGCACTGCATCTACCGCGGCTACTGCCAGCAGGGCTGCAAGGTCAACGCGAAGGCCAGCCCGTATGTCACCCATCTACCCGACGCGTTGGCCCACGGGGTGGAGGTGCGGGCGAACGCCATGGCCGTGCGGGTGGAGATCGACGACGCCACCGGCCGGGCGGTGGGTGTGGCCTATCACGACGAGGTCGGCGGCGCGGAGCGCCTGCAGCGGGCCCGGTTCGTGGCGGTCGCGGGTTACTCGATCGAGACGCCCCGGCTGCTGCTGGCCTCGACCAGCCGCCGGTTCCCCCACGGGCTGGGCAACGGCGAGGACCAGGTCGGGCGCTACGTGATGGTCCAGGGCGCCACCCAGACCGCCGGGCGGTGGGGCGAGGAGCTGCGGATGTACAAGGCGCCGCCGCCGGAGGTGTCTTCCGAGCAGTTCTACGAGACCGACCCGAACCGCGGATTTGCGCGCGGCTTCTCGGTGCAGACCGTGTCGCCGTTGCCGATCGGCTGGGCCGAGCACGTTTTGGCCGACGGGCACTGGGGCCGCGGGCTGCGCGAGTACATGCGTGACTACAACCACTGGGCCACGATCGGTGTGCTCAACGAGCTGTTGGCCCACCCGGACAACCGGATCACCCTGGCCGAGGAGGCCGACCCGTACGGGCAGCCGGTGGCTCGGATGGACTACACGCTGTCGGACAACGACAAGGCCAACATGGCCTACTCCAGTACGGTGATCAAGGACATTCTCGGGGCGGCCGGCGCGCAGGACACGCTGACCATCCAACGCTTCGCGCACCTCATCGGCGGCGCGCGCATGGGCTCCTCGCCGGAGACCTCGGTGGTGGACGCCAACCAGCGCGCGTGGGCGGTGCCGAACCTGTTCCTCGCCGACGGGTCGGTCTGCCCCACCCAGGGCAGCGCCAACCCGGCCCTCACGATCATGGCCCTGGCCGCCCGGCTGGCCGAGCGGATGGCCAATGGCGAGGCCATGACCGACGACCCCGCCGCCCGCGCCGGGCGCACCCCAACCCGGGTGGGCAGCCGGCGATGACGAGCCCCGCGACCCTCGGCCCACTGCTCGGGAGCTGACCCATGCCATCCTTCTTTCCGTGGTGGGTGGTGATCACCCACTTCCTCAACATCTTCCTGCTGTTGCTGCTGGCCCGGTCCGGGTTGGAGGTGCTCTCGGCGTTCCCGAAGCTGTACTGGCGCGACGACTGCCCGCCGGGGCGGGAGTGGGCCCGGTTCTCGAGGAAGATGTACGGCGCCGATTCCCGGCAGCTGTGGTCCTCACTCGACGAGGAGGAGGCCTGGCACCCGGTTGTCGCCCTGCCGGGGCGCAAGAACCTCGGTCTGGGCCGGCACTGGCACTTCCTCAGTGTGCAGTTCTGGATCCTCACCGGTGTGGTGTACGTCGTGATGGTGTTCGTCTCGGGCTACTGGCATTACCTCGTCCCCACCCACTGGTCGATCGTGCCGGACTCGATCGAATCGGTGGGCAGCTACCTGCAGTTCCAGCTCCCGGCCAAGATTACCGGGGAGCCGTTCGAGCCGGCGCAGAAGCTCGCGTACTTCCTGGTGATCTTCGTGTTGGCGCCGGTGCAGATCGCCAGCGGGGCGGCGATGTCCCCGTCGGTGCTGGCCCGTTTCCCCCGTTACGGCACGCTGTTCCGCGGCAAGCAGGGGGCCCGCAGCGTGCACTTCCTCGGGTTGTGCGCGTTCGCGGTGTTCACCGTGGTGCACACCTTCATGGTGATCGTCCATGGGGTGCCCGACGAGTTCTCCAAGATCGTGCTGGGCGACGAGCGGGCCAGCCACCCCGTGGCGCTGGTGGTCGGGCTGCTGGGCCTCGTGGGGATCCTGCTGTTCCACGTGATCATCACCTGGTTTTCGCTGCGCTACCGGCGAGCCACCCAGCGTCTGCTCGGGGTCGTGGTGAACCCGTTCGAGCGGGTCCTCTCGCGGGTGTTCACTTCCCGGCAGCGCTACACCCGCCGCGACATCTCCCCGTATCACCGGGTGAATGGCTACCCACCCGTCGGCGAGGACTACGAGGCCATGGCCGCCGACGGGTTCGGGGCCTACCGCCTGCCGGTGGGTGGGCTGGTCGAGCATCCGGCGTTGCTCTCGCTCGAGGAGTTGCGCGGAATGGCGCAGCAGAGCCAGATCACCAAGCACAACTGCATCCAGGGTTGGACCGCGGTCGCCGAGTGGGGCGGGGTCCCGCTCGCGGAGGTGATCGCCCGGGTCGCCCCCACCGCCGACGCGACCCACGTGGTGTTCTACGCCATGGACGACAAGGGCCTGACCGAGGGCGAGGGCCGCTACGGGTTCTTCTACGGCTCGGTGCCGCTGCATCTGGCGGCCGACCCGCAGACCCTGCTGGTCCTGAACATGAACGGCGCCCCGTTGCCGGTGGAGCACGGCGCCCCGGTCCGGGTCCGGTTCGAGACCCAGTTGGGCTTCAAGATGGTCAAGTGGATCCAGGCGATCGAGTTCACCGACGACATCACCCGGATCGGGATGGGCCAGGGCGGGTTCCGCGAGGACCAGCAGTACTACGCCAACGCCGCCGGCATCTGATCCGCCCGCCCCCGTCTGATCCGCCCGCCCCCGTCTGATCCGCACCGACCGGAAGGACCACCGTGGACACGACCGGCCAGCCCGACGCCGCCGCTGAGTTCGCGCCCCATGTGCTGCGCGAGTACGCCCTGCTCGCCGACGGGGAACGCGGCGTGCTGGTCGGCCCGCGGGGGGACTTCGCGTGGCTGTGCGCGCCGCGGTGGGACTCCGACGCGGTGTTCGCCGGCCTGGTCGGCGGCGGCGGGGTCTACGCGGTCAGCCCCGTGGGCCGCTACGTGTGGGGCGGCTACTACGAAGAAGGCACACTGATCTGGCGCAGCCGCTGGATCACCGGGACCGGCATCGTGGAGTGCCGGGAGGCGCTGGCGTTCCCCGGCGAACCGGGCCGCGTGGTGGCGCTGCGCCGCATCCACGCCGTGCGCGGCGACGCGAGGGTGCGGGTGCTGCTCGATCCCCGCGCCGGGTTCGGCGCCCACTCGGCCTCCGAACTGGCCCGCTACGACGGGGTGTGGACCGGCCGGGCGGGGCCGTTGCGGATGCGCTGGGTCGGCGGCGGCGACGCCCGTCCCGGGGCCTGCGGGTACGACGAGCACACCCTGGCCATGGAGCTCGCCATCCCGGCCGGGCAGTCGCACGACCTGGTCCTGGAGCTCTCCGAGACCGCGCTGCCCGACACCCCGCCCGACCCCGCCGTGGCGTGGTCGGGCACCGAGACCACGTGGCGGGCCACAGTGCCCCCTCTCGATAACACGATCGCCCCTCGCGACGCCCGGCACGCGTATGCGGTGCTGCGCGGGCTGACCAGCTCCGGGGGCGGCATGGTGGCCGCCGCCACCACGGGCCTGCCCGAACGCGCCGCACAGGGCCGCAACTACGACTACCGCTACGTCTGGATCCGCGACCAGTGCTTCACCGGGGAGGCCGTCGCCGCCGCCGGTGGACACCCGCTGCTCGACGACGCCGTCCGCTTCGTCGGCGCCCGGATCCTGTCCGACGGGCCCGACCTGGTCCCGGCCTACACCATCACCGGGGCCCCGGTTCCCGGTGAGCGCTCGCTCGACCTTCCCGGCTACCCCGGCGGGACGGCGGTGGCCGGTAACCACGTCAACACCCAGTTCCAGCTCGACGCGTTCGGTGAGGCGCTGCTGCTGTTCGCCGACGCCGCCCGGCTCGACCGGCTCGACGCCGACGGGTGGCGGGCTGCCGAGACCGCCGCGGCCGCCATCGGCACACGGTGGGGGCAACCCGAGGCCGGCATCTGGGAACTCGATAACCGCAACTGGACCGAGAGCCGCCTGATCTGCGTCGCCGGTCTGCGCGCCATCAGCGGCGCCGGCGCCCCCGCCGGGCGCACCGGCGAGTGGCTGGCCCTTGCGGAGGCGATCAGCGCCGAGACCACGCGGACCTGCGTGCACCCCTCGGGGCGCTGGCAGCGCGCCCCCGACGACGAACGCCTCGACGCCGCGCTGCTGCTGCCCGCTGTCCGCGGCGCCCTCCCCGCGGGCGACCCCAGAACCACCGCCACCCTCGACGCGCTGTACACCGAGCTCAGCGAGGACGGATTCCTCTACCGGTTCCGCCAGCAACCCGGCCCGCTGGGCGACGCCGAAGGGGCGTTCCTGCTCTGTGGGTTCGTGATGGCACTGGCATGTCACCAGCGCGGCGACCAGGTCGACGCCGCCCGCTGGTTCGAACGCCAGCGCGCCGTCTGCGGGCCACCGGGGCTGTTCTCCGAGGAGTTCGACGTCACCCAACGCCAGCTGCGCGGCAACCTGCCCCAGGCCTTCGTCCACGCCCTGATGCTCGAGGCCGCCACCCGCCTCGCGCACCCCAGCCGCGACGCGGGAACACCATGATCGATCTCAGCCCCACGCCCGTGGTCCCTTCCGGTGAGCAGTTCGACATCCGTTCCGGAGACCACCGGGCCACGATCGTCGAGGTCGGTGGCGGGCTGCGCAGCTACACCTACGGTGCCCGCGCCGTCCTCGACGGCTACCCCGTCGACCAGATGTGCACCGGCGCCCGAGGCGCCGCGCTGATCCCGTGGCCCAACCGGCTCGCCGACGGCGCCTACACCTTCGCCGACGTCGATCACCAGGTCGCCTTGACCGAACCCGACGCACACAACGCGATCCACGGATTCCTGCGGTGGCGCAACTGGACCCTGCGCGGACACCGCCCCGACCGTGTCGTGGTGGGCACCGTGCTGCACCCCCTGCCCGGCTACCCGTTCACCCTCGACGTGGCCATCGAGTACCGACTCGCCGACACAAGGACCGGCGAGGACCGGGCGGGACTGTCGGTGGCCACCACCGCCACCAACCTCGGCGACACCGCGTGCCCGTACGCCGCGGGCCACCACCCCTACCTGAGCGTGGGCACCGAGCTCATCGACGACGCCACCCTCGTGCTCGACGCCGCGACCTGGTTGCCCACCGACCACCGTGGGCTGCCCACCGCCCGGTTGCCGGTGACCGGCTCGCCGTATGACTTCCGGACCGGGTGCGACATCGCCGACCAGCACATCGACTACGCGTTCACCGACCTCGCCCGCACCGACGGCCTGGCCTGGGTGACGCTCACCGGCCCCGACGGCCGGGGTAGCCGGCTGTGGGTCGACGAGCACTACCCGTTCATCGAGCTCTACACCGGTGACACCCAGCCCCCGGAGAAGCGTCGCCGCGGGCTGGGCGTCGAACCGATGACCTGCGCCCCGAACGGGCTGGCCAGCGGCGACGGGCTGACCCGGCTCGACCCCGGCCAAGCGGTCACCACCCGGTGGGGCATCGACCCCACCGCCCCACCCGCGCCAGGACCACCCGCGCCAGGACCACCTCGATGACCCGCCCGACCTCGCCCCGCCGCCGGCCCCCGCCCGCGGGTGTGCACCGGCCGCTGCCCCAGGGTGTGCAGGAGCCCACGCCGTGTTGAGCGTAGGGCTGATGGTCCTCGCTGCGGCGGCCAACGCCACCGGGTCGGTGTTGCAGCGCAAGGCCGGCCGCGACGAGCCCGACAGCGAGTCCTCGAGCTTGCGGCTGATCCGGGATCTGGCCCACCGACCGGTTTGGTTCGGGGGCGTCGCCGCGATCATGGTGGGCTTCCTGCTCCAGGCCGCCGCCCTGGCCACCGGCCCGATCGCGCTCGTGCAGCCGATCCTGGTCGTGGCGCTGGTGTTCACGTTGCTGCTGGCCGCGGCGGTGTTCCGCCGGCCCCTGCACGTCCGGGAATGGGGCGCCGTCGTGGGCATGACCGTCGGGCTCGCCCTGGTGCTCTACGCGCTGCGGCCCGCCGGCGGCGACCCGCACGCGACGCCACCGCTGCTCTGGATGATCGGCAGCGTCGCCACCTTGGTCATCGTCGCCCTCTTCGCCGCCGTGGGCTACCGCAGCCTGCACACGCGACGCGCCGCCTACCTCGGGCTCGCCACCGGCACCGGTTTCGGGTTCACCGCCTGCCTGATCTCCGCCATCACCGCGGCCTACAACGCCGCCGGGATCGTCGGGGTGTTCACCACCTGGCAGACGTACCTGCTGATCGTCATCGGGCCCGGGTTCTTCTTCCTGCTGCAACAGGCCATGCAGGCCGGGCGCCTGGTCGCTCCCCAGCCCGCTCTGACCCTGTCCAACCCTGTCGTGGCCTTCGTCTTCGGCTTCGCTGTCTTCGGTGAGCACGTGCGCACCGGCGGGTGGCTGGCCGCGGCGGTCGTGGGCACCGCGATGGTTGTCGGCGCCACGGTGGTCCTGGTGCGCTCCCCCCTGCTGCACGACCACACCGACATGCACGACCACACCGACATGCACGACCACACCGCCACGACCGATGGATCCACGGAGCCGGCCCCGGCCGGGAAGGACGGTAGATGGAGCAGCAACAGGTCGTCGTGATCACCGGGGCGAGCGCGGGTATCGCCCGGGCCACCGCCGAGCGGTTCGGGGCCCGCGGCGCGAAAGTCGCCCTGCTCGCTCGCGGCCGCGCCGGTCTCGACGGTGCGGCCGCCGATGTCGAGAAGGCCGGCGGGACGGCGCTGGCCATCCCGACCGACGTCGCCGACCACGCTCAGCTCACCGCCGCCGCCGACCACGTCGAGGCGACCTTCGGACCGATCGACGTGTGGATCAACGTGGCGTTCACCTCGGTGTTCGCCCCCTTCCACGAGATCAGCCCCGAGGAGTTCCGGCGGGTCACCGAGGTGGCCTATCTCGGTTACGTCTACGGCACCATGGTCGCGCTGGCGCGGATGCGCCCCCGCGGACGGGGCACGATCGTGCAGGTGGGTTCCGCGCTGGGCGCGCGCAGCATCCCGCTGCAGTCGGCGTACTGCGGCGCCAAGCACGCCATCAACGGGTTCACCGAGTCGGTGCGCACCGAACTGATGCACGAGCACAGCAACATCCACATCACCGTGGTCCAGATGCCGGCCGTGAACACCCCGCAGTTCTCCTGGGTGCTCTCCCGGCTGCCCCACCACCCCCAGCCCGTGCCACCCATCTACCAACCCGAATTCGCCGCCGAAGCCGTGGTGTTCGCCGCGCAGCACCCCGAGCGCAAGCAGTACTGGGTCGGCGCCAGCACCGTGGGCACGACCCTCGGGCAGAAGATCGCCCCGGCGCTGCTGGACCGCTACCTCGCCCGCACCGGGTACTCCTCGCAGCAAACCGCGCAGCGGGTCGGGCCCGACCGGCCGCACAACCTGTGGGAACCGGTCGACGGCCCCGACGGGCACGATCACGGCGCCCACGGCGCGTTCGACGCGCAGGCCTACCGCCGCGACCCCCAGTTGTGGTTCTCCCACCACGCCCGGCTGGTCTCGGCGGTAGCCGGTACGGCCGCGGTGGCCGGGCTGGGAACGGCGGCGGCGTGGCTGCGGCGGCGGTGAGACTGTTGTGCGCGCTGCGCGCCGGCTACGGCGCCGCGCTGCTCGCCGCCCCCGGAGCCGTGGTCCGGCTGTACTCCGCGGGGCGTAGCGACCCGCGCGCCCGCGCGATCGCCCGGCTGCTGGGGGCCCGGCACCTGCTGCAGGCGCTGGTCACCGCCGACCGGCCCGCCCCGGTCGTCGTCGCGCTCGGCGCGGAAACCGACCTCGCGCACGCCGCCTCGATGGTGTTGCTCGCGGCCGCCGACCCGCCGCACCGCCGACCAGCCATGATCGACGCGTTGGCAGCCGGATCGTTCGCCCTGGCCGGGGCCCTCACCACGCGCCGAGCCCGCCACCCGGATGCGGATGCGGCTGTCCCGTCGCCGCTGGCCCGGCTGGCCCTGCACCGAAACACGGCCGCCCGCGGGATCGCCCGGTTCGCCCTGCCCGCCACCATCCGCCGCCGGGTCGATCCGCCCGCTGACCCACCCGTGGACACCACGAAGGAGGCGGCCCGGTGAACAGCTCCGACGTGACCATCGACGCGCTCGCGGTGTCGGTGTACGAGGTCCCCACCGACCAGCCCGAGGCTGATGGCACCCTGGCCTGGTCGTCGACCACGCTGGTCGTCGTCGAAGCCAGCGGAGGCGGGACGAGCGGGCTGGGCTTCACCTACGCCGGGCCCGCCTGCAAGCCCGTGATCGACGGCCCCCTGGCCGGCGCAGTCACCGGCCGCGCCGCGCTGGACGTCGCCGGGGCCTGGGCGGCGATGGTGCGCGCGGTGCGGAACCTGGGCCGGCCCGGAGTGGTGTCCTGCGCGATCAGCGCGGTCGACACCGCCCTGTGGGACCTCAAGGGCCGGCTGACCGACCTGCCCGTGTGTGGGCTGCTCGGCGCGGTCCGCGATGCGGTACCCATCTACGGCAGCGGCGGGTTCACCACCTACGACGACGCCACCACCACCGCCCAGCTCGAACGCTGGGTCGGCGAATGGTCCATCCCCCGCGTCAAAATCAAGATCGGGGAGTCGTGGGGCACCCGCACCGACCGCGACCTCGCCCGCATCGCCCTCGCCCGCAACGTGATCGGACCTGACGTCGAGCTCTATGTCGACGCCAACGGCGGCTACGGCCGCAAACAGGCCATCCGGGTCGCGCACGCGATGACCGACTCAGACGTCACCTGGTTCGAGGAACCCGTCAGCTCCGACGACCTCGCCGGGCTGCGCGAAGTCCGCGACCAGACCGCGCCCGACACCGCGGCCGGCGAGTACGGCTACGACCTAACGTACTTCGCCCGGATGGTCGACGCCGACGCGGTGGACTGCCTGCAGGTCGACGTCACCCGCTGCGGGGGCATCACCGACTGGCTGCGCGCCGCCGCCGTCGCCGCCGCCCGCAACCTGGACGTGTCCGGGCACTGCGCCCCCAACCTGCACGCCCACGTCGCCGCCGCGGTGCCCAACCTGCGCCACCTCGAGTACTTCCACGACCACCACCGCATCGAACAGATGCTCTTCGACGGCGCCCTGGACCCCCACGGGGGGGCACTGCACCCCGACCGCCGCCGCCCCGGGCTGGGTCTGGACCTGAAACACAGCGACGCCGAACCGTTCCGGGTGGCCTGATGACCAACCCACCGAGCGAGAGCCCGCCCCCCGGCGATCCTGACCCGCAGCCCCGCGTCGAGCGGGCCCGCGCCCGGCTGCTCGGAGGTCGGGGCCCCGGCGCCAGCAGCGACGAGATCCTCCGCCACACCCGGGCACGCCCGCGACTGGCCGATCAGCCCACCCCCCAGCACCGCGACGCCGTGACCCGCCAGACCGCCCGCGCCCGCCGCGACCCGGACGCGCTCGCCCCGCAAACCCCTCCCGCCACAGACCGCGTCGCCGATACCCCGCGCCCCACGTCAGACCCCGGGCCTCCCACCCGGGAAACCCCCGCAGCGGGGCCTCCGCGCGCGCGGACGATCCTCCTCGCGGCCGCCGTCGCCGTCGTGATCTTCCGTCTCGGGCGACGCAGCGCCCAGCGTCGCTATGCCCGGTATTGAGCCCGCACCGGTGCCCATGAGCGGTGCCGCGCGGTGACCCGCGCGGGGATCACCTCCTGGGCGCACCTGCGGGAAGCCGTCCGCGACGGCTTCTGGGTCGTGCCCGCGGTGTGTGTGACCGTGGCGGTCGCGCTCGCCCTCGTCCTGGGGCAACTCGACCTGCCCATGACGACACCGATGCTGTTCCCCGGGGGACCGGCCAGCGCCCGCAGCTGCCTCTCCTCGATCACCTCAGCCATGATCTCGGTGACCGGGCTGGTCTTCTCGATCACGATCGTGGCGCTGCAACTCGCCGCCGGCCAGTTCTCGTCCCGGGTGATGCGCAGCTTCCTGCGCGACGGAACCATCAAACTCACCTTCGGCGTGTTCGTGGCCACCTTCACCTACACGATGGTGCTGCAGCGGTCGGTCCGCGGCACCGGCGCGGGCGGGTTCGTGCCGCAGCTCGGGTGTCGGTCGCGTTCCTCCTCGTCCTCGCCAGCGTCACGATCTTCGTCGTCTACATCAACCACATCGCCAACGCCATCCGCATCGCCAACATCGTCGACCGGATCGGAGACGACACCCGAGCTGTGCTCGAGGTGCGCCACCCCACGACCTCCCGCCCGAACCCCCCGCTGCCCAGCCGCCCGCCGGACCACTGCCTGCCCTGCCCCCGCCCCGGGGTCATCGTCTCGGTCAACGAGGCCGCCCTGGTCGCGCGGGCAGCGGACATGGACGCCGTCTTCGCGCTCGTACCCCGGGTCGGGGACTACGTACCCGCCGGGGCGCCCCTGCTCGACCTCCACGGCCCCGCCGTCGAGGCCAAGGATCTGCTGCGCCACGTCGCGTTCGACACCGAACACACCTACGAGCAGGACGTCGCCTTCGGGTTCCGTGAGCTCGTCGACATCGCCGAACGCGCGCTCTCCCCGGCGGTCAACGACCCCACGACCGCCGCTCAGGCCATCGACGTCCTCCACGACCTCCTCCGCCGCGTGGCCAGCCGACCCGACCCGCCCGCGGCGCGGACCGACGCCACCGCCACACCCCGGCTGGTCATCCGCGGATACACCTTCAGCGACCTCCTCGACCTCGCCCTCGAGGAGATCCACCACTACGGCGCCCACGACGTGCAGACCCCACGCCGGCTGCACACCATGCTCACCGACCTGCACGCCGCCGCCCTCCCCGAGCACCGACCCCCCGTCGAACACTGGCTCGACATCCTGAGCTGAAACCGCCGCCGGCCGCGCGCGACCGGTGCCCGGACCACGACCAGAGCTGTCACAAATCCGCGCCGCAGCAGGACCCTGAAGAGACAAAAGGGGCAGCGGGCGTGGACGCTCCGACCAGGAGGCCTCCGCTGGGGGAGTAGAAACCCCGCCGGTGGGCAGCGTGGCGGCCCCACACCTGATCCGCACGCCATCGCGGACATGTGACGGGGGCGTCGACGGTTCGGGAACGCGATGGGCCGGATCTTCCGATGCGGCCCCTGAGCTGAGCAGCGGGCCCCCGGGGGCGGGCGGGGACGACCGACCACCTCGCCGGGTCCTCGCCGCCGTCGCGCTCGCCGCGTGCTCGGCGGGATCGGCGCGGTGGGCTCCGTGGCAGCCAGCAGCGCGTCCGGCGGCAGCGGGTCGACGCTGTCCGGTGAGTCGACATCATCGTCGGCGTCCCCAGTCTCCCGCGACACCGCTTTCCAGCCCCGGCTGGCGCAGAACATCTCCGGGTCTGACACCCGTGCAGCTCGTGAACAGGACGGGTCCTGACCAGCGGAGCCTTCAGGGCCCGAGCAGGTGGATTGGTGTAGGCGTCGCGGGCGGCCTCGTCGACGTAGCGCTCCATCAAGACCGGGAAGGGCCCAGCGACCGTAGCGCTGCACGGCGGGTTCGGAGGCGCCCGGCCGCGCAGGGTGCTTGTAGGTTCCCGCGCTACTTCGACACATCCACGGGAACTCACAGTGCATCGACGACGGACGTAGTCAGGAGGGTTATCGGCGGGGAAGGTGCCGGCGTTAGCCTGGATTCGGGATCATCGCCATGTCGACGTGGGGAGTTGCTCGTGCTGCTTGAGGGCAAAACGATGGTGGTGACCGGGGGCAACAGCGGTATCGGCGAGGCTGTCGTACTCGCTGCGCTACCGAGGGCGCGAACCTGGTCATCGACTACCTGGTCCACCCGCAGGAGACCACCGACCTCATCGCCAGAATCGAGGCGGCCGGGGGTCGGGCGGTGGGGGTGCACGCCGACGTCCAAGGTCGCTGATGCGATGAAGGAGCGGGGCCTCCCGCTCCTCGTGGCTCCCGAGAGATCCTCGGGTTGCTACGACCATCAAGTCGAAGGAGGCCCCTGTGGACGCAGGGTACGAGGGACGACAGACCGTGGGGAT
>JAABUP010002739.1_pt1 | contig 33124 bp, 32 predicted proteins | sample 5559201 | NCBI WGS metagenome assembly JAABUP01 (sample SAMN10711887, study PRJNA513373) | rock metagenome | isolation source: Antarctica rocks | place: Antarctica
CTTTATCTCGGCTTCTTTCAATTCGTGCACAATGCGCGCCGACGCGGCAAAGCCCTGCTCGGCGCACTCATCGCTGGCCTGGTTGCGTGACGGACCCGTCACCACCCCGGAACCCAATAAGAGCCACTGCGGATACGAGCGATCTGCTCGTAGGCGCAAACCAAGAAGTCCCGCTCTGTAGCTACTACCACGTCTAGGTCTCTCCCGCTTGCGTTCCGCTACGAGGAAAGGAGCACAGACAGATTGTGTCAACAGATTTATGACATTGTCATAGTATGATGATATGGCATAGACGCACTCAGTCATTGGCCTTGCTGAAGCCGCTATGCTTGCGTTTGCAACGGAGAACGTGGGACCGGCGCAGCCCGCTCGCATTCACGAGCCCTGTCATGCATCCAACTGAGGCCGAGATGCTGCCAACGTCACATCTGCATCCTTCGATGCTGCCCTTGGCGCTCGCGCTCGGCCTCACGCTGGGCCAGGCCGGTGCCGGCCCGTTCGCCTGCTTTCAACGCCGCGGTGAGCTGGGCCACTTGGTCCAGCGTCGGCCGCTGCTCTGACGTGACGGACGCCAACGTGACCGCCCAGGTAGTTCAGCATAGTTTGGCAAGTTTATTGTAGTTGATAAAACGCGCATGTGTGTAACGCAGACGATTGTTTATCAGCTAATATCATTCTGCTCGGTTCAACTCAGAGTTTCTCATGCGTAGCCCCTGCTGCTACCCTGCTCTTCTTTGGAGCGTGTGCCAGCAGGCGCTTCACCTGTCCCGGACCGAAACGCTGCCCCGTGGCCGTCAGGTAGCCGAGTTCTTCCAGCATTGCGGCGATGGCACGTAGCGAACGTCTGGAGCCGTCGCGCGGGCTGCGCCGCGCAAGGCGATGCGCCTGCTTGACCAGTTCGGGCGACAGCATCGCGTGCCCGGGACGCCCCTCAATCCGACGGCCCGCCGCGGCGCTGCGCCGGTCGCGGGCTACCTTGAGCTTTGCAACCACAGTCACGCGCTCAAACTGGCTGACGGCACCCAAGAGTTGGCGCACCAGCACAGCGGTAGGCGTGTCCGCGGTGAAGGCGTCCGGGTCATCGACAGCCACCAGCGTGATGCCTGCGCGCGCGAGCATGGCATGCCCGGTTTCCTGCACCATGAGATCGCGCGCGAAGCGCGAGGCCGCTTCCACGAGGATGATGCGGATGCCGCCGAGTTCGGCGTGCGCCAGCAGGTTGGTGAACCCTGCCCTGGCGTCCACAGGATCGGCACCGCTGACTGCTGCATCGTAATGTTCGCCCACGACCTCCAGCCCGGCGCATTTGGCGTAGGAGCCGATCGCCGCGCGCTGGCGCGTCTCGCTATCCTTGTCAGCGCCGACGTTCGTGGCGCTGGAGGTGCGTAGATAGGCGAGCGCGGGCGTTCGGGGAGCTGAGGGCATGTTCCTTAGACGTTTATCTCAACCCCGCCAAAAGCTTAAGCCCTTTTTCTGTACTCATTTCTTGGAATTTCAGTACAGCCGAAAGCGTCATCAATATGCCGTGCTAGTCGCAACACATCGATGTTTACGGGTTCTTAAGTCTGAATACGATCCAGCAAGGATAAGTAAGTCCACACCAAACACCTCACGTTAAGCTTGTTCTTATTATGTTCCTCAGATATCAGTTATCTAATCTCAGAAGGAGCACAGTATGCCGCCTCGTAGCGCTCGTTCTTCCACCACGCTGCTCGACACTCCCGCAATGCCCATTGTTCCTGAGACCACGCCGGACCGAAGCACCGCGCCATCGACCGGCAAGCGCCCTACGCTGGACACGTTTACTCGGCTCGTTGAGACAAAGACGGTGATACGACTGACACCCGGCACGCAGACCCTGGTGCCTGCAGGCGGCCCTGCCGATCCAGTCGCCCCGACCCTGTTCGGTGAGGTCAAGAATGAAACCGCCGATCCCGAGCTTCGGGCCTGGTCCCGCACTACCAAGAACAGCTACTGGAGGGGACGCACTCCAGAAGGCGAGCCGACAACATGCGTGACGCTGAGCTCGATCGCCAAGGAGGCGAACGCGGCCGAGGAGGCGTTGCTCAATGCCAAAGCACTGGGCGCCAGCATCCCCGATCTTGTCATCGACTTCAGCAGCGATCCGCGCACCGCGCATCTCGGCCGGATCGGCACCTTGCAAGCGCCGCATCGTGCCTACGATGCATTGTTCCGGGACAGCTTGCTGGGCAACGCGCTGTTCTCCTCGACCGAGCTCGCGCGCAGGCTCACCGAGGCCAAGGAAGGATTCGCGACGGCGTTGCTGATGCTGCCCCATATGCTCGTCTTCGGCGCATGGCATTCACAGGGCAGCCAGGGCGGTGGGGGCACCAAAATTGGCCGGATATACAAGGCTGAGATCATTGGCTACGGGGCAGTGCCAGCCGACATCGCCGCAAGCCGCATCGATCCGGCCGCTATCGGTAGTTCAGTTCCAATTTACAAGCCGCTTGGTGACGCTGGCCCGAGCGACCTGTTAAGCAAAGGAGGTCAACGGCAGAACCCAGGCTGGGAAACGGACAAGGCTTTCGCCGAACGCGGCAAGGACAATACTCCCCTGCCTTACGTGTCCAAGAAGCGCGAGGCGGGCACCAAACCAGGCACCGCAGCTCTGGTCAACCACGGCAATATCAAGCCGTCGGCACGCAGCGGCCGCGCTACCATTTCCGGCGCAGTCCAGATCATGGATCTATCGCTCACCGCGCTGCGCTCCCTTTCTTTCCCGGATAAGCCCGGGGGCGTGCCGGATCGGGCGCGTGACCGCCTGGCCTGGACGGCTATCGCCGCGCTGGCCCTGGTGGCGATGACGCAGCGCTTGGAGGACGGCCATCACCTGCGGTCGGGTTGTGACCTCATCGCAGTGAGGACGCCACGTCTCGAGGTGGTGGGTGCCTCACTTGAGGACTGTGCGCCGCTCGAAATCGACGTCAAGGGCGCGCGCGCCCTCCTGGCGGAAGCAGTCGCCGCGCTGCGTGCCGACGGAATGTGCTGGGGACCGCCCGAAGGCACGGGGATGCTCAAGCCCAGCCCGCAACTCGCGGAGGCGATCCAGGCGTCCAAGGGTATGGCCGAGGAGACCGAGGGGGATACCTGACATGGACACCCTCGCCCTCGCCGGCAACCTTGCGTTGGACGCACCGTCGCTCACTCCCCTGGTCATTGAGGCCAACTTCCTGAACTCCGTCATCATGGCCGCGTCCAAGACCGATCGGAGCGAGCCGGAATGGCCGATCCAGCCGTCTCGGATGTTCAGTGCCCTGGTTGAGGCGCTGCACCGGATCCATGCGCATGACCCCACCAGGGCGCAGGCCGAGGCGGCGGTGGTCTGGCTGGAGACCCTGGAACTACCCGAGGTCCACGCTCCGGCGGAAGACGGCAGCGTTCGGCCGCTGTCCTATGTGCCGTTTAACGATGCCGTCTACGACGACCGAATCAAATCGAGATTGGTAGAGACGTGCCTGCCGGACTCGCCGCGCCGCAAGAGGGCCCGTGTGTCCCCAGGCGTCAGCGTTCCGGTACCGGTCATCCGCTACGTCTGGCGGGTGGATCCCAGGAAGCTGGCCGAACACCGGGCCGGGTTGCAGCTCCTGCTATCGCGCATCGCCTCGCTCGGTCGCGCCGTGAACTTCGTCATCATGCGCCTGCTGGAAGTGCCGCCGGAGTCCCTGCCCCACTTTGACGCGTTGGAGCGCTGGATACCCTCGCCGCGCGGAAGCCGCCGGATGCGCACCTTTGGACCCGGGCGCCTCACCCACCTGCGGCGGCTCTACAATGAGGGTAAGCCCGTCGACTACGGCCCGGCTAACTTTTATCTGCGTATCGGCGAGGAACCGCCGCCGGAGGTCGTAGTCGGTCCGTGGAGCCCGCTGTGGACCGTTTTTACCCTGGCGGGGTGCCGCGTGACCGCGGCCGACACGGAGGGGGTTGCCAAGGCGATCCGGCGCGCCCTGGTCATCCGCGCGGCCGAGCTCGGCATGTCCGCAAGTAACAGGGCGTCGGTTGATCCGTTCATCTCAGGCCACGAGTCGAACGGCTTGCCCACACGCATTGAGCGGTTGACCGTGGTGCCGCTCGCTAACATCATGAACGCATACGCTGACGGCCGTATCATGGGCTTCGCCATCGCTATGCCCTTCCGCGCAACGGCCGGGCAGTGGGAGGCCATACACGCGGCGCCGCAGCGGGCGTTGTAGCGGCTCCACGACGGACGAGGCGGAGCAGGGTCGCGCCGCTCACGGGCGTGCCGATCCGCTCGCCCAGGCGCGCGCCGGCCTTGCCGCCCAGCGCCAAGCCGATGTGGTGCTGCAGATTGCCCAGGCGCGCAGTCCGTTGCGCATACGGCCCAGCAGTAACAGGCAGGCGCTCGGCGAAGACGCGCTGCGCGCAGCTGGGCCGCCCGCAGCGCAGCCGGCGCACTTGCACCTCGATCTGTACGTGGCGGCCTTGCCAGGGCAGGTCCGCCAGCCGGCGGGGGTAGCTGCTGTGCAGCCGTGATGAAGGGTGGCTGCAGCCAGGACAGACAGGCGCGGCTACGCGAGACCGGCACATGACGGTGAGGCAGTCAGAGGTGGGTAGGACTTGATCGACCACGAGGTCGGACGGCACGAGAGGCAGAAGACGCTTGGACACGGGACAACATGAACTCCAAGATGTTCATGCTATGTGCCTCTGGGCACCTGCCATTGCTACATGCTGCACCGAGGCTGCGGATGAGCCCCTTTTCAATGCCGATTGACAGGCTGTTCCGCACGCTGCAGCAGCAGGGCTACCGGGGCAGCTACGCCACGCTCTCCCGCTATCTCTACCGCCTGCGGCGCGCGCAAGGCGGCGTGTCGGAGCGGGAAAGGCCTTGGCAGTCCCCGCCGGTGCTGGCCGCAGCGCCGCGGCAGGCGCTGACGCCGCGCACGGCAACCTGGCTCGTGCTGCGCCGGGCGGAAAAGCGGAGCAAGGAGGACCAGGTGCTGTTGGCCGACCTGCGGAGGCAAACGCATGATCTGGAGGAGGCCGTTGGGCTTGCCGAGGCATTCACGGCCTTGGTGCGCGACCGTGCCTCCGACCGCCTTGATCCTTGGCTGAAACGTGCGGCAGACGGCGCCGTCCAGCCATTGCAGCGCTTCGCCAAGCGCTTGTCGGCCGACTACGATGCCGTGCGCGCGGCCCTGACGCTGGCCTGGAGCAACGGACCTGTCGAGGGACAGATCAACCGTCTGAAGAGCCTCAAGCGCCAGATGTATGGCCGCGCCAACCTCGACCTGCTCGAACGCAGGTTCCTGATCGCAGCTTGATCATCGAGAGTTATGTGGACGGCCCTGAAGAGGCAACGCTTGTTTGTCCCGCTGCGGCATAATCTTGGGTCCTGTCGGCCGACCGGTCGACGATAGCGACTTCATGGCATGGTGCGTTTCCCGTTACGTAACGCAATACAATGGACCGGCGTCTTGCGATTACTGGAGCATTCGCGCATTCCTTACGAACTGCCGTCGATCAACGTTGGGGAGAGATCCGGTCAGTTGCGCCCTTATGTCCGGTCTATTTTGCGGCGCATGCCGCTGGCCATCATGGGTGTGCGCTTCCGTGTCAGGCACCAATCTGGCCAGCGTGCTCAAGGCACAACTTTCGATCCGGTATTGCCTGAGCTGCCTTGACCACAGCTTCTCCCATCACGCCGATCAGCGCCTCCTGCCGGATTAGCCGGGCTTGCGCCCGCCGCCTACCATTTGCGTCAGATTATCACGCCATAGCTTCCGCTGCAGCCGCGACGCGTCCTTTCGCATGGTAGACTTCCTTGCGCGTCATCACCGCCCAGGCGATGCGCGCCATCTTGTTCGCCAATGCCACAGTCACCAGCCGAACCGGACGGCGCTCCAGGACTCCTCTGGTCCACGCTCCGGCGGCACTGTTCCATCCTGGCGCTCGGTGAACCATCGAGGTGGCCCCCAGCACCAGCAATCTGCGTATCTCCCAGTTGCCCGCTTTGGTGATCCGACCAAGGCGTGTTTTCCCGCCGGTCGAATACTGCCGCGGCACCAGGCCCAGCCAGGCAGCGAAGTGTCGGGCACTTGGGAACACGCCGATGTCGGCGACCGTCGCCGCGATCAGGGACGAGGTGATCGGGCCGATGCCGGGGATCGTCGCCAAGCGGCGCGCGGTGTCGTCGTGCCGGGCGTGGGCCACGATCTCCGCCTCGAATGCCTCGGTGCTTTCATCCAGCGCGCGGCATTGATCGAACAAAGCATTCAGCACCTGCCGGGCTTTCTCCGGAACGGTCTGGTCTGCATCGACAAGCGCCATCAGCTCCCCAAGCTTGCCCATGCCCAATGCAACGGTGAGGCCGAACTCCGTTGCCAGGCCCCGGATGGCGTTGGCCAGCATCGTCTGCTGCTTGACCAGCAACGACCGGGCTGAATGCAACGCCAGAACGCTTTGCTGCTCTAGGCTCTTAATCGGCACGAACCTCATGCCCGGCCGGGATGCAGCCTCGCAGATCGCCGCCGCATCGGCCGCGTCGTTCTTCTTGCCCTTCTTCACGAAAGGTCTGACCGCCTCGGGTGCGATCAGCTTCACCTCGTGCCCAAGACCGGTCAGCATGCGGGCCCAGTGATGCGCCGCGCCGCATGCCTCCATGACGACCGTGCATGCTGCCTGCTTCTCAAAAAGCGCGATCAGCTCATTGCGTCGCAGCTTGCGCCGGGTCACCACCTGCCCGGCAGCGTCAACAGCATGGACTTGGAAAACTGCTTTGGCCGTATCGAGGCCGATCAAGGTAATGCTCATTGTGGGCGGCTCCCTTTCTGCCGGTTCTCACAACCCGCATCTTGGCACATCGATGCCGCCAGGGGGCCGTCCACCCCATCTGGCCAAGAACCCACCGAGCGTGAGCTAGGCGCATCGGATAATCCCAGCGAGCGTGAGCCGGTTCAGGCCGATAAGGTCGCGCCCGACCGCGGATAAGTGCAAGCCGCTACAGCCACGCCGGCAGCCATGGCCTGTGGACCCGCGGCTTGCTGGCACGTCGCAGCATTGCCGACGGCGTGTGCGCGTTCTTTGCCACGTGGTGCCCGGCGGGCACGGGTCTCGACACGCTGGTCGCCGTCGAAGGTCAGCGCTGGGCGATCGAGGATAGCTTTGAAACCGCCAAGACCGAGTTCGGCCTCGATCACAACGAGAGCCGCTCTTGGCACGGCTGGCACCGCCACGTCTCGCTGGTGATGCTGGCGTTCGCCATGTTGGCCACCATCCGTCACCACGCGAACCGGCCGGCTCCTTCGCAAACTGCGCGCCGCTCGACTCATGCGCGCCAAGCCTTGTCCGTTAGTCGCTCCAGGAAATCCGTCGCGTCGCCACCCGCCTTGCGCAACAACATATTCGCCCGGCTCACATCATCGCCTGGTCACTCTGGCGACGAGCACACCAAGCCGCCGCTCAACGCTCACATATGAAACGGAATGCGCAACTGTAATGCTAGAACTGAATGGCCCTGGCTAAACGGCACCGCGGTCGCGAGGCTGACTTATCACTCGCCGATTGCGCGCGCTGGAATCATCCTCCAACGGTACCCTCTAAGGCGTCGCTCTGCGGAGAAGCTGAGCAGTCCAAAGGGCGACTGCCAGGCATGTCCGAGGATGTATCGCAGAACCGCGAAGGGGTCATCAGACCCGACTTCCCGCCACGCGACGGCGAGCGCTCGAGCTGCAATGTAGCTGGTCTCAAAGTAGGGGCCCGCTGATCTCCCAAGCACCTGTCGTGCTCGGTGGCGCAACTCGTTAACCTGCCGATCTATAAGCATGCCCGATCGCTTCTCAAGGAAGGCGACCGAGCAACGGGAAGCAAGGTCACCCTCCAGGAACAGGGAAGGTGTGAAGCAGTCGTCGGACATCAGTATCTCACCGAGCGAGACTGAACGAAGTGCGCCGGTAAACAGTCTCGCGGCGAAGTCCTGAGGCCCAAGGATCACCAGCACGTCACTTGCTTCGACGACCACGGGAAGCCGGCCAGGAAGTTTTTCGTTAAGGTACAAGACGGTGAGCTTTCGGCAGCATGGCGTGAGCCGCGGCACAAGGTTCGCTGCCAGGCGAGCTCCATAGGTGCCCGTCTGGCTGAGCAGCAGGATTGGCCGGCCAAGCTCGATTGCTGCCCTTGCGAGGCACTCCAACTGCTCGTCGTCGGTTCCGAATAATTGTACTGTCGTTGTCGATGTCGACGTGCAAAGGTCCGGTGCGGACGTTCCCGGTGCCAAGAAAACTATCCCCTGGTCGCCATAGATGCGGCTGGCAGCAAGCGCGGCTGGCGTGCTGAAGTGACCAACAACGTATTTGGTCCCGCTGGCTGCGATTTCACTCGCGACTTCCTGAGCGCGTCTTCCGGAGCGCTGGTCGTTGTAGTAGAAGGTGCGAGCTGAGGTGTTTTCATCGCTAAGCCCAAGCTCGATAGCGACTTGGAGGTCTGCCGCGTGCGGACCAGCAGTGCCGCAGACGGCGAGGAGAGGAGCGGTGACTGCTTGCGCTTCGGCTGGCTCATGCGCCATGGTGGCGACGCCTTCCAAATCGAACGTCACTGCCCTCTCCGTTCTCATTCGTGCCAACTGTCCGGCGTGGGCCATACGCGCCGACGGCGTAGCGAGCCTCCGTCCTGGGACGAGCTGAATTCTCGCCCTCTCGGACTTGGAACAGTCCATCGGGGATGGGTCTCGGGTGGCTCTCGGGAGCCATATCCAACTGATTCAAATCCTTGCCCGTAAGCGCCCAGAAAAGCCGCTGAGCGTCGATCGGCATCAGAGGGAAGGCCGTTTGAGCAAACGCCTTCAGCGCAAAAGCTAGATCATTTGCACTGGAGCCCGGCTTACAAAGCTCTGCCCGAATGTACCCAAGGAAATGCAGGAGATCTTGGGCTGCTTGCCGTAGGTGGAAGCGGTCCAGTGAAAGGCTGTCAAGGATTCGGGTGAGCGCCGCCGATGCGGCGTGACGTACTTCGGTGGAGACCGCGCCATTTAGGCCGGCGTCTTCCAAGAGCCTGCCGTACGCTTGGTAAACCTCTTGCCAAGGCTGTGACAGCGCAGCGTCTGTCTGCGCAACCATCTCGGCTTCGTTGAAATTGGCCCTTTCGAACCCAGGAGAATTGAGCAGGGTGTGAAACCTGATGAGGTCAGTCGAGTGACGAGTTGCAAGATCGCGTGCCCAAATGACGTGGTTTCGACTCGTCGAGAACTTGCTGTGGTCGAGGTTGTAGAACTCGTTTGTGATGGACCCGTATGGTAGCCAGTCTTGCTCTCCGCTAGCGATGAGCAGCGCGGCGTGAACGATCGCGTAGAAATAGGTGTTGTCGAATCCCAGGAAGTTCACCACTTTTGGTGCCGGGTATCCGTTCCGCGAACGACGCTTGTGATCCAGCAACTGATGGACGACCAGTTCTGACCAGGCGTTGATGACCTGGCCGGGCAAATCATCATGCCGTATCGGGATGCCCCAACTGCCTTCGACCGTGACGGGAAAATCAGGCAGCCGCGCAGCAAGCGCATCGGCCACGAGCCATCCGTAACGGGGGCGGTATCGCCCGTTACCTCGGTAGAACTCGCGAATCTTTTCGCGAAATCGCTCCATCTCGAATACGAGTAGGGGCACCATCCGCACCTGCAGCCGACGGCTGCCAGTCACCGTATCGCGCGGCGCGATGAGACTGTTGGGATCGCATAAGACGCCACACGACTCGCAGATGCCACATTTGCATTCGTCAAGGCACTTCGGGCAGTAGCCGGAGACTCCCGCCTCGTCCAAAGCCATGCCTCGATCGGGTGAGAAGAAAGTCGGATACTCCTTTCGTACGAGGATGCCCCGCCGGTAAAGCTCGAGAAAGAACTGGCGCACCTGCTCGCATTCAGCGGCATCTGGTATTGCGAAATCGCTTACTTCGATTTGATACAGCGCCATGGTCCCGTGAATATCGTTCGAGCATTGTTGCGCAAGCTGGGACGGTTGCACCTTCTGACGCTCTGCGGTAACGCGGACATACGACTGGTTCACGTCGCTGAACGTCGTATAAGCATAACTACAACCGCGTAGTTTCAACTGCTTCACGAATGCGTCTGCGGCAAGATAGGGGCCGCTGAGGTGACCCACATGAAGCCCGCCATTTGGCGTGGGTGGTGGAACGGTGACGATCCAATCGTTGTTGCGCATCGCTTCTTCCCCTTTCTCTGATCAATATTTTAATGTCCGCTACCGCCAAAATCCCAGTATATGTCCACCATCACGAATGGATCCGGCCCCGCGTTGCGCAGGGAGTGCTTGGCGGCTCTTGGGATGTAGGCCACGTCGGTCGGATAGAGCTCCGTCGTTTTGCCGTCGACTTCCAAGGTTGCGCTTCCGCCAATGACGATGAAAGTTTCCTCTTCATCGTGATCGTGGAGATCGGCCTGACTGCCAGGCTCTAGGGTGACGATCATGCAGCCAAGTTCAGTCAAGGGGCGCTTGGTATTCGCGACCTCCATCCAGGGAAACAGGCGACGGATCTTGCAGTTGTACTCGTAGGTAAAAGTGCTGGACGCGCCACGGCGCACGAGCCGCTCTACACCGTTCTCTTCAGGCACTTGACTTGCTCCGTTTTTTTGCTGGCGGCGACTACCGCGGGCAGTTGGCGAGAACTCGTTAGATGGACCTGCGAAGACAGATACTCCATGAGCGAGCCGGCAATCATCTGCGAGCGCAGGGAAAGAAGGCTAAATGAGCCGGCATCGCCGAAGCCGTGGCTCGACTCGCAGAGCCCATTGATAAAGATCGGCAGCGGACGGGAGCCATCCATCATTCGATAGTCGCGCGACAACGAGAGGACGGCGCGCTGATCACCGAGGGACGCTGCGACCTGTCGCAAGAGAGGCGGGAATCGTTCTTCGTTTTCACGCAGGCCGAGGTTTCGAAAGCCTGTTGCGAGCACGACGGCATCGACCGACAGAATGGTCCGCTCGAAGCTTCCACGATCCTCCAGTGCCAAATCGAAAGCACCACTATTCGCCTGGCCTACGGCGACAATGTTGCAGTTTGTGCGAAGCGATATTTGATGCTTGCCATCCAGATCGTGCTCGTAGAGCTTGCAATAGAGCTGATCGATGACGTCCTGGTCCGCTGACCCGTAGTTGCTGCGGCGTAACTCTGCCCAGAGCTCTCGGCGCCTTAAGTCGCTGGATTGGTAGAATGCATCGACGAATTCCGGGAAGTAGATCTCCTCGGTAAACGGACTGGTGTCCTTTAGCTGATAGCCGAAGCCCCGATGCAAGTTGATTACCTGGATTTGCGGCGTAAGGCTCGCCAGATCGAGCGTGATCTCAACCGCACTTTGGCTGCCGCCGACGACGCAGACCGATTTAACTGCCCCTTGTCGCCGCCATCGCTCCCGAGCGGGCAGATAGTCTGTAAAGTGAACGACACGATCCCCGAGGTGCGGAGAAAACACATCTGGAATCGCCGGAGTTCGGCCCGGCGCGAACGATATCGCTCGAGCCCGGATGGTGCGACCGTCAGCCAAATGCACCGCCGCAATGGGCGAGTCCCGCTGCTGGGATACGCTCTCCAGCGAAACATCCACCACGTCAGACTGGTACGACACGCAATGGGTGAAGTGATTGGCAACCCATCTTACGTAGGCCGCATAATCCTTTCGGAGCGGAAAGGCTGTAGGCAGATTGAGAAACTGAAAGAGACGGTTCTCAGACTTGAGAAAATTGAGAAAGCTGAATCGGCTTGAAGGCTTGCGCGGCGTAACGAAGTCTCGCAGCGGATTGTGCTGTATGTCGGCCCCGTCGAGCAACATTCCGGGTTGCCAGTCTGGCGTTATGCAGCGTTCCAGAAACAATGCCGACCCTTCCCATCCGATCTCGTCTAGAGCGACGGCCAAGCCAATGTTCGCCGGACCGAAACCGATCCCAACGAGATCGTGAAGCTCCGTTTGTTGTCTGGTCATCTGGAGATTTTCCTATGGGCGGCCGGCGCGGTCAGCCGACACGACGTCGGTCGACGTGGCGGCTGCATTGATTCCTACCCAAGTCCGTCGGCTCTGCTACCGACGCAAGGGACCAAACGTCAACTGGCCCGCCGCCGTAACGGCTCTGCAACATCAGCCTTCGCCAGACACTCCAGTTCGATGATCTCCTCCAACCGGCCAAGAGCCTCGGTCAGCGTCGCTGATGGAATGTTGAGCGCCGGCAGGAATTTGAGGACGTGGTCCCGACCACCACTTACCTCGATGATAACATCGCGTTGGAATGCTTTCTTTGCAACGATAGTCGCCAGGCCTTCGTCGGCGAATGCCAAGCCTCGCAGCAAGCCGCGGCCACGGGCTTCCGCGGCGCTGGGGGGCAGGCGCTCGATGACGGCCGAAAGCCACTCGTCCAGGATTACGATGTTGCGGTCCAGATCTTGCAGGAAGTCCGGCTGTTGCCAGTATGCGAGCGCCGCTCGGCCCGCGACGAACGCAAGATTGTTTCCCCGAAACGTTCCGTTATGCTCACCGGGATCGAATGCATCGTGGCTCGGCTTGATCAACAACAAAGACATTGGCAGGCCGTAGCCGCCGATCGATTTCGAAAGGCAAACGATGTCGGGATAAATGCCTGCCGGCTCGAAACTCAAGAAGTTTCCTGTTCGACCGCACCCCGCCTGGATATCATCCACGATCAGCAAACTGCCGTGCTTTCTCGCGAGACCAGCGAGGCGTCTTAACCACTCGTCGTCCGCGGCGTTCACGCCTCCTTCGCCCTGAACGGTCTCGACGAGAAAAGCCGCGGGCGGGTCGAACCCGCTGCTGGGATCACTCAAAAGGGTAGTGATCAGATCAATCGTATCGACTTTAGCACCGAAATAGTTGCAGTATGGGTAGCGATCGCCGAGGAAAAGGGGAATACCGGCACCACGACGTTTGCGCGTAGAGCCTGTAGCGGCGAGCGCACCCAGGGACATGCCATGGAAGCCGTTTGTGAAGCACGCAATGTTGGCTCTCCCCGTCACCTTGCGCGCAAGCTTCAAAGCTGCTTCGACGGCATTCGTCCCGGTCGGCCCCGGAAACATCAGCCTATAGTCGAGCTGCTTCGGACGAAGGATCAGGCTGCTGAAGTCGGACATAAAGCTATTCTTCGCTTCCGTGCGTAGATCCAGCCCATGCACGATTCCATCGGCAGCAAGATAATCCAGCAGCTGCTGTTTTATTTCTTGGGGGTTGTGCCCGTAGTTGAGCGCTCCCGCTCCCGAGAACAGGTCGATATACTGACGCCCGCTCGCATCCCACATGTAGGAACCGCGCGCGCGCGAGAAATCTGTCGGAAATGATCGGCAATAATAGCGGACGTTCGACTCAAGCTCGTCGCTCACGTGCTGCATTCTTCTCTCCTCGTATGATCTCTCGTGCGTGGAATGCGATCGGCTATATTCATTGCTCAAGAGTGTATTGTAGCTGGCGTCGTTGATTACGGCCCGACAAGAGCACATCGCAATCTGAATTACGCCTGTCTGAAGCTACAGGTGTCGCCGGGTCGACCACGGAGCGGTTATAGATGCCCAGGTGCTCTGTTCGGCGGTATTGATTGATCATGTCCGAAAACCGCGAGATCGGTTTGCTACGACGCGCTAGCATCGAGTGCGATGAAGAATGCGCGGGCGGCGCTTGTGCTCAGCTTACTATTTGCACGTTTGCAAAATGCAAGGGCGTGGGCGGAGCACGAAGAATGACGACCACGTTCGCACTCCGCGTAACAACCGATTGGAATGCTTGGAGAATAGTTATGGATCAAGAAGTTAGAGGCCGGATCGCGGACTGCAGCTTCCGTGTCTACCATCGAGACATCGATATGCGGGGACTGGTGCATACCGGAACCTACGTCGCGTATTTCGAGTCCGCCGCTAACGACATGCTTCGACGCGCAGGCGTCCTGGGGTTCTTTAAGCCGCAGCCAGGCGCCTTTGCGTGGGTCGTGCGGCGGGTCGAGCTAACGTTTCACCGCCCCCTCGCAATCGATGACTTGCTCCATGTGAGCGTCACGGTAGCTCGTGTCGGAAAAAGTAGCCTGCTCTTCGACGGTCGAATCGATCGTGACGGAGACGGCCTCGGTGATGATCCCAGCGTGTCGGCGTCAATCGTATGGGTTTATGTCGATACAACCGCGCAGGGAGGCGCCCCCCTACCCGAGGAGGCGCGGGCCGCTCTCCTCCCACTCGTGTCGACCAGTTGATGGCGTCTCCTTCGAGCCGAGTACAATGGATATTGATGTGACGACAGGGAAAGGACACTAAAATGAATCAGCAGTCGAGCAGCGAGAGCTATCCCCTGATAAGCGATGAAAAGCTACGTTATACGGACACGGACCGTTTGGGACACATAAACAATACCGTGTTCGCCATGCTGTTCGAGACAGGTTATATTGAGCTGCTCTATGGCCACCACGCTCCCAAGATTGAAGCGCAAAGCCTGTTCAGGATTTCCCGGCTGGCCATCGAGTTCGTCGGTGAAACGGTGTGGCCCGGAGAGGTCAAGATCGGCACCCGCGTCAGCGAGATTGCAGAAAGCTCTGTTGAACTCGAACAGGCCATGTTTCAGGAGGATCGCTGTGTCGCGACGGCAAAATGTGCCGTTGTTCTATTTGACAAGGCCACGAGTCGCCCATGCTCGTTGTCTCCGATCATTCGGCAGCATCTCGCACAATCTATGAAGGTCGAAAACTAAGGTGCTCGGCGAACTTCGAGCGCTGATGAGGTCTGTCCGATCCTGAGGCCTGCTTATCAGTGACAGCGGGCTGGATGTCCAAGAGCCGAGGTTTACGTGCAATGTACCTTCAGTTGACACCGAGAGAGCTTGCGTTTCGCGACGAAGTACGCGCATTTTTGTCGAGTTCGGTGCCGCAAGACATTAGCGATAAGCTCCTAAACGATCGCCGTCTCTCAAAAGAAGATATCGTACGGTGGCAGCAGATACTCAATGCCAGGGGATGGGCCGTCCCGCACTGGCCGATAGGGTGGGGTGGCACCAATTGGACGGCGGTGGAGCGTTATATTTTTCGTGAGGAGATGCAGGCGTTTCCAGCCCCTCCCCCTCTGGACTTTGCCGTCGACATGATAGGGCCCCTACTTATTGCCCACGGATCAGATGACCAGAAGCGGAAATTTCTCCCACGCATTGCGAACTTGGATGATTGGTGGTGCCAGGGATTCTCAGAACCCGGTGCGGGATCCGATCTCGCTGCGCTGAAGACGGCGGCGCGCCGCGACGGGAATGAATACGTCCTGAACGGGCAGAAAATCTGGACAACCATGGCGCATTATGCCGATTGGATGTTCTGCTTGGTACGAACCGCCCATGGGGAGAAAAAACAGAGCGGAATTTCACTCCTTGTGGTGAATATGAAATCAGAGGGAATTACCGTACGACCCATCATTACGATGGAGGGTGATCACGAAGTGAATGAAGTGTTCTTTGATGATGTGCGGGTTCCCGCTGCAAATCTCGTCGGGGAGCAGGATCGTGGGTGGGACTATGCAAAAGTCCTGCTCAGCAACGAACGAGCGACCATCGCGCGAGTAGGTGTATCGAAGGCACGCATACGTCGAATTAAGGAGCTTGCAGCTTCGGAGTATTGTATGGGTCGGCCAATGATCGAGGACCGTCGGTTTCGCGAGAAACTGGCCTCAGTAGAGGTCGAACTCAAGGCACTTGAGATGACGCAGTTGCGCCTCGTCGCCGGCGAGGAAAGCGACAGCAGGACAGGCGCGTCGGACGCCACAGCTTCATTGTTGAAGATCAAGGGCGCGGAGATCCAACAGGCGACGACAGAGCTGCTGGTGGAGCTTGCGGGCCTCTTTGCCATGCCTTTCGTTGACGATGAAAGGCAGGAGCTCGTCGGCGACGGCTGGAATGGCCCATTTGTTACCCCAGAGTGGGCCGCTCGAGCAGCGCCGACTTATTTTCATTGGCGGAAGATGTCGATTTATGGCGGCTCCGACGAGATTCAGCGCAACGTCCTCGCGAGGGGACTTTTTGGCAGATAGGGCGGACAATCATGGATTTCCGGCTTACAGAAGAGCAGCGCTTGCTGAAGGATACCTTAAACCAGCTTATTACCAAGCTGTATCCATTTGATCGACGCAAGCTCTATCAATTTGAAAAAGACGGGTGGAGCCGCGCGACATGGGCACGCCTGGCTGACCTGGGAATTTTGGGGGCCTTGCTCCCAGAGCGCTACGGCGGCACTGGGGGCGGTCCGATCGAAGCCATGATCATCATGAACGCTTTCGGCCGCGGCCTTGTTCTAGAACCCTTTTTTGCAACGGTGGTGCTTGGAGGAAATCTTCTCACGCTGGGTGCCAATGAAGCGCAAAAAGCGCTGCTGTTGCCTGCCTTGGCGAGCGGAAAGCTCTTGCTCGCATTTGCTCACACGGAGCGGCATTCGCGACATGACTTGGCAAACGTTGGCACCAGAGCCAGACGGGATGGCTCACAGTGGGTATTGAACGGCGAAAAGTGCGTCGTTCTCCACGGCGACGTTGCAGACAAGCTATTGGTCTCGGCTCGATCGGGGGGCGAAGATCAGTACGACGAGGACGGCATAAGTCTGTTCTTGGTTAATGCTGAGGCCCCCGGCGTTTGCCGAAGAGGCTACCGGACTCAGGATGGATTGCGAGCGGCGTCGGTGGCGTTAACCGACGTTCATGTCAATTCTGACGCACTGATCGGGACCGCCGGCGCGGCTTTCTCGCTGATCGAGGAGGTCGCCCATCAAGCCATCGCGGCCATCTGTGCCGAGATGGTCGGAGCCATGGAGGAGATGCAGGAACAGACGGTCGAATATCTCAAGACGCGTGTCCAGTTCGGCGCGACATTAAGCAAGTTTCAGGTGCTCCAACATCGCGCCGTCGACATGCTGATAGCGCTGGAGCAGGCAAGGAGCATGACGATGTTCGCGACCATGATGCTCGGCGAGAAGGATTTGACGGGACGCCGTCGGGCGATGTCAGCCGCCAAGATTCAACTCGGCCGCGCGAGCCGCTTTGTCGGTCAGCAGGCCATCCAGCTCCATGGTGGCATCGGCATGACCATGGATTGCAAAATCGGGCACTACTTCAAACGGACGACGATGCTGGATCTGCAATTCGGTGGCGCCGATCTTCATTTGCAGGAGCTTGCGGAGATGGGAGGGCTGATCTGACCATCCCCCATTTTAGTGGACACGAGTTACGGCCTACGCGGCCGCAGCGAGTAGTTCCTTGTTGGTCGGCGTGGTGTAGCCGATCGCCGAGTGGAGGCGTTGGCGGTTGTAGAAGCCCTCGATGAAGCCAAAGAGGACCGATCGCGCCGCCTGCCTGGTTTCGAACGGGCCGTCGCTGTCCAGTTCCGTCTTGAGGCTGCCAAAGAAGCTCTCCATCGGCGCATTATCCCAGCAATCGCCCTTTCGGCTCATCGAGCAGCGCATCCCGTGCTGATCCAGCACGCGGCGGTATTCATGCGCGGCATACTGGGTAGATTCAAGGTTCTCCGCATTTCCCGTGCTGTCGTTGCAGGTTCAGATGAGCACATAGGAGGAACACAGACCTTCTTCTTGAAAGCCGGTTTTGCCCAAACACCTCTTGCCCCTGATCCCGGCGGGCCTGGCCGTTGTGCAGGTCCTGCCCGCCCCCGAGCGCGTCACCATCGTCACCCAGTCCCAGTCCGCAACGGCCCTGTGTCCCGCCTGCGGCACGATCTCGCGCCGCGTCCACAGCCACTACGAGCGGCTCCTGGGCGACCTGCCTTGGCAAGGCCGCCCGGCGCTGCTGCGCGTCCAAGCGCGACGGTTCCGCTGCCTTGACCCGTCCTGTTCCCGCCAAACCTTCGCCGAGCGCTTGCCCGGCATTGCGCCGCTCGCCGCCCGGCGGACCGAGCGCCTGGGCAGCCTGCAGGGCTGCTTGGGACTGGCGCTCGGCGGCGAGGCCGGCCAGCGCTTGGCCGAGCGGCTGGCGATGCTGATCAGCGCGGACACGCTGCTGCGCATGACACGCAAGTCTTGCAACGACAACGAGTCGCCGCCCACTCCGCGCGTCCTGGCCGTCGATGACTGGGCGTGGCGCCGGGGCCGACGCTACGGGACCATCCTGGTCGACCTGGAGCGCAACGCGGTGGTCGACCTCCTGCCTGACCGGCAGGCCGAGACCCTGGCCGGGTGGTTGCACCGGCACCCGGGCGTTGAGGTCGTCGCACGCGACCGGGCGGGGGCCTATGCGGACGGCGTGCGCCAGGGCGCGCCGGACGCGGTCCAGGTGGCAGACCGCTGGCACCTGCTGCGCAACCTCGGCGAAGCTGTCCGCGCCGTGGTCGACCGTCAGCATGCGGTGGTTCGGCGCGTCGCCAAGCAGGTCAGCGAGCAGCGACCACAGGGCGACCTCTACGAAGCTGGAAGGTCGCCTTCATACAGCCGTTACGTCACCTCGCCGCCGCTCACGCCCCAGGTCGCTACGGCAGAACTGAATGGCCCTGGGATCCCGGCACGGTGGCCAACGTGTCTGATCCCGAGAACGGCATCATGAAGGCGCGGCACGGCTGGCTGCAGGGCTACAACGCCCAGGTCGTCGTCACCGCCGGGCAGATCATCCTCGCCGCCGACGTGACCACCGAGGCCAACGACGTGCACCAGCTCACGCCCATGCTCGGCCAGGCGCAGGCCAACGTCGCTTTGGTGGTGGGCCAAGATGCCGAGCTCGGCGCGGCGGTGGCCGACGCGGGCTACTGGTCGGACGCCAACGCGGCGACCGAGACAGACACGTGCGAGCTGTTCATCGCAACCCAGAAGGACCAGGCGCAGCGCGCCGCCCTGCGGGATGCGCCGCCGCCGCGCGGGCGCAAGCCCAAAAACATGAAGCTGCGCGAGCGCATGCAGCGCAAGCTGCGCACCAAGCGCGGGCGCATCCGCTACCGCCAGCGCGGGGCCTCGGTCGAGCCGGTGTTCGGCCAGATGAAGGACCGCCAGGGCACCCGCCGGTTCAGCATGCGCGGGCTCGACCGCTGCCGCGGCGAGTGGCTGCTCGACGCTGCCGTGCACAACCTGCGCAAGCTGCACCGGGACTCTGTCCGCCGCATGGAAAAGGCCAGGGAACGAGCCGCGAAAAGGATGCAGAGAGCCGCATAACGCGGCCTCACGCCTCATTCTGCAACTTTCTACCCGTCCAGCGCCCCAACGCCGGCAATCTCGCAACAGGCTCTGTAGCTCCTTCGAAAGTTGCCCTTGTCCAAGCGCCTCTTGCCCCTGATCCCGGCGGGCCCGGCTGTCGTGCAGGTCCTGCCCACTGCGGCAGAGCCATTCACACGGACACTACCATTGACCCCAAACCGCCGATCCGATGGCCACCCCACCCCTACACCCTCACAAGCGTCAAGTTTCACCACTCCCACAGACATTATCAGAATTGAGCCTCAGGTCATAAATTTGGAAGAATGTTTTTTATTAACAGATTAATTTCTTATTTACTAGTTTGGCTAGCTGGAAAAAATCTTGGAATAAAGGGATTTCCAGATGCAAACTCGCATCTCTTACAGGTTGAAATTTATGGGTTGATCTAGCCATCTAAAATAAAATTCTTGGAGAATGTAATATCTATTCTTGAAGATTTAATATTTGATGACAGAAAATTTAAATAACATGTAGCAAAGATCTACAAACCTGGGAGAGGCGAGATGCAGAAACAGCATTTCTTTGTAGAGTTGCCAGCAGATTCTATAATGCATTTGCAATCACTCAACTCGGATTGCAAACTAAGTGAAGGTATAAGGGTTATTGTCCTAGATTTGGGTTTAGATTATTACAAGATTTCTATCTTTAGCTACAATGGCAAGCTGGGCAGTGAGATTTTCTCGCTATCCAATTTCCCGAGGGAATGGCAGACCCACTACCAGCGCCATGACTACGCGGAGACGAATCCCATTTTGCGGCACACGCGCTCGAACAACACGCCGGTCGTCTGGTGGGACCAGCCTTTTACGCCGTTCACACTGTCGTCGCGCGATAGCAAAATGGCGGCCGCAGCCAAGGCGCATGGGTTGGTGATGGGCGTATCCGCGCCCGTTCACGACATTTCGGCCAACTGCTGGAGTCTGCTCACTCTCGCCACCTACCGCGACGACGTGGCTGCCGTATCCCGCGTGAAGAATGCGCTCCTGGTGATTCCCTTCCTCGCGTGCTGCTTGCACGAAGTCGTGCTGGGCTTGAGCTCAAAGCCGGCTTCGGCAGCACTCACCAAGCGCGAGAGCGAGTGCCTGCACTGGTGCTCGGAGGGCAAGACGAGCTGGGAGATTTCCAAGATCCTGGGCATCTCGGAGCGCACCGCCGTCTTCCACTTACAGAACGCCACGCGCAAGCTCGGCGTCAGCAATCGGACGCAGGCTGTGGTGCAGGCGATTCCGATCCTGCGATCCGAGGCCAGGCAACGTTTGCTGATAGACCAGCAGATGCGCTGACCCGGCGTTAGCAGAGTGGGGCATTGACCATGGGACTGCAGGACTCCCTTGCTCGCTGGGCGGGCCGACGCATGTCGGTGGCAGCCGTGGATAACGGCCGGACTGCCTTGACCTACCCGGCACTATTGCGGCAGGCGCGGGACGTCGCAGTGGACTTACAGGCCCTAGGTCCCGCAGGGTGCGGCCACCTAGCGGGCAGGCGTGGGCAGGCGTGGCCAAATGCAGGAGCGCCCCGCGTCCAGCGATCTATGTGGACCGGGCGGAGCCCATGCCGATGGACAGCGGCATGAAGCTTTACAAACTGATTGGCTCGGACGGACGCCCTTACATGAGCGCCGCGCTTGGGTCACTTGGCGGCCACCGAAGACAGATAAGGATATGGTCGCCTCGACTGCCCGAGTGCGCTGTGGTGGATCGCAAGGGGACACTACGTCCGGCACCGGGTATTCTTCGCCGATGAGGCGACGGCGATCGCCGCCGGATACCGCCCCTGTGCGACCTGCATGCCGGAAGCCTACCGGCGGTGGAAGCGGAAGGGCGACGTTGAGTGCCGAAAGGTCGTCGACGGCGGGCCTGGCGGGGTCCCTCACTCGGCGGATGATGGACGGGCATGGCCTCAGGAGGCTCCGTGAACAATGGCGGCGGAGGGATTACGCCCCAAGCCGCGCTGGGCGCCGCGACGGCTTCGATCCTGATGAACAGCATCGTCCTCAACACGATGGTCTTGCGCGGACTCATCCCCCAGCCAGCCTGATCGAGCTGATGAAAGAAGCGATGCTGCAGGTCGAGCCGTTGCGGGGGTTGAATGCCGCCACCGCCGAGATCGCGGATTTCGCGCGGGCGCACCTGGAAAACATCCTTGAGGACTTGAACACCCTCCCGCCTGTCGTTGCATGGCGGGCGAGGCAGCGTCCCTGACCCGCCGACCATGACCGCACCGTCCAGCCAGCGGATGCTCTCTTGTCTTCCAATGCGCGTGCTCGCGCGGGTGCTGCGATGAACTCGTCCGTGCGGGTCCAGATCCTCGCGTCCAGCAGACCCGGCACGGCCTCCGTCTCGCCAACGTCGTCCTGGTCGGCCCGAACGGCGTCGGCAAGTCGACGCTGGCGCAGAACATCGCCCATCAGGCGCTGATCCACGGCCACACCGTGCTGTTCACCAGCGCCGGCCAGCTGCTCGGCGACCTCTGCACGCTCGACAGCGACTCTGCCCTGCGCCGCCGCCTGCGCCACTACGCCCGGCCGCAGCTGCTGGTGATCGACGAGGTCGGCTACCTGTCCTACTCCAACCGCCATGCCGACCTGATGTTCGAGCTGGTCTCGCGCTGCTACCAGGCCAAGAGCACGCTGGTCACCACCAACCGCCCCTTTGCCGAGTGGCGCGACGTTTTCCCCAACGCTGCCTGCGTCGTTTCGCTGGTCGACCGCCTCGTGCACAACGCCGAGATCATCGCCATCGAGGGCGAGTCCTACCGGCTCAAGGAGGCCCGCGAACGCACCGAGCAGCGCGCGCGCCAACGCCGCAGAGCCAAGCCATGAACAGGGCGCTGACTGCCTGCCCACCATAGCCGCAAACCACGGCCGGCGGGCCGGCGACACGCGAAGCACCAACACCCATCCTGTTGTTCGATCAAGGCGGCCATCCTGCCGTCCCGACCTGCGCTCGCCCAGGCCGCCGCGCGCAGCGGCGGTCCAGGATGGCCGCAGGCCACCGCGCTTGCGCGGCGCGCAGCGTCCTGGACGGCCGCGAGCACGGCGGCATCCTCATTGCAGACGGGCGACGATGCCCAAGGTGCCGGCGCCCTCAAACGTCCAGACACCCTACGCCGAGACGCCGCCACGTCCGTCATGCCAAAGCATCGTGCGCCATCAGCCCGACAAACACGCGCCGTTTAGACGCGCATTCTCACCGCCGCTAACACCAGCGTCGCCTCGCCGTCTGCGCAACCGCCCAGGCGGGCGCCGAACAGCACGTGCGTGCCGTTCTCCACCAGCGCCACGAAGCGGAGCTGCGGAAACGCGCTCTCGCCGCGGCTGGCGCCCGGATAGCCGAAAGCGATGCCGTTCTCGGCCGTGTCGGCCACATCCAGGCTGGACCCGTCCAGGCTCACCAGCCGCCAGCCTCGATACCATGCTCCCTTGGTGGGGCGCGTCGCCACCGGCTGCACGACCTGCTCATACAACCGGCGCAGCGGCACCTCGCCCAGGCGGCTGCGTGCCTGCGAGATGCCGCTCTTGCCCGCATCGGCGCCCCACAGCCAGCGCAAGCCCTCCAGCAGGCAGCGCAGCACCTCGCGGGTGCTGGAGCCCATGTACAGCGCCATCGCAATGGTATAGTACACCATCACCTGCGCCGGCACGTCGCGCTCACGCTCGCTTGCCTTGCCGGTCTCGGCCAGGACCTGCTGCACCCGATCTGGCGGGAACGTCTTGGCGATCACGCCGAGGCTGATGTGGTCGCTGACACGAACGCCGGCCGAGAGGCCGGCAGGAACACCCGCCATTGCTGTCGATCCCAGAAAATACGATCAGCAATATAGGGTGGCTAATCACCTAAATGAACAGTATTGGCCTTAAGCCGCCTTCACGTCTAGAAAGGTGCTCTGGTAGCTGGCACCTTCTCCGATGTCGGTCAGGCGGTCGGAGCAGAGCATGTTTATGGTGCCGTCCGCCTCGGATGCGGGCCGCTGCCCGGGTACGAGGACGACGCCCGGCTGGATCTCGTCCCCGACGCGCAGCACGAGGCCGATCTCGGCGCGGTCGTTGAGCAGCCGGACCTTCTGCCCGTCCAGCAGGTCGCGAGCCGCCGCGTCTTTCGGGTGCATCACGCAGAACGGCTCGCCCTCGCGCTTGCGGAGATAGCCGATGCCCGAAAATGCCGTGTGGGGCTGGAAGTAGGACGGCGCCGTCAGCAGCCGCAGCGGCCAGCGTGCCGAGTCCACCAGCTCCTGCGCATCCGGCTGCCAATCCGGCATCGGCGAGACGCCCTGCCCGGCCAGGGTCTGCGAGTAGATTTCGAGCTTGCCTGAGGCTGTGCGGAACGTCTGGCCCGGCGGCGGGGCCGCCTTCACGGGGCGATGGTCCAGCAGGCCCGCGGGGTCGATCGCACCCACGGCGCCCGTGGCGCCGCGGAAGAACTCCGGCATGATCTCCGCTTCCGTCATCGAGAAAAGCCGGTCCTTAAGGCCCATGCGGCGCGCGAGCTCCTGGATCAGCCGCACGTTCGACCAGGCCTGGCCTTGCGGCGCGACCGCGGCGGGGGCGAACTGCACCCAGTAGCTGCCATAGCCGCGATAGAAGTCCGAGGTCTCGAGGTATGTCGTGGCCGGCAGCACGATGTCGGCATATTTCGCCGTGTCTGTCAGGAAGGGGTCGTGCACGACGGTGAACAGGTCCTCGCGCGCCAGCCCAGCGCGGACGGCGGCGGCGTCGGGGCAGGTGACGGCGGGGTTGTTGCTTTCGACCAGCAGTGCGCGGATCGGCGGGTCCCGCATCTCCAGCAGCTCGCGGCCCAGCAGGCTCTGGTTCACCAGCCGCGTCTTGGCTGGGCCGGAGGGCTTGCGGACGAAGGAGAAGTCAAAGTCCATCGAGGAGGCCGTCACGAGCAGCGCGCCGCCTCCCTCGCGGCCGTAGGCGCCGGTCAGCGCTGGCAGCGTGACAACGGCCCGCAGCGCCTGGCCGCCATGGGCGAGGCGCGTCATGCCCTCGCCCACCCGGATGAACGACCGCTTGGCTGCGCCGTACAAGGCCGCGAGCTTCTCGATGTCCTCGGCCGGCAGCCCCGTGATCTCCGCAACGCGCTCGGGCGGGAAATTAGGGACGACATCGGTCTGCCACTGGCCGAAGCCGAGCGTGTTGGCCGCTATGTAGGCCATGTCGCACAGCCCGTCGCGCAACAGGATGTGGGCGATGCCTATGGCAAGCGCGGCGTCGGTGCCGATGCGGATCGGCAGGTGCCAGTCGGCCTGCTGCGCCGTCCGGCTGCGGCGCGGGTCGATGACGATCAGCTTCGCGCCGCGGCGTCGTGGCTCTTCCAGCTTTGCCCAGAAGTGGACGTTGACCGTCATCAGGTCGCAGCCCCAGGCGATGACCAGGTCGGAGTGGACGACCGATTCAGGATCGGCCCCGCCCACCGGCCCCAGCGATATCTCCCATGCCGTCTCGCAGCACGTGTCGCAGACAGTGCCAGCCTGCAGCCGGGTCGCACCCAGTGCGTGGAAGAAGCCGTTCGGCATGTGGCGGTTCAATTGGCCCTGGTGGGCACTGTAGGCCCAGCCGAGCAGCGCAAGTGGACCGGACTCGGCAATGATTGCCTTCCAGCGCGCTTCGATCTCGTCCAGCGCCTCGTCCCACGTGATCGCTGCGAATGAGCCGCTGCCCTTTGGGCCTGTGCGCCGCAGCGGCGTCTTCAGCCGTTCGGGCGAGTGGACCAGTTCCGCATCGCGGTTGACCTTCGCGCAGGCGAACCCGGCCGTGTATGGCTGTTCCGTGTCGCCGCGCACGCGCAGGACGCGGTCGCCCTCCACCTCCACCAGCAAGGAGCACATGTCAGGGCAGTCATGGGCGCAGACGACGCGGACGGTATCCATCAAGTCTATTCCTTCCTCATTCGACGGTTTGCGACGGTGTTGGCAGGTCTTGGTTCAGATGCGCCGGACACCCCCAAGGGAAGGGGGCGCACCCCTCGACGATCCCGGTGAGGCTGCTTCGTCAGGTGGCCGGAATGCGGAAAGCGCCGAGCGGCAGGCGGCGCCGTTGGCCACGACGGCGTATCGGATCTCGTCCGAAAGGCGGCCTCACCGGCGTACCGCCATGAAACGTCAGGTCGTCACGAAGCGTGATCTCCCATGCACGCTCGTCTGCCGGGACGGTGCGGCCGGCAGCCGTCTGCGGCAGCGGCTCAAGCTCCGCATCCTGGCCATGAAGCGTGTCGAAGCCGCAGCAAATGTGACTCTGCGCCGCCGCGGCGGTCGTGACGATCGGATCGAGAATCGACACTGCCGCCTGAGGCACGAGCTTGAGCACGCACGATTTCGCTGGCTGCGCGAGGGCCGCCAGGGGCAGAGCCGATCCGGCGGCAACCTTTGGCAACGCGCGGCGATCGATCATGCCGACTGCTTCATGTGGCCGGCATCCGTCGGTTCGAGGAACTGCAGCTCTGGTCACGCTCAATCTTCGAGGGTCGAGCCATGGTTTGGAAGAACCACTTGGCGCACCGGAGCACTACCAGTTGGCGGCTCATGCAGCGAACTGGACTTTTGTTCCAAGCGGAATAGCCCCAGAATGACGGACCATTGGGATCGGCGCGGCTAAATCGCAGTCGCTGGTCCCAGAAAGGAACACGGCGCATGCCGGCACAAGCTAGACCACGAACAATCGAACCCGCACCCGCCTTTGAGACGAGCGACGTTGGCGGTATCACCTCGGGCCGGAAGCGGGTGCGGCGGCATGCGTGGGCCGACCTGTCGGATTTCGAGATCGACGCGGCTTCGCCCGAGGCGAAATCCACGCAGGTCTACAAGATCGTCCAACGCGCGATCTTGTCCGGCGCGGCACCTTCCGGAAGCCGCCTGCCTTCCACCCGCGGTTTCGCAACCCGCCTCGGCATCTCCCGCACCACGGTGGTGAGCGCTTTCATGCAGCTGCTCGACGAAGGCTACATCACGGGACGGAAAGGGTCGGGCTCGTACGTAGCCGCAGGGCTGCCGACAGACCTTGCGGGCGTGCCGCAACCGACCAGCCGCACGGCTGCCAACGCGCTTCCAGTGCTGTCGGCCGCCGGACAGCGCTACGCCGCCTTGCCGGCCGAGACGTTTTCGACGCCGGCGATGCCGTTCAACAACGCCGTGGTCGCCGTGGACGCCCGAACATCGGACCTTTGGCGCACGCTGGTGACGAAACGCCTTCGCGTGCTCGGCGACGCGCATCTGGGCTATGGCCATCCCGGCGGGACGCCCGAGATGCGGGCTATCATCTCGACCTACCTTCGCGCGGCGCGCGGCGTCCGATGCGAGCCGGGCCAGGTGATCCTGCTGTCCGGCGGTCAGCAGGCGATCGATCTGGTCATCAAGACACTCCTCGATCCCGGCGCGGAGGTCTGGGTCGAGGACCCCGGCTACCCGGCCACCACTGCGGCCCTCGTCGCGGCCGGCGTCGACGTACGACCCGTGCCTGTCGACGCCGAGGGTCTGGACGTGGGCGAAGGCATGCGTCGCCATCCCGGCGCCCGGGCCGCCTTCGTGACGCCCTCCCACCAGTTTCCCCTTGGGTGCGCCATGTCGATGCAGCGGCGCCTGGAGCTGCTTGCCTGGGCCAGGGATGCCCGCGCCTGGGTGGTGGAGGACGATTTCGACTCCGAGTTCCGCTATTCCGGCAAGCCTCTCGCCTCGCTGCAGGGCCTCGACGAGGCCGGATGCGTCATCTACGTGGGCACGTTCAGCAAGGTGTTATTCCCCGGCCTGCGCCTTGGCTACGCCGTCGTGCCGCCGGCGCTGGTGCACGTGTTCCAGGCGGCCCGGTTCCTGACCGACCGGTTCGCGCCCACGATCCTGCAGGCGGCTCTCTGCGAGTTCATGGAGCAGGGCTATTTCACCGCTCATATCCGGCGCATGAGAGCGCACTATGAGGCGATGCGCGACATGCTCGTGCGGCTGCTGGAGCAGAGGCTCGCGACCCATGTCGAGGTTGATCCGCCGGCGCAGGGACTCCACCTTATCGCGCGGCTCAAGGGTGGCCTGGGGGACCAAGCCGTCGCCCGGGCGGCCATGACGGCGCAAGTGCAGGTCCGGCCGATCAGCACGATGTACATCCAGGCACCCCCGGTACAGGCGCTGATGATGGGCTACGCCGGGTTCAACCCGCATCAGATGCGGTCCGCGGTCAACCGGCTGACGCGGGTGTTGGACCTGCCCGGCTGAGGCTCCGCCGTGTCACGCGCCTGAGGCGGCTTTTTCGGCCCACCAGCCTCCCGGCGGCCTGAATGATCGGCGGCCGAACACGGCCTGCCCCAGACGCACACAGGTGGATCCTTCTTCCACCGCCAGCTCGAAATCTCCCGACATGCCCATCGAGAGCTGGCTCATCCCGGTGTCCGGCGGGCCGACCTGCACGGCTCTTTTCTGCACGTCCCGCAACGCCCGGAAGCAGCGGCGGACCTCGCCCTCATCGGCCGCGTTGGTCGCGAGCGTCATGAAACCCCGGACGCGCAGCGCCCCCAGCGCCTTCATTTCCGTGAGGAACGCGGGCACGTCGGCTGCGGCCAGGCCAAACTTGCTGCTCTCGCCTGCGGTCTTGACCTGCACGAGGACGTCGATCGACCGGCCTTCCCGCTGCAGACGGCGTTCGAGCGCCACGGCGAGGGACATCCGGTCGAGCGACTGCACCTCGGACGCGAAGGCGAGTACCTCGTCGGCTTTGTTGCTCTGGACGTGGCCGATCATGCTCCAGGCAGCGCCCGGCAGATCGAGCGCCGCCGCTTTGTCGCGCCCTTCGCGGCTCCGGTTCTCGCCGAATCTTGGCCCGGACATGCCCAGCTCGAGCAAGGTGTCGTAGGCGAGCCGGACGGTGGCTGCGGCCTGGGTCTTCGTCGCGAGTAGCATCTTGACCGCGCCCGGCGCCCGGCCCGCCCGGGCCGCGGCCGCGGCCGCCTCGATGCGCGCATAGACCGAAATCAGCCGGTGCCGCAGGCCGGCCGCGTCGACCGGCTCCGTCAGCGCCATGGCCGCGGGCCTCATCGGATCGGGCGATGGCCCGGGGTCGAGCGGCGACATCCAGTTTCCTCGTGCAGGCCGCCCCGGGCGGCAGCCGCAGGACAGTGAAGCATGACACTCCGTCACTCCAGGCCGGATCGCTGGTGGACTGCGCTGGCGCGCCCAAGTGGTCTTGCGGCAGCCTCGTCGTCACCAGACGCAGCAGGCTCTGGCGCTGAAAGTGGACTTATGATGCAGAGCAAAGTGGGGCTATCGAGAATGCCACCATGATGTCACATCAGGGATCGAACATTCTGGAACACTGCCATGCGCCGTCCCCACCTTCCGTTCCTCCTCCTCTTCGTGAGCACGCTGGTAACCGCGGCCGGATATGGAGCGACGTTCCTGCTCACCGACCTTTTTCGGGCCATCGAGGGGTCCGAGTTGCAGACCGGCTGGGCCCTTGCGGGCGCGACCGTAGGCACCTTCGCGGGCGTGCCGGCCGTCGGCTGGCTGTCCCAGCGGTTCGGAGCGGCCTGCCTGGCCGCGCTGGGCGGGGTCTCGATCGCCGCCGGCTTGTTTGGCCTCAGCCTCGTCTCGACTTTTGGCCCGGCAATCCCCGCATTCGGCTTTCTCGTGGGATTGGGCTGGGGCGCCTTCTATCTCGCCACGCCGCTGGCGCTGTCCGGCATGGTTTCCGACAAGGAGCGAGGCTTCTGGTTCACGTGGGTAAGCGTGCGAGGGTCGCACCTTGACTGGCGAAATTGACCATGAGGCGAGCTTATCGCGGTTTGTGACGAGCGACTGCTGTGATGTTAAATCAGCCGATTGCATACAGCGATACAGAAGCAAGAAACGGATAGCGAGCGCAGCGTGGCGATGGTCAGTTGGACCACCAATTGACAGGAGAGATCTATGGCTTTCCGCATCACCGGGCTGTCGCCTGAGCCGTTCAGGCACTTGTTTGGGTTATCTGAAGGCGCGTTGAGCGAGCAGGGCGTAAAGCGCTACGTTGCCGATCAAAAGCCGGGTTTTCCTGACCGGATCGAAATGCGTGATGCCGAACCAGGCGAAACACTGCTGCTGCTCAATCACACGTGTCAGCCGGCCAACACGCCTTATCGTGCGACACACGCAATCTTCGTGCGCGAGGGCGCCACGGACACCTACGACCAGGTTGATCGCGTGCCGGAGGTCATGCGCGTGCGCCTGCTCTCATTGCGGGCCTACAGCACCGAGGGTATGATGCTCGACGCCGATGTCGTCGAAGGGACCCAAATAGAGACGGCTATCGGTCGGCTTTTTGCGAACTCCGATGTCAGCTACATCCACGTTCACAACGCCAAGCAAGGCTGTTACTCCGGCAGGGTCGACCGGGTTACATAATTGTTGCAGAACTCTGGTGCGAAGTGTCCGGTGTTGGGAGGAAGGCAGGCAGCATTAGCCCAGTGTGTTTACGGCAGAAATCCAACAAATCAGCCGTAAAGCCTAGGCGCGGTTCCAGGGCAGCAACTCGTCGAGACGCTGCTGCGGGTGTCCGTCCACCATCCGACTCAGCACGTCGCGTAGCCAGGCATACGGCTCGACACCATTCAGCTTGCACGTTTCGACCAGCGATCCAATCACCGCCCAACGTCGGGCACCTCCATCGCTGCCGGCGAACAAAGAATTTTTTCTTCCAAGAGCGACAGGCCTGATCGACCGCTCAACCGGGTTGGTATGTGTGCCTTGGCAAGGTGCACTGTTCTCCCTGGTGAAAATCCAGGCCGGCAAACTCTCGCTCCAGCCGGAAGCACTCGGGGCGGGTCAGGAGGCGACGAATGGCCTGAAGCACTTCGAGAAAAGACCCCTATAGGGGGACAGCGGACCGTGCGGGCCGCAACGTGAGTGAACATCGAGCAGGCCTCGAAACAGTCAATGTGGGAGCCGACCCGCCATACAAACGGGGAAGGTCGCCGTCGCCGGTGAAGCGAGCGAGATACGCAGCCGGCGATCCCACCGGGGTAGTGATGGCAGCACGCACGGGACATGGACAGTGCGCAACAAGGGAAGTCTGCGACCGTGGTGTTGAGTGGCAACTCCCCATCAACGGCGAACCCGTGAGGGCCAGCGCCGGCGGACGCAGATGGCGGATGGGTTCGTAGTACCGTTGAGGCCGGGTAACGCCGGCGGAGGGAAGGAGCCCTGACCCATTCCAGGCGAGGGAAGGGCTGACAGCCCGGTGATTGACGATGAGTCTACCAACACCATCCAAAACGGTTGAGACGCTACAGACCTCGCTACAGACGAAAGCTAAGGCTGAACCAACTTTCCGCTTCTATGCCCTATGGGACAAGGTCTGCCGGAAGGACGTCCTGCTTGAGGCCTATCGCCGCTGCCGCGCGAATGCGGGAGCATCGGGGGTCGACGGCGAGACGTTTGGCCAGATCGATGCCCGGGGACAGGAGCACTGGCTGGAAACGCTGCGGGAGGAGCTGACTTCGGGGCGCTACGTTCCCAAGCCCCTCCTGCGCGTGTGGATACCGAAAAGCAATGGAGGCCAGCGGCCTCTCGGCATTCCGTGCATCAAGGACCGTGTGGTCCAGATGGCGGCGGTGCTGGTCATTGGTCCCATCTTCGAGGCGGACCTGCTGCCCCAGCAGTATGGTTTCCGTCCCGGACTGAACGCCAAGACGGCTCTCCGACGGGTGTATTGGCACGTGACGCAGCATGGGCGGCGCGAGGTGGTGGACGCGGACTTGCGCGACTATTTCACCTCGATCCCGCACTCGCCCCTGATGCGGAGCCTGTCCCGGCGAATCTCCGATGGGCGTATGCTTCACACCATCAAAGGCTGGCTCACAGCTCCGGTGGTAGAGGTCATCAGAGGGCGCCTGGTTCAGACCACCGAGGCGCGACGGACAAAGCGGGGCGTGCCGCAAGGCGGGGTAATCTCGCCCTTGGCGGCGAACTGCTATTTCCGGCGCTTCCTGTTGGCGTGGCATCTTCACGGCCACCAGGACCAACTTGATGCCCACGTTGTCAACTATGCCGATGATCTCGTCATCTGCTGCCGACCCGGCAACGCAGAAGCGGCAATGACGCGGATGACGGCATTGATGACGCGGCTTGGGTTGGAGGTGAACGCGTCAAAGACCCGGATCGCCCGGCTGCCTGAGGAGCCTTTTGACTTCCTGGGCTACACGGTCAGTCGCTTCTACGGCAAGGACGGGCGCCCCTATATCGGCACTCGGCCGTCGCGGAAGGCGGTGAAGAGCCTGCTCAAACGTATCCACGGACGGACCACGCCCCAGTGGTATCCGGATGATCCTGGCAGCACGGTTGCCCGCATCAGCAGCATGGTTCGCGGCTGGTGCGGCTACTTCGACCAGGGTCCGGTCATGGAAATCTATGACCTCATCCGCGCATACACGGAACGGCGGGTTCGCCGCTGGTTGATGCGCCGAACAGGACGACGAGGCGTCGGGTTCCGCCAGATCTCGGACGAGTATCTCTATGAGACGCTTGGCCTTTACAGCGTCCCACGACGGCGTGCCGACCTGCCGAGAGCGAAGGTTTGACGGAGCGGGAGAAAGCCGGATGCGGGCAATCTGCATGTCCGGTTTGACGAGCGGGGACAGGAAACGGGGTCAAGTCAGTTCGGACTGAAAAGGCGGTGGCGAGACGCCGTCGGCTACCACCTCCGAGATGACGAAAGCTGCCGCGCCTGTCCTCGACTCTACCGAGGTCCACCCGGCCGTCGTCCAGGAACTGGCACAGCCCCGACCATCGGTTGAGCGCGTAGCGGATCGCCTCGGCCAGACGACTTCGGCCAGGCAAATGCGCGAGCTTCAGCTCCAGCCAGAGCTTCAGCGCCTCGACCAGCGGCCGCGATTGCTGCGCTCGGACCCGCTGTCGCTCCGCCGGCGGCTGGCCGCGGATGTCAGCCTCAATCGCGTAAAGGGCCGCAATCCGCGCCAACGCCTCGCTTGCAACCGGCGAGCCCGCCTTGTGCAGCTCGTAGAATTTCCGGCGCGCGTGGCTCCAGCAGGCCGCGAGGGTGATGGTGCCGTCGACCGCCAGCTGCTCGAACCCGGCATAGCCGTCCACCTGCAAAATGCCGCGGAAGCCTGCGAGATGCTCGGCCGGGCGTGCCGCGGTGCGATCGGGCGCATAGATGAACACCACAGCCGGATGGCCGGGACCATCCCAGGATCGGTCGTCCCGGGTGTAGGCCCAAAGCCGCCCGGTCTTGGTCTTGCCTCGCCCGGGATCAAGCACCGGCAAGGTCGTGTCGTCGGCAAACACCCTCGCGCCCGCCATGACGTGGGCGACCACGCGCTCGTGCAGCGCTTCCAGCCACCAGCAGGCCGCACCCACCCAGTCCGACAACGTGGAACGGCTGATGGCGAGCCCGTGCCGGTCGAAGATCTGGCTTTGCCGATACAAAGGCAGGTGGTCGGCGTAGCGGCTGACCAGCACGTGCGCGATCAGGCCAGGCGTGGCGAGGCCGCCCGCCAACACCCGCTCCGGGGCAGGCGCCTGCAGCAGGGTACCGCAAGCGCGGCAGCTGCACTTGGGTCGGGTGACCTTGATCACCCGGAGCTGCGCTGGGATCCAGTCCAGCATCTCGCTGCTGGTCGATCCCGCGTCGGTCAGGGCGCCGCCGCAGTCCGGGCAGGCATCGTGCGGCACCGGCAGCACGCATTCGGCACGCGGCAAATGCGGCGGCAGCGGCGACCGATGCGGCGCCTTTTTCGGCTTGGATGGCTCATCTGACACAGCAGGCGGCTTGCGGGCCTCGGCCCGGGCCAGGTCGGCCTCGAGGTCCTCAAGGCCAAACGCCATCTGGTCGGGATCGAGCTGCTCTGTAGCGCGACAATCAGGATGAATGTGCGCGACAATCTGGGTGAATGTTGAGGCCCTGAGGCGGCCCGCGGGCCGCCTCAGGGCCTCGGCGGTGTCCTGAGGGGCATAGCTTGC
>JAABUP010002740.1_pt1 | contig 33106 bp, 39 predicted proteins | sample 5559201 | NCBI WGS metagenome assembly JAABUP01 (sample SAMN10711887, study PRJNA513373) | rock metagenome | isolation source: Antarctica rocks | place: Antarctica
AAACAAACATGTAGCTGCCAAACAGCTCTCATGTTTTGTCTCAGAGTTGGCTTGAAAATTTTGAGGATTTGATGATCCCCTCATTGTGTCATGGCTCAATCCTTGTATGCTGACAATCAGGACAGGGTTGCTTCTGACATTGCTGCATCTCCGTCAACTTTATTCATTTTAGAAGCAGCTCTTGAAGCCATATCCCTGATGCTGATCATGAAATCCTCATTTGCTGCAATCTCAAGGAATCTGCACTTCCAAAAAGCCCAGCGTCTCAAGCTATAGCCCCTTACCCCTGTGCCATCCCGACACATGTCGTAAATCTTCGTCGCAGCCTGTATAAACCAGGTAGCAGCCACAGGCACAAAAAGTCCTGCCCAGTACTGCTGCTCACACGTGTCATAGGGGTCGTCAAGAGCATTCATGAAACTGACTTCAGCATGCCATGCCATGCCCAAATCTTTCTTGCCTTGAGACAGGTAATGTGCGCCAAAGGTGGCATAGTTGACTTGTGCTGCTACTTGAGCGTCAGTCCAGGTACTTCCCTCAAAATCCTCATCGTCATCTTTTGCTGGGTGCAAAAGTGGTTTTCAGTGCGACGTAGCAACGATAGTACAAGCCTGTTTATACCAAAGCCATACCATCAGAAGCCTCCCTATATTCAACCGCCAGGACTGGCAGGTCCCTCCAGAACACTCCAAACCCAGACCACGAACCTCCTGGTTTCACGGCTGTGCCGCTCTGGTCTGTTACATCCGGCAGCTCCGATATTGCGTTGATGACACTCACGAGGCGTTCGTCGACTACGAGATGGCAACCCAGCACGCCTACAGCGTCGCACATCATATCCCATAGCTCGAAAACACTCTGAGAGCCTTGCTGTAGCAACGGGTTGTAAATTGTAGCTATTGTTTTAGCGGCACTGTCTGGCTCTTCTTCGCCTAAGAACAGCCTTTGCAAGGTGTTGACAGCACTCTGAGACTCAGCACCCATCCATCGCTTTCGACGGACCGCTTCAGCCCAGGAAGTAATTGAGATGCATATGCTATCATTCATCGGCGCGACCTGCACCGCTTCCCGCACCCCTGCATAAATGATCAATACACGCTATTTCGCGGGGTTAACCACAACGTATTCTTGATACCAGCTTACGGTGTATTACGATCAAATTCGCGACGTTGACAAGTGTAAATAAATTGGTATATCCCGCACGGCCCGCAAGTTAAGTCTGGTACGGTACAAGTTTGCTGAAAAAGATTTGCATGCTCGTTTCTGATGTGACTGTAAGCTGGACAATCAAAGATGAAATGTTGTTCATCCTCTACATCCTGTAACAAATCACACACCTGACACAGCCCGTCCTTCCTTTCAGTGCCTACCCAACGTCATTGGCACAGTGTCAACATATATGTATATACATATGTGGACGAGGGATGACACCGAAGTGACACTCGAACGCAATCCGAAGACAGACGGACTGCGAAGAGCCATGCAAAAGGCAGATACGAGATGCAGCGAGCGATAGATAGTTACAAATCTGCAAGTACACAAAAAAACTGTAAGCTGGGGCTGGAAGATGTCGCTGCGCTGACCGTGCTGAGCTGTCGCTGAAGCTGCTCAAATCTCGGAAACATGTAGACCATGACAGCCGCATGTGACTCTGCTAAGCAATTGCAATCTCCTATCGGAAAAGCATTTGATAGCAGAAAGATATGTAATACATATTATGTATTCACCATATTGATATTCAGCCTGAGAGCTTCTGTACAACACATAACGCAGTCATTCCATGGCCTATGGCCCTTGTTGACTCATGAACAACATAACTCAGAATGGGTAGCACGAGAGTGTCAAATAGCTTGCATTGCAGAGCAGGGTCCCTGATGCCCAGGGGTGCACAACCGCCGCCGCATAGCAAACATTGCCTTCCTAGCCGCTGCCACCAGGGCCTGTCCTACTTGTTCACGTCATGAACGAAACGCCATTTTCCTGCGTTACGACACGCTCTGCGTGGACGACACGCAGCTTCTGCAGTGGACTAATCCAATGCACTACACAAATGATATGTTCAGCTCGAACACTATCGACCAACAGGGCATAGAGATGGTGACTGATGTGTCTGCAAGAACATAACGCAGTCAGGCAAGTGACCGCCTGCTGCTGCGCAGTTAACACATCCTGTGCGTTGGGCTTGCTTGCCAATCTAAGCCTGACTCGTCTCGTCCAGGTTTCCATGAGCACAAGTTGGTATCCATCACCGCAACTTTGCTTGATATCGCAGAGCGACTGACACCATCAGCTGGTGCGACGGCTGCTAAGGGTACACCGCCTTCCATGTCTACACACGCACCTGATCATACTGAAAAGCCTCAGCCCGACCCCGTTGAAGACCCAACAGGGCGAGGGACCTTAGGTCAGTTTGCCAAGCGAGGGGCTGAAGGCGTGCAGGTCCTCGCGGACAAAATGACAGGCCAGGAAACCAGCAGGTACAACCTGCAGCAGCCAGGGTGTGCAATCAGTCAAATCGTACATCAGCTCTGTACTCGCACATTGCCATTAGACGCAAATCAAAGCTTCATGTGGTAATATGTCATGTGTGCTGCAGTCAAAGTGCGAAAGCTGCTGAACAGACAGAGAGCAAAACTCAGTCAAGGTATGCCATACTTTACTGCCATACCTTACTGCACACTGCTGTTGAGGTGCCCTGTCAGCACGCATTTGCAGTTCCCAGACAACGCAAGTCATTCAACAGTGTCGCATCTCTCAGATCAGCTCTGGCGGCCTTGACAGCAGCTCTTGTCGCCGTGCAGGGTGGATCATGTTCACAGTCCTGACGAGAGTGCGTGGAAGCAATACCAGAGGGAATATGGCTACAAGCAGACTGGCTATGGGCCCCAAGGGTCCCACAGCCCCCCAGACAGAAGCCAGCCCAAGACCAGCATCTTTGGTGGTCTGAAGGATGCTGCAGGTGATTGCAGCAGTCATCAAACTCTCACTGCAGCATAAGCTTAACTCTCACTCCCTATGCAGTGCCATAGTGTAACCGCATCAACTTCTGGTAAGTGTTCAGCAGTGTGCATGTATGCATGCACGATCCTCAAAGCTTTCTGACACAGTCCACATTAACGTGCACACACAAGCTAATGCCGAGCATGATGCTGTCTGCAGTTGATGCAAAGCACGCAGTCAAGGGCGCTGCATCAAAAGCTGCTGCGGGTGCACAACGCATGGCAGGGCTGGAGCCTAAACAAGGTACACACATGCTACCCTACTCCTCACCTTCAGCTTCATGTACTCTGCACACTGTCAGCCACCAGCACCATAAAGATCTGACAGTGCTTGCATTCTGACCTCCCCGTTTGCGGCTCAGCCACACTGTGGTCTTCTGCATCCTTGCAGATGCATAAACTGTCGTCATTAGCATGGCTGTAGAGCATGACTGAGTCCTGTATGCTTGCCAGTGGACTGGGTGATTGGAAATGGGTGATTGGAAATGGTGATTGGGCTCCCATGCGTGTCATTGGAGTGGGTATTTGGGAAGGAGATTTGCTGCTCAATATCCTTTGCTAATCATTGCTAAGGTCTCATCTGAGTGTGACTGGTTTGCAGATTGTGTTTAGGGTTTAGACTCAAAACCCTAAATCCTAAATGTTGTCATTGCTACAAGTCTCACTTGAGTCTGGCCGGCTTGCAGATAGCTACTGGCAGGACGATGGTGATGATGAGGATGAGGAAGATGAGGAGTGGTAAGCTGCAGTGACCTCTAGACTAATCGTAGCATGTGCTGTGAGTTTGTGGGATGTCTAACTCACAGTACAGCACCATCAATACCATGATCGTGTGGGTATATTCTCTGCATTATTTCATAGGGGTTGCAGAGTCACTTTGCCAGGGCTATTGACAGGGCTGCTGCAGGTCTGATCATTGCAGCTTGTCTCACATATACTGCAGCGCCTGACTAGTAGTATGTCATGGTGATGTTGTGATGTATAGGGGTCGCAGAGCCATTGAAGAGGCAACCCAGCGCTTGACAAGGGCAATGGACAGAGCTGATGCAGACCTGGGCCGGGCCCACAGGTCGCGTAGAGGTGGCCGGGGGGTGAGTCCGGGGGATGCTGGGTACCCGACCAATGGCCATAAGGATGATGTTGTTGATGATGATGATGAGGGTGTGCACAGGCTGGGGCGCACAGCTGAGCATGACTATGACAGGTACGTCTGTCAGCCCATGATGGGTGATCTTGCCTGTGTGCATTGGGATAGGCCTCTGGCAATGCAGCAAAGTCAAGCTGCTTGGGTGCCTGTTGCCCCATGTGGTGAAGTACTCACACTCATCAAAAGCACATACAGTCAACCATCACGTCAAGCAGTTCATCCCTCAGGTTATGTAAACATCAAAAACAGGGTGTTTGTTCTAGTATTTTGAATTGTTGTTTTACTACTCCAAACGCAAGAAGCACTTTGCATTAATACTCTTGGCAAACTGTTAACAAATACTGAGCAAAAATGCTGGTGGCCCTTTTTTTGTCAGGTTGTTAACAGTATCACGATTTTAGAATCGATCAAGTTGAACGGCTTGTTTGCAAGCCTGGGCAATCAACAGTGGTGTGGCAATGTGGTGCAGGTTCAAGGGAGGTGAGCAGAGGGTGGTCGACAAGGAGCAGCAGCTTGCCAACAATGCTGAACATGACTACGACAGGTAGCCACCATACTTACTCTCAAGTGACAGAACGGTGTGAGCTCAGTGTTGCAGTTCAAACTCCTGACAACCAGCAATGCACTGTTTGAGCTCTAGCTCTACTCTTTGTCAGCCTGGTGTCACACTTTGAATCTGAGCTTGCTATGCTTGTTTGCACGGTGGGCATGACAGTTGCAAGAAGCTGCGCCATGACGCTCTGGACCTCATGCCTGTTCTGGTTTGTGACTGTCAACATCACATCAGACTCACTGTCCCACTAGTTCATGATCTACATACTGCCTTTGCAAATGCGCCTCTCTCTCCCAGTCAAGACGTCTCTGCCATGGCATGAAGGTTCAAGGGCGGTGAGCAGAGGATATACGACAAGGAGAAGCAGCTTGCTGGCAAGGTCAAAGAGGGTGCTCACGAGGCTGGCCAGACCGCTGAACATGACTACGACAGGTGACTCACTGCTCTGCATCCATATTTGGAGCATGTGTTGTCAATTGTGATCGAGTGCTTGTTAAGCACAGTGTTGCATGTTGTTGTCTTGCATGAGGCAGGGTGCACTTGGGGCAATACATTTCTGGCAGGCCCTAGGGTGGCAAATTGGCCACGAGTTGCAACTTGGCCTCAGTTCTGCAAATTGGGCAACGAATGCAACGATGCTCCACCGCTCCCATGTCATCATCAACACAGTGCTGAAACACTCCATTAGCCCTATCAGGGCGTCCCTCACAGCTTTCAAGCCAGTGCAGTGCTGATCCCACAAGACTTTTTGCATTCACCATTTGAGTGCTGTGGTTGCACCTTTTTGCATGCTTTGCTTGCTTGCTTGCTTGCTTGCATGCTGAAAGTGTCTTGCATTCACCACATGAGCCCTTGTGGATCCTTTTCTGCATGCCTGGCTTCCTTGCTTTGCATGTTCAAGCTGACTGCATGATGCAGGTTTAAGGATGGCGAGAACAAGCTGATGGACGGTGCAAGGCATCTGAAGGATGATGTCAAGGAAGGCATGCACCGGTTTGGAGAGAAAGCTGAGCAAGACGCTGACAGGTGAATAGTCCAGACATTGCTTGTTTTGCAAGTAGTACAGGCGAGCTGTACCTTTCAGTTGAGCAAAAGTCTCAATGCATGCCTCAAGCCTTGAGTCCAAAACCTTATTTTTCAGGTTTAATTAACATAAACTTGCTTCACATGCTTGGCTGATGGTACTGTGATCAACGCCTGCTTGTTGCACTGATGGTTGCAAAACAGCCATGCACAATTTCCATCTGGGTGATTGGCAAGATATGTCTCTGCACTGCGATCATGCCAACACACATTAGCCGCTGTTGTACCTGCATGTGTTTCATTTTGTCATGTCTGTGCAGGCAAGGGTACCGTCAAAGGCAGCAGAGGTATGATGACCATGCCGAAGCCGCCAAAGACAAGGCTTCAGCAGCAGCAGATCACACCGGCAGAGCCTTTCAGCAAGCAGGCAGGCGTACAGCTCGCAGCAGCGCTGACTCAGCTAGATGGGCTGCAGACTCAGCACGCGACATGGCTGACTCAGCTGGCGAGTCAGTAGGCCGCGCTACTGGCAGAGCCTCAGCCAGAGCCCATGAGGGCACCAGATACGCTGCTGACAAAACAGCTGATGGAGCAAGATGGGCGCGCAACAACGCTGACAATGCTGGTGAGTCTCTTGGCCGAGCAGCAGCCCAGACTGAGGACTATGTTAGGCAGACAGGCAGGAGCGCAGCCCGTAGTACGGCAGAGTCAGTCAAATGGGCAGCTGAGCAAGCTCATGACAGCGCTGAGGCAGTTGGTGAGACAGCAGGCAAAGCAGCAGTCGCCACAGAGGAGTATGCCGAGGCAGCTAAGACAAAGCTGGCAAGAGGCACTGCTGAAACTGCCAAGTGGGCAGCAGAGACTGCTCACGACAGCGCTGAGGTTATTGGCGAGACTGCAGGCAAAGCAATTGTAGCCACAGAGGACTACGCAGAAGCTGCCAAGACAAACATAGCCAGAGGCACTGCCAAAACTGCCAAATGGGCTGCAGAAAAAGCCCATGACAGCGCAGACAGCGTCGGGGAAACTGTTGGAGGCGCTGTGGAATCTACTGAGGAAGCTGCCGTAGCAGCTGGGCACCGCACTGCTCAAGGTGCTGCGCATGCGGCACAGTGGACAGCTCATAAGATCCATGACAATGCTGAGAATATTGGCGCCACAGCTGGCAAGGCTGTGGCGGCTACTGAAGAAGCTGCCATTGAGGCTTCCATAGCGGCGGCTGACACTGCTGAGTGGGCTGCAAAGGGTGCTGTCAGAGGCAGTGCTCACGCCACTGAATGGGCTGCTGAAAAGGTGTGCATGCTGTTTTGCCTACTCTCAGGCGCCTGAAAGTCACCAGATGTTGGTTTGAGCAAACACTGTCAAATGGTTTTTTCCACTGCTGAGCGTAGGTGCTGTGCCATGCATGTCTTTGTTCAGATTTGTCTGCTTGGCTTTTTATCTTTTACAGCTGCAGAGTTGTCCAGTGTACACTGCTTCATGGAACATGCTTTGCCTCCCAAGATTGCTGCCAACAAAGCATATTTCACACCTACACTGTCGAGGCACATCAGTACAGCCTATAGGTGTAGATGCATATGATCCACTTTGGCAGAACTGAAGGGGACAGTATGCGTGCTGCATATTCCCTGATGCTCTTGTTCTTTAGATTCTCCTACTCTGCTGCCTTTGACCTTTTAAGTTGCAGGTCTATATTCACCTGATGTGGCCACATGCTTCCATTGCTGGCTTCGTACTCATTACCATTGCCCAAGGGGTAAATAGGGGAAAAAAGGCTTGAGCTGCTGGGTGCAGGTGCATGACAATGCTGGTGGCATTGGACGCACATTGGGAACTTTGGCTGGAAAGGCAGTTGCAGCAGTTCAGGGCACATCAGAAACTGTCAAAGAGCAGGTGAACATGCACCCTGTCTTCTGCACCTCCAAACCGAATTGCCCTCTCTGCCTCAATGTGGTGCTGGACATAATCGTCGGAGAAGTTTTTGGAATTTCGTGTTGCTTTCTTCCAAGCCGTGTTTTGGGATGTGTGTTTGATAGCTGTTGCTGCATGTTTAGAACATACCAGCCAAAGTATGGTCCAGACCTGACTAGCCACACACAAACAGACAGTACATGACTCCAGCATCATGCAGCATTGATGTATGGTCATGCTGGCACAGCACAGCTGACTCTGCTCCATTCATTTCAAAGTACAATGGTCCACCTGTCACGCAGCACTCTGTATCTGGTTCTCTGCTGTTATCTGATGAGCATTTTTGTGCTTCTTAGTTCTGTGTGTTTAAATTAGTGGCTCCATTTGCAGGCACACGAGTTCTTCTCAGATGCTGAAGAAGCCGCTGAGGATGCTGCAGACGCAGTCAAAGACGAAGCCAACAGGGCCACTAGCTCAGGGCCACACATGGCACGGCCCCTAGGGAAGGACCCAATCCCCACCAACACAGAGAACATTGCAAAATGGCGCAAAGCCCACCCCCCGCCGGCCAAACCCATCAGGGAAGCAGGCAGCGACACAAAGCAGAGCGCAGAAGGCTCATGGGAGTCAGCTAAAGGGCAGACAAGGGAGGCTGTTGATGAGGCAAAGGGCAAGTCCAGGGAAGCTGCTGATGATCTGAAGGGCAAGTACAGAGAGACTGCGCAGGATGTCAAGAGTAAGACCCAGGCGACTGCTGAAGATGTCAAAGACAAAGCCAGCGACAGTGCTGATGGCTGGGCGTCTTGGTTTGGTGAGTTTCCTTGGCATTGCTTCTGTTGTGGACAGTGTCACATCAAATGTGTTCTGCCTGTTTTGCATGGCGTTGCAGTGACACGCAATGGCACCTATGCATGCCACCGTGTGTCACTGCGGCGCCATGCAGAAAATTGGTGTGAGAATGTTGTGACCCTTTTGGCTGGTGACTTTTCGTGTCACACTTGCTATGGCAAGCTTCTGCATTGCTGTCTGCCAGTCTGCTCAAAGTAGTCCTCTCACGTTAGCACCAGCATTCATGCTTTCCAGCGTTTCATCAGCAGGATGTCTGCTGCATCAGGTCATTGCTGCTCTTTCAAATTGACTGTTAAAATGCTATCTTTGGCAGCCACAATCGCTTGCAACAGCATAACCTGACAGCAGTGAGTGGGGAATTGCTTGCTGAGTCTGTGTATGCCTGCAGGCTTTGGTGGCAAACAGGAGCACCATGAGCCTGCCAGTGAAGACAAAGGTAGAGACAAGGTCAAGCAGGCCCAGAACAAAGCCTCTGACCTCAAGGACAGTGCCAAGGACAAGGTCGACCAAGCAGGGGACAAAGCCTCCGAAGTTAAGGACAGAGCCTACAAGGCAAGCAGAGACACAGCCCGACAAGGTGCGGACGCCACCAAGAGAGCAGCCGAAGTTGCTCGCGACAAGGCTGGAGGTCTCGGCGAGGCTGTGGGCGGTGCTGCCGGAACCGTTGAGGACTATGCTGAACGAACAGGCACGTCTGCAGCTCGCGGCACTGCCAGCGCCACCAAGTATGCTGCTGAGAGTCTTCACGATGGTGCCGAGTCAGCTGGAAGCGCAGTAGGCAAGACAGCTGCTGCTGCCGAGTCAGCAGCGAAAGCAGCAGCTGTGGGCACAGCTCGAGGGCTTGCCAGTGCCACCAAGTGGGCAGCGGAGAAGCTCCATGACAATGCGCATGCCATTGGTGACACAGCAGGGAAAGCTACTGCCAGCACTGAGCATGGTGTCCAGCAGGCAAGCAAGACCACAGCACGTGGCATGGCCAGCACAGCAGCTTGGACTGCTGACAAGCTTAAGGACAGTGCCGAAGATGTCGGCGAGTCCATCGGCAATGCTGCTGCAGCAACTGAGGATGCTGCAGACCGGGCCAGTCATAAAGCAGCCAGAAGCACTGCAAATGCTGCCAAATGGTCGGCAGATAAGCTTCATGAGAATAGCCAAGATGCTGGTGACTCCATAGGCCAGGCAGCAGCATCAGCAGAGAAGGGCACCAAATCAGCACTGAACCAGGCTTCAGACAAAGCCGAGGAGCTGCGCCGACAGACTCTGAACGGCAGGCAGCAAACGGTCAGTGATGCTGGACGCCGCGTCCATGACCAGTCTGAGTCTGAGGCTGGCAGGGCTGCCAGGGAGGCCAGAGAGGTCATTCAGGACAAGGCCCAGTCTGTCAAGCACAAGACAAGAGAGACTATTGATGATGTAAAGGACTGGACCAAGTCAAAGACAGGTGGGCTTTGCTTAGCTGTCTGTAGCTTAATCATTGACAGAATTACAAATGACGTCATGTGTCATTGTTTGCTAAACATTGCAGCCTGCAGCCTGCTTGACGTCCTATTTTGTAGTGATTGTTTCTGTTGCTCTGCTGCACAGCTGCCATTGTGTGCATTGCATGCCAGTAGGGCATCCTGCTCTTTGCTTGCATGCAAGAGTTGTCATGTGCTTGATTCAGCAGTGCCTGGTCTATCATTGCTTTGCAATTTGAGGCTAGCGCAGCTTACATGCCTTGTTCTGTCTGCTTGCATACTCATCAACCTAGTACTTGTCTGTGAAGCAGTGCCCCACAACTACCTAGCACAAACAGATGTTCTGCTGAGACTCCACCTGCTGCGGCCATTGACATGTTGTCTTGTATAGATGCATACTTCTAAGCTGGCAGATTTTGTGTGCAGGTCGTGCTCAAAAAGGTGAGCTATCAGACAGTGATGACGACCATTATCACAAGGCGAAGCAGCATGCCTCCAAATCAGCTGACAAAGCAGGAGAAGCTGTAGATGAAGCCAGCACCAGTGCGGCTCGCAGGTGATCAGCCAAATAATTGGCTCTTGAACATTGTGCACATCCGCTATGGAAGTTACCACATCCCTGCATACTGTTACAAGTTGTGTGACCCTACCTCAACCCACATCGAAGTCGTGACTACTGCATCTGTGTAATGACTTGTGTTGCGAATGCAAATCAAGCAGAACACATGAAAGCTGGCTGTCAGTCAGCATCGGCAGCATTTCTTCTGCCACCAAAAGCACCACCAGCGCTGCTTCCACTGCTGCACTACTGCTTTCTGCCTGGGATTGTTCTTACCCAAGCTGTTTGGGGGTTTCACTGTCCTCTTCTGTGACTGCAGGGGTGCTGGCACGGCCAGCTCAGCAGCACAGCAAGCACGTGACAAGGCTGGTGACTACGGTGAGTCAGCCGGCAGAGCTGCTGCAGATGCCCAAGACGGTGCTGAGCAGGCTGGCAGGACAGCTGCACGCAGGGGAGCCCAAGGAACCAGATGGGCTGCTGAACAGGTGCTTATAGCATCTCTGCAACTTTGTATGTATGTGTGTGTGTGCATGCCTGCGCATGCGTCTCTCTCTGTGTGTGTCTGTGTCTGCATGTGAAGCTCTTGGGAAGGTATGAGCACGTCATGGCGTTGACTTGGTCGCAAGTAGAAGATGACTTGTCTGCGTGGTCAGCAAGCTATCTGCAGGGATCCTTACATCAATTATCACCACAATCTTTTTGGCCTGAGACAGAAGTGCTTTTCAAATTGCTGACCACTTTTTTTTGTGCCTGGTACTTTGAATATCATGCATTGTGCCCAGGATGGACTCGATCTGTGCCTCAACTGAAGCTGCCTTCTTGTAAAATGTCGCTGGTGCATCTGGCTCAACCCAGCCCAGCTGAGCTCAAGCTTCTGAGCAACACCGCCATGTGCTCATCTGTCTCAACTGCCTTTGGTGGTGCAGGCACGTGACAGTGCTGACAGTGTGGGTGAGTCAGCAGGCAGAGCTGCTGCGGCAACTGAAGAGTATGCCCAACAGGCTAAGACCAGCCTTGCACGTGGCACAGCCAGTGCCACCAAGTGGGCTGCAGATCAGGCTCATGACAGCGCTGAGTCTGTTGGTGAAGCAGCAGGCAAGGCAACGCAGACAACTGAGGAGTATGCAGAAGCTGCCAAAGTAAATTTGGCCAGAGGAACAGCGTCAGGCGTCAAGTGGGCAGCAGAAACAGCACACGATAGCGCAGAGACTGTTGGTGAGGTCGCAGGCAAAACAGCAGTCGCCACAGAGGAACTGGCAGAAGCAGCAAAGGTAAAGCTTGCAAGGGGAACAGCCAAGACCGCCAAGTGGGCTGCAGAGACAGCACATGACAGTGCTGAAACCATTGGTGAGACAGCAGGCAAAGCAGCAGTTGTCACAGAGGATCTAGCAGAAGCAGCAAAGATAAAGCTTGCAAGGGGAACAGCCGAGACTGCCAAGTGGGCTGCAGAGACAGCCCATGACAGTGCTGAAACCATTGGTGAGACAGCAGGCAAAGTGGCTGTTGCTACTGAGGATTTGGCAGAGGCAGCCAAGACCAACATTGCCAGAGGCACTGCTAGCGCTGCTAAGTGGGCTGCAGAGCAAGCACATGAGAGCGCAGAGACTGTTGGCGAGACAGCAGGCAAAGCAGCTGTAGTCACAGAGGAGTTCGCAGCAGCAGCTAAGACGAAACTTGCTAGAGGCACTGCTAAATCTGCCAAGTGGACAGCAGAAAAGCTCCATGACAACGCAGAAGCCATTGGTGAGACCACCGGCAAGGCTGTGCACACAGCAGAAGAGCTTGCTGCAGAAGCTGCTCAGGCAGCTGAGGAGCTTGCGCACCAGGCCAGCACTGCAGCTGCTCGGTCAACTGCTGGAGCAGCTGACTGGGCAGCTGAGAAGGTCTATGATGGTGCCAGCAGGACTGGTCATGGCATTGGCAAAGCTGCCGGCAAGACTGTGGCAGCTGCTGAGGAAGTTGCTGGGGCAGTTGTGGGCGCCCCAGCTGCCCTGGGCAGGGCAGTTGTCTCAGCAGCCGGCAGCGTAGTGCATGGAGTGGAGGACGCAGCTGATGCGGCAGTTGGGAAAGTCAAGGGGACGGTACAGTCAGCCAGTGATAAGGTGTCAGACACTGTGGAAGACGCTACTGATGCTGTGACAGACACGGTATGTCTTTAACGTCCCACAGCCACCTGGCACTGCTTTGAGCTTTGCAAATCTATCAATTGGAGTTTGCAATGCTCTCTGGCAGGTTATGCATCTCCATTTTAACACATGTAACATCTGCTCTGGTGACAAAACAACCACTGATTGTGTGGAGTCTCAGGCGTATCTTGCAATTGTCAGCACCAAAACTGCACAAAGTCTCCATGTTCACAAGCGTTGTGCAACTGTGCAAGTGCCTGCTGCATGCAGTCAACTGATATCGCATGTTGAGACAGGCTTATTTGGTACATGCTGAGGGCTGGTGTGGCATATAGTGTTCACACAAAGAACAAAGCCAGGTTGTGTGTCCACAATTCAAGCACGACCAGTCCCAAGCACTTTTGGACACGGTGGCTGCAGGTGCACAACGTACAGCAGTCTGTCATCGACACCAAAAACCAAGCCGTGGACAAGGCCAAGAGGTTCTGGCAGACGGCCTTCCCTAAGAATCAGCATGATGAGCTCTTGAGCCAAGGCACCATTCCCTCCAACACAGCTGCAGTAGGGCACAAGCCCCAAGGGCAGTTCAGTCCTGCCCCAGCATCTGCTTACTCATGGCGAGGGCGTAACTGGGCAGACCAGAAGGGTCACCTACAGCGTGGCGGTGCTGGCTATGACCCGGTCCAGGCCTATCATGAAGCCAGGGAAAGGGGAGAGGATTTCCTTGGAAAGGCAGAGTGGAAAGGCAGGCAGGGAGTGGAGAAGGCAGAGGAACAAGGGAACAAGCTGGCAGATTCCGCTCGGGACAGAAGCAGGGAAGTGAGAAGCAAAGGCAGGGAGGCATGGGAGGATGCCAAAGAGGAAGGAGAAGAGTTTGTGGAGTCAGCGAAAGCCAGAGGAAGACAAGGATGGGAAAGGACAAAGGAAGAGTGGGAACACCTGAAGGAGACTGTCTCCCCTGGCACTGGTATGTTCTGCCCTGCTCTGTCCTGCCCTGCCCTGTAGTGCACTGCCCTGCAGTGCGCTGCCCTGCCCTGCCTTGCAGTGCACTGCCCTGCTCTGCTTGGCTCTACCAGACTGTGCTTTGCTACACTCAGAGCCTCTAGGTTCAGCCTCCGAGTCCTAATGCCTCATCTCTCAGCCTTGATCCTCACATTCACAGCTCTGCATTACCATACAACAGAGCGTGACTGTTGCTCATGACAGGCATTCCTTTGCGTATCTGCGTTGCTTGCTTTGTGCAAGCAAGCTTTGCTTCTGTGTGTCCAGGGGGTCGTTCTAGAGGGCGTAAGGAGGTTGATGGTGCAGCCAGGGAGGCCCATGATAAGGGCAGAGGCATTGTGGATGATGCATCTGACCGGGCGTCCAGCCTTGCTCATGACATCCGCGACAAGGTATTGTGGCATGATCACTTGGCTAGTGCATCCGGTGTTGCCATCTTCAAAGGCATACAGTTGGAAAGGAGTAGGCATAGCGCTGCTGATGTTATCATGCGGCACTTTTACGTTGTCTGCCCTGTCATTGTGAGTTAGGGTCTGTCAACTTTCCAGCGCATTGCAGTTTCTGTGTCATCTAGCTGTACATACCACATCTCGAGCTGTAGAATGTATGCAGTGTTTGTGAGACAACATCTAGAGCATGCTGCTGTTGAACAGACCAACGCAGGCCAGGGAGCTGACTAAAGCAGCTAGAGTTGAGGCATAAGTCCTAAGGGACAGCATAGTGTATCGTCAAGATCTGATGTGCTAGTCTAGCCTAGTAGGCTCGCGTAGTGCAGCATTACGTGACCAGCAGAGCACAATAGACGCAGCACACGTCAACAGATTGGCACTTGGAACCTGAAATTGTGTCACATCGATGTGCAGGCCAGCAGCGTGAAGCAGTCTGTAGCTGAGACAGCACAGCAGGCAAAGCGCAAAGTGCAGGACGAGTTCGACAGGATGCAGCCTCGCAGCCAAGAAGAGCAAGCCTGGACCCAGGGCAAGATTGCTTCCAATACACCGGCAGTCCAGCAGCAACCATCTTTCCATGGATCCGGCAGGAAGATCATCACAGAGACTCAGCCAGAGTCCCAGGGCAGGATTCCCTCTAATACCTCTGCCACTCGGCCTGGAGTGGGTAGTTCCAGTCAAGGCGAAGGGGAGTCCCATTCAGGGGAGTTTGCTGATAGGCAGAGCAGGAAGGTTGAAGGGCAGGGATGGGAAGAGACCAAGGCCCAGGCTGAACAGAAGGCAGGCAAGGTTGAGGACAAAGCTAGCTCAGCTGTTGATCAGGTCAAAGATGCTGTCAAGTCGGCCTCAGGTGCGTCTCATGTGCTTCTGACATTCAACCGCATTTTGTGCTCGTGTTTGTCAGCATATGTCATAATCTCATGTCATCATCACATGTGTGTGCGTTTGTCATCACACGTCTTCATCTCATGTCTCAAGGTCTGCATCTGGGCATTGCTTTGGCTCATGCAAATCCCTACTGCACAGATCAGTTCCATCTGTCTGAGAGGCTTTTGGGTTCTAATAATGTACTAATGATGATAATAATAGTAATTAAATGATGATAAGAAATGATAATAATAATAATAACAATGATGATGATAATGATAATGATAATGATAATGATAATGATTATATTGTTTACGCTTTCCTGCTCGTGATGAGCTAGGTACAAGCAGGACAAGTCTTGTCTCTCCAGAGCAGTCTGTTCTAGTTGTGTACAGCTGTTCACATGATCTTTCAGGTGGTTCCACTGCGCTGAGCTTGCTGCACGGTGCAGGTAACAAGCCCAGCTCTACTGATGTGACAAAGGATGCGGAAGAAGAGGGGTGGGCTTTCTTCTCTGGCATATCAGGTATGTAACACAGCTAATGTATTTGCTCTGTTAACAGTCATTTGGCACACATCAATGCACACCAACTGATCAACCTGACAACTATTTTGACAGATTTTTTGACTCCTGTAGCCAGATGTATAGCAGTGCACATTTCATAGTATTAAGGATGAGCAACACTCAGCTGCTCTGCATTGGGTCTATGTGCTTGCACATGCTGGCAGTGAGCAGCTATCTTTGCGACTGCTTTCATGTTGCAAGACCTTGACGCAATTGCGAAACTGCCCTTCTTTTGGCCAGCATGCCTGAACAAAATGCATATGTTGCTGGTATGCGCTCACTGCATGCCAGGGAGGCTCCAATATCATGCATGGAGTAAGGTTGGCGGTAAATCACCTCACATCAGCATTGCAATATCTCCCAATGGTATGGGCGCTTCTGAATCACAATGTGCAGTATACTCTGACAGCTTATCTGACTTGTTGAGAGTGGAAGAGATTACGATGCATTAGCATGTTTGTTTTCTCTTTTTTCATTGTTTTTTGCTGTTACTTCATGTAATACTTTATAGTCTGGGGTGTAAAGCCAGTTGTGACTTATCAGAGGCTTGGGAGCACAGGTGAATGTGGTGTGCAACAGAACCAAGCTGGTGATAACTCTGCTCAAAACAGAGCCTAATGTCCTGTTGCTGGCAGTTTGAACTCAAATTGCCAGCCAACAAGTCTGAGCACATACTGAAGAAGACACAAGGTCAATGATTTTTGGTGTTGCAGATGCATGGAAGAGCTTCACGGATTCTTTCAGTGAAGTGTTTGAGCCAGCCAAGACCCCAGAGGCTACAAAACCAGCCCAGGACACCCCCTCAAGTAAGGCCGGTGTTATGCCACACGTCATGCATTGCTGACTGTTCTGTCTTTCACCTGCACAGTGTTGCTTAGCAGCCAAGGATACCCCGTCAAACACACAAACATGTCGCATACCATGCACTCTGCCAAATCTGTTAGTCGTCGCTTGCACAGTGATGCTTAGCTTCACCGTTGTTTGCATGCTCCGTTTGGATGGTATTGTGTTATGCATTGCTGACTCTGATGTGTTTCACGTACACAGTGTTGCTTAGCACCACCATCTTTTGGACTCATGTTTTGGATGATGTCACCTCATTGTAACTGTCTCTCACAATCTGGTAATGCACCTGCAGATTGCTGCTGCTCATGTGCTGAGTTTGACTGTTCCCATCAGAATGTTTCATACTTGTACTCTGCCTCTGCTTTCTGATGTCTCTGACTTGTTCTGACCACTGAGCTGCAGGTGCTCTTGCCTATCTGAATTGCACCCCAGAATGCTGACTGCAGGCACTGATTGCACAGCTCAAGAGGGAGCTGAAAGCACAGAGCGCAACATCATGGCATGGGACTGCATGCCCATTTCTACTGTGGCTGTTGATCTTCTACTCAGCTGCGGTTGTTGCTTGCAGGTGCTGGCTGCACAGCACAAGATGGAGCTGACAGCACACAGTCATGACGTGGGATTGCATGATCGTTCCTGTTGCGCCTGTTGATCTTGAAACTCACCTGGGGGGTGTTGCTTGCAGGTGCTGGCCGCATAGCCCATGAGGCAGGTGATGCAGTAAAGCAGGAAGGGCAAGAGGCGGGCAGCCTGGTGAAGAAGGCAGGAGAAGCCCTGGAGGAGGGCTTTGTGGCGGCAGTGCAGGCCCCTCGCCACCTGGCAGAGGCCGTCAAGCATCAGGTAGTCATGTTATAAATATATAAGTATGACTAATGTAATATATTATAAATATACATGTATGAATAGTGTAATAATTAAATGTAAGTATCATAACATGATATTTAGTTTCTGCGTGTGCCAACATTATAAGTATGTTAATAACGAAATGTCTAACTGTAAGTATCATGGTATGATAATTGGCTTCTGCATGTGCCAACATCCAGTCCAATTGTACACAACAGAGAGATGCGCTGCACAAGTACGGACCATGTACTATGAGTGCCGTACATGACATTTTGTTGCTGACAACCCTGAGCATGTTAGTGGTACATCAGGTCTGTCGCCTCACGATTTGTGCACTGCTCTGATGTAGTCTAGCAGCAAAGTGTCCGCCTGTCTGTTTTGCGACATGTGTGCCCACGTTATGTGTGGCAATACTGACTTGCACCTGTTGTGATGCCAGGCATGTTTTCTCCCAATGCATGATTGTGCAGGTGATCTCAACATCACTTCATTAACTATGGCTCAATGGGGTGGTCCCACTGCTGCCTGTCTACTGTCTTGCATTCACCCAAAAACAGCCAAGTGCCATCACTTAGTGTACACGTCCGTTGGGCTGGTGTGTGTATATATATATATGAGTAGCCTTACCAGTGCCCTTGACACAGTTTCTTGCTATCCATCCAGATTGAGCAGTCTGAGATCAAAGAGGGTGGCACATCAAGAAGAAGAAGCAGTACCTCTCCAAAGCGATCAGCCAGGCGTGACTCCCGCAGAAGCCCCACACCCCCCAGGGGGACTCGACCCCTGCAGTCACCCCTCCCATCTCTGCCTTCCAACACAGCAGACATCTTAAAGGCGAGGGGCAAGTCCCCAGAGCAAAGCACAGCCGACTGGAGAACTGAGATGGACTCAGCAAGTTATGGCAGAGACTCGCCGCTTCCATCTTTGCCATCAAACACTGCTGACATACGCACTGCAAGGAGTGAGTCTTCGGGCAGGAGTGCAGCCGAGCAGAGGAGTGACTTGGACTTGGCAAGGTTCTGTGACAACCTGTACATCACGCAGAGGCGGTGAAGCAAGATGTGCAGCAGACCCTCTCTTGCCGCATTCCTTAAGCTGGAGGGAAGAATGCAGTGCTGACGACAGGACAGTACTGACACAAGTCTCCTCCATGGTGTGGTGAAAGCATTGTCTGCTTGCAGAGCTCGTGTGCACTTTGCAGATCTCAGCAGTTACTCTTAGCATACTTGAGTTTTCTAGTCTCATTTAATTCCATGTCTCCCAAGTCAGCCAGACAGTTCATGCTGAGTGACAGTCAAAAAGTCCATGCTGAGTGACAGTCACTGACAATCTGAGCCTACAGCATCCTTGATCCAAACTACACTGTGTCTATGGCTACATGCACTTCAGGCATTTGTCTGCCTCTGTGCTTGAGCGTTTAACGTTTCCTCATAAGTAAGTTTTGGGACAGACAGACTATCACTCACTGCTGCATGGTGATATCAAAATGCGCTGCTTCGCTTGGTTCACCTTACTCAGCTTGCGTTGGCTTTGCTTGCCCAACGGCCGCCACTGATAATGTCAGGCAACATTGAATTGGATGTTGAGGCTGTACCTGTCCATGAGCTCAGTCCACAAGGTCTTGCAAAGCGTCGAGGAGTCATGTCACAGGCACAATTACACATGGACAGCTTGACATTGCAGCAGCTTGCAGCTGTACATGACGGTACTGGATGAACACTATCAACGTCACTGGCTCCATCAGCGTGATGTGACGGTAGCTGTCACAGTGTATGCATCATTATAAACATGTGACGGTAGCTGTCACAGTGTATGCATCATTATAAACATTGTGGACCTGCAGACTTATGGTCAGGCTAGCTTAGCGCTGAGGTCGTTCGGTAAGTTAGACTTTGTGTATGCTAGGCGCCAACATCTCGAGAAATGGAGCCAGGCAATTTCCTGTCACGAATGGCTTTGCCACATGACAAAATCGGTCTTGCTGAAATGGATGTAGAAGTACACGGCAGCGCCCTTGCATGATTTCCGAAAAGCAGTCTCCACTGGCGACATGTTGTTTGACTGTGCGTGTAGACGAGACGCCTCAGCTGTCTTCCAGGTCCAGCGCTCCACAGCGCAGCCGCGTAGATGTCCTAAGCCGACACCGTAAGCTGAGGAGTGCTTGTTCAAGTTTCAACCGATGCTTGCAGTCGGGAGTGTTAGTAGAGGAAAGATTTCGTGTACTAAATACTGTCGCTCATGGCAAGACCAGACAGTAAGTGAACAACCGATACCAGGTGCTGAATGTGCAGCAACTGTGGTCGTGAAGTTTAGCACATACTGCAAGAGTTTTCAGGTCGAATCCCTCTGATCTGACAGCTCGCTCGAAGCACGTTGTGAGGATGCAAGGCCTGCACACTTGCGAAATATTCCGCTGATGGAATCCACAAGCAGTCAGCATTCTCCCGAGAATCCAAACGCGGCAGACTTGCAGGCAGACTTGTCTTTAGTGGAGCACAACACTGTAGGATCTGAGTTTGCCCATGATACACTGGCTATAATCATTTCTTTGACACGTCTGACTCTGTATTTGCCTGGCAGGATACCAGCTTCTCATCCCGTCGAGATGATACGAAGCTTCATCTTGACCGTATGGAGAAGCTGTTCTCTGAGGTGCAGGCTCAACAGACTCAGGTAAATGCCCTTTGCCACCTAATTTTAAGCAGTTCACTTCAGCTTGCAGAAGCTTTTGCACACATACTCACAATTTTGTCCAGCTCTTGCCCAAGATCTGCAGGCTTGCCTGCACAAGCTCCTATTTTGGCAAAATCTGCTGAAAAAACTGTTCCGCTGTGCCACGTACCACTATGCATGAACATGTCTTTCACACTCATCAGCTTGCCTACATACACGACCGCATGCCAAGCTTGCATGCCCAACAGCATGGGCTACTGCGCTGAAAGACACCATTTGCATCCTGCAGGTCTTGGCAAGTGGCAGAAGCAGGACCACAAGCAGGACCACAAGCAGGCGCAGCTCAATGCGGCGGGCTACAGACTCAGATACGTCTTTTGCATATGATCCCCAGGAGGGTGCTGGCTCCATAGCTGCTGTGCATGATTACGCGGCACTGTTGTCACCTGATCACGTCATGGAAGATGAGCGTCAAGCTGCCAGCCAAGGTCAGAGCTTGGGTGTGATCAAAGTGCAGCGCTCCTTGACATGGACTGAGCGGAGTGAGATGAACCACAGCCAGCAAGGTATGGACTCTGTCCTGTGCCTTCACTGGACACCTTTTAGTATCACTGTTGCTTTGCCATCTTTGCACACTGCATTAATTAAGCTGTCAAGGTCATGGTCAGCACTGTATGGTGTACATGACAAGCGTGATACAATGATAATTGTGCAATTGAAACCGGTCAGCCCAATCAGGCATACGTGTGTCAGCTTCAATCCTTCCAAGGCCCATGTTGGCCCGTGTGGGTCCATGTGGGACCATGACAATCGTGAGGCCCATGTTGGCCCATGTGGGTCCATGTGGGACCATGACAATCGTGAGGCCCATGTTGGCCCATGTTGGCCCATGTGGGTCCATGTGGGACCATGACAATCGTGAGGCCCATGACAGGCCCATGTGGGTCCATGTGGGACCATGACAATCGTGAGGCTCATGACAGGTCCATCAGGACTATCAGCACAGCCGCAAAGTATAAGCTGGCTGACAGACGCAATGGCAACAATAGCTCCTGAGTATGTTAGCCTTCTCTCATCTAAAGCTTTACAAACGCCTCCAGGGCCTTGTAAGTTCAGAAGCATGCAAATGTTGCATATTGAAGCAGCAGCGGCAGCTTTCAAGACGTCTAAATGCTTCTACATAAGTGCATGTTGCATGCAGGGCAACAGAGGAAACACAGTGTATGCCCCTCTCCTGCTTTCGCCTGCACTATAGAGATGAGGGCATCATGCATCATATCTTACACACACCACGCACCTGCCGCAATCACTGCACAACCAAACTTTGGGCTGCTCCAGGTGTGGAAGACACCGGCCAAGCAAGCACGCCAACTCAGCAGCAGCCAAGCACTGTTGGTGGCAGCATGACATCAGGGGAGGGTACAAGCTTGCAATCCAGTCCTAGCCTGGTGCCGCCAGCAAGGCTGGGTGGTGCCTTGCACAGGCAGAGGCTGGTGTCAAGTCAGCCAGAAGGGTCTGAGGAGTCGGGATCCGTCAGCAGCAACAGTAGTCATCTTGTGCCTGCCAGATTCCAAGCAGGTCTAGCACAGCACCAACTGGCATGCAATCTCCAAGTGTGGGTGTTTGCACGCGTGCATCTGGGTCAGACTATGATGAGACCTTTCGTTACAGCAGCAAGCGCTCTTGAGACCTTGCAGCAAAGGCAGCTGGACTTGCTGAGCGTGCCATGCAGGCCATAGTTTTTGTTCCCAGCAATAATCATAGCTGCTTTTGTGTACTCTCTTCACTTTCTCTTCACTTCCTCGCGCTCCTTCTGTTCATGACTGCAGCAAAGCCACTGGCAATCACTGCTTTGCAGTTCGGCACCTTGTGTTCAGGTAATCAAGAGGGTGTGAGCCGGTCAGAGTGGTACAGCTACAACCCCATGCTCTCTGTGACCACTCTGGGTACATCAGGCAGTGACAGAGGTTCTACCCTAGGCGGAGTTGATCAATCCTGCCAGGACTTTGTCCTTATGGCAAGCCCTATCAGAGGTGACACTTTGCTTTCACTGCTGTCTCCTGTACTTCTTCCATCTATGCTGCTTCTTCACCCTTGAAGTGACAGATTGATGAAAGAGAGCTTAGTCCTTGTGTCCCAGCCTGACTGGCAGCCAGAGCTGGGCCTGCACATGGTACCTCTTGCTGCTGTCGCACAGCAAGCTGTCAGTTAAGTTCACGCACAATACACTGGATGATGGGGCAGGCAATGTGCTTATGCCTGCCTCAAGACGACATCCTTTGCTCTCATACTTTCGTTTGTATTGCGTGCTATAGTGACACCATTTGATAGAGTTCTGTTCATGCGCAACAGCTTTTCCCCGTCACATTCCTCATCCTTAGTATGACATCAGTGGCGTCCAGAAAAAGCATTTAGCATCAGCATGTTGTGGTCTGCCACAGGCGCATGGACAGTGTCTGGGACTCCAACAAAGTTGACTCAGAGCTCGTTGAGGCTGAGTCACAGCCCCTACACCCAGCCACACCCTTCAGGCCTACCCAGATCGCCCTTCCAAGCAAGAACCATGCCAAGATTGTCTGCTGTGCCTGGAAACCCTAGCAGCCCTGGTCCATCAGGCCACCCAGGATCTGGCACTGACACCGGGGCTGCTGCTGACAGTGGCAGTCAAGCAGGCAATGTAGAAGAAGAAGAAGGTGTGCCCATTGCTCTGTCCTATGGCGGCTTGCATGGGTCTATGGCCACTGTCGATGATGAGATATGCTGCACATCTCACAGCCTGTGGCTAGTTTTTTTTGTTGATTTAGTCGTGATTGGCCTATTGTACATGGCATACCCCAATAAATGCCAGCATAAAGGTACATTCTTGCCAAGGCTAAGGCCCTATCCCATGAGGGGGCATTGGCTCTTGTGAGCCTGTGGCTAGTCTCCATTTTGAAATGTGCTCATGGCTTGTTGCACAACAAAGAGCAGAGCAGGACACCGCAAGCAAAATTGAGTTGTCAGACTGGCCAGTAGGGCTGTCATGTACGGTGCAAGTAGAATACACTGCATGTTGTGTTTGCGCCTGATACCTGAGCTGACACTTGTGATTTCAAACGCATCTATGTAGTTTGTGGTGACCAGCAGCCATTTCACACATTGCTTGGACATGCCAGTGTCAGGCATTTGCCCCTTGTCAATGAAAGTTTATTCCACATCTCAAGCACAACACATGCATTCCCAAAATGTATGCCAGAAGCATCACTTGCAAATGCCATGCTGTCAGACAATTGCCCCTGAATGTCTTGATGTTGCTTTGAAACGTCATCACAAATGCATAAACAAAAAGCGTGCTGGAACTTTCAGTTTGCCACGTCATAGACAGTATCTTGCTGGCTACAGGCTCAGGATTTGCAACAACTGCTCTGGGGACCATCCGAGAAAGCAGCTGCTTCTGGGGATCTACCACACACCCCCAGTTCGCCACCTCAGAAGCTGCCCCAGAAGCCGACTCGGCCATGATGACAACAGTTGGACCCCATGTGACAGCACATATGCTGCATTTAGCTGACGCTGGTCCTAGTCAGCATGACAGCCGCTTGCCAGCAAAGGAGGTGTCACTGCAGTCGCCATCTGACACCCACTCAGAGCTCGCTGAGAGTGTTGAGCTTGAGTTGGATCTTGAGAGGCATGACTCAAGCTCTGCTTCATCCGTCAGATCAGAAAGTGTGCCAGAGGCTGAGATCAATACTGAACCAACCCTGGCTGCCCACTCAACAGGTCAGAATGTGCATAGATGTGCATAGACAGCATACAGCCATTCACACCTGTTTGATGACCTGAAGCAGATTTTTGACATTGCAATCACAAAATATACCAAAGCAGAATTTGCAGCATGCATGACAAGTGCAGGCCAGTTGTCAGGTCCTCAGGGCTAAACCCTAAACCCTAACACACAGGGCTTTGATCAGCATCAGGGTCTGGATGCCAATGTTGCTTACTCACTGAAACCGCCTCACAGGACAAAGCCCTGAGAAGCTGCTGCTCAGTCACCCCCTTCAAGCAAACTCCAGTGAGTCAGATGATGCCCACTCAGCTGCCTACCTCACTTCTTCTGAGCCCTCCCCCACTGGACAGACACCCTCCAATGGGCAGCTCTCCCCATCAAACGGGCAACCTCCCCTGCCAGAAATGCCTTACAGTGGGCACAGTTCTCACCCTCTCACAGTGAAGGAGGCAGCCAAACTTGACTCAGAGGAAATGTCTATCCCTGAAGCCTTGTGGGTAAACGCTGGATCTCCTGACAGCAGAGTCCACCTGGTGGGGTCAACCACGCAGCAAAGTGGTGAAGAGCAAGAGCACCAGTCAAAAGGGGCAGCGCCTGTGCATCCAATACCTACTGCCAAGGATGCCAATCATCACCTGCGCACACTAACATCATCAGAAGGCGCTGATGGGCAACAGACTGGTGCTCAGCCAGCTGGCACTGCAGGCTTTACCAGCAGCAGAGAAGGTGGTGACGTCACGGAGGACGCCTCCGCCAGCTTAGCTGCATGGGCAGACACCTGCTGGGAGGCAACGCCCCTGCAGCCTGAGTATGACCCACAGCGCTATCAGACCCAAACCTTACCTGAGGAGGCCTCTGATCATGCCTTGCTCAGTGCTCAGGCACCCAGTGCTCAGGCACTCAGTGCTCATCCTCAGCTGCTGGGCAACTCACCTCGACAGGCTGCTATATCCAAACTCAGGTCTCTGAGTGTGAAGCAGTTGCAGAGTGCCAAACCAGCTGTCAAAGGGCATAGTGTGCTGACACATGCAAGCAGCAGTGCTCAGCATGCACAGCAGGCACAGCATTTGAGTAGCTTTGGAGAGGTGTCTCAGAAAGACGCTGTCTCACCTGTTGATGTGAATGAAGCTCATCAGACGAGCATGACAGCTGAAGGTCAGCACTCATTGCGACAGGTCAGTGCTTCAGACAATCACCAGCAAGAGGCAGCTTCATCACACACAGCACAGATAGACCAAGAGCCAGCACACATGCACGTGAGCGCCATCCCCTTTCCACTCAGCGCTTCATGCAACGCTCCCGCTGTCATGATGTCGCCACGCAGAAGCACCAGCGTGGCTAAGCTTTGTGCACACAGCTTAGCCAAGCACCTGCAAGACCACTGTCATGCCTCTTTCAGGAGCCTGGCATCAACAGCAGAGCCTGTGTGTGCTGCTGCAGCACTGCAACAGCAGTTGAAAGACACTGATACACAGACAGAGGCTTGCGCTCAGGCGTCTGTTCCATCACAGGCGAGGCAAAGCATTGTAGTAGCTCAGGGGACAGACACTCACACTCACAGGCAACAAGTAGAAGGGGAGCTGCTGGACACAGCTGACATTGACCTGACGCTACTCTCGGAGCAGGATAGCACAGCATCAGAACCAGGGCCAGGGCCTTACCAAACAGAGCTTGTGCCCCTGACACGCTCTGCAGAAGGGCTGTTGCACAGTGAGAGCGTTGCCAGGAGCGCTGGGGTGATGACTACACCTGGCCTGGACAGAGCGCACAGCAAGTCCGAAGGCTGCAGTCCAGTCAGCATGAGTGGGAGTTGTGAACCCATGCATCTGCACGACGCAGACCTGCATGGCTTAAGTTTTCACAGATCTGCTTCCTCAGCTGGATCTGATGACCGTGTCTGTCCAGCACAGCATGAGGGCAGTGATGACGTAGTGACAGTGTGCATCAGCTCAACAGGTGCCCACGCAACAGTCAGCCTGGAAGTCCTGAGTAAAAACAGCACAGACTCACATGCCAGTCCAGCTCGTGATCGCAAACTGATTGCAGCCCAAGAGACACATTACATGATTGCTGACCTAGCACCTGTCACTGAGGTTGTGGCACCTGTCCATGCTGTGTGTGACATGCACCACCCAAGCGTGTCCAATCACATGGGTTGTGGTCCAGTCAGCTGTGCAACCGCTGAAGAAGATACCAGGGAGGCGGCACCAGCTATAGAACTCTGCTTAGCCTCAGATGCTGCCCAGCAAAGTGCTCCTGCTCAGTTGCCTACAGAACCTTCTGGCACCACACATGATCAGGCTGCTCTGCAGCAGCCACTTGAAGTGGAGCCAACAGGCAGGCAGCCCCTACAGGCTGCACCATGTGCTGACCCTCTTCTGGCTCAAAGTGGCGGCTATGGCAAGGGGCATCCTCTGGAGGCGAATCCCTGCAGCCCCAGCAGAAGTGGCAGCCAGGGTGAAGGGACTGTTCTCGACAGCGCTGGCCGTCAATGCAGCCCTAGGCAAAGCTTGTTTGGCAGACTCGAGGGTGGCTTGAGAAGTCTGCTAGGAAGGGCACCAAAGCAGGTGAGATCAGAGACAAAGCGCCCGGCCTGACTAGCTTTTTTGATGGCATCATGTTGTGCCCAAGCTTGCCAAGACCAGAATGTGTGACTCTTGCCTTGCTGCAGGGGAGTGTCACGTCTGAGCATGCCTTGAGAGGTGCGCAGCATGGTCGGTCAATGTCAGGTGCAGTCCAGCAGAGCCCCCTGCATGCTCAACAGGCAGGTGCTCAGCAACATGGCACTGCCAGCCAGCCCCTGGAAACAGAGCAGCAAGTTGCCCTGCACCAGCATGCTGCAGCTGGCAACCAGCCAAGCAAGGTTGCCAGTCAGCAACCTGGCACTGCCCATCAGCGGCCTAGCGCTGCCCATCAGCAAGCTGCCAGTCAGCAGCCTGTTGGTGGCAGCAGCAGTCAGCAACCTGCTACTCAGCAGCCTGAAAGCGCAGATGCCAACCAGTATACTGCTTCTGGGGTGGCCCATGGAGTGCCCAATGCTGCTGGAAAGCCTGTGCCCAGAGCTAAGCATTATGCCCTTGCACGCCTGAAGAACATCAATAACATGCGTCATCTGACGTCTTTGTCTACTACAGGCTTGCAGAAGCTCAGGTGGGAAAGCCCTTTCAACGTAGCCCAGTTGCACTCATGTGATAGAGCTTGTGTGCAATGGAATGTTGTCCTTGTTTGTTGCAAGCCCTGTTTGTCATCATGGGCCATACATCTGCTTGAGTGCAGGCTCAATACAAGCATTGCTCTGCTGATTGTGACTAACATGGCAAGTCTGCTGAGTCAAACTTGAATTGCAGTGTGTCTACAGCATGCCATCTCCTGCCGTGTGCTTAAACCATTCATTCACTTCTGAGTCTTCTGCAACATGCAGCAGTCAAATGCCCAACCTCTGCCATGCCTGTGTCAGTTTCTGAGCTCAACAAGTCTTCAATTGCATGTGGGATATCAACTACGTGACACAGTTGATGTTCATGACAATTCAGCGTCAGCATCGTGTGCAGGACACGCAATGGCACTCACATGCAAGGACTGTCCCAGTCAGTGTCCCCCCAGTCCCATGACCCCACCCCCCCAAAGCCCCCTTCAGGCTCTGCCATGCATGCGTACAATAATCCAGCCTTCTGTCCAGCTTTCATCAGCCGGATCCCCAAGCCAGCCCCCTTGCACCCCCCACGCAATCCTGGGGACCCAAAGCAGATCTCAGCGCATTCCAAGCGCAACCCCAAGAGTCCCAGGCTTCCCCTGGAGCAATCCCAGCACAATCCCCAGGACCCCAAACAGCCTGCTGGCCCCCCCAAGCCCGCTACCAGGGGCTCTGTGCATCCCCTTGAAGAGCTCCCCAGTACTAGTCAGATGCAGCCTGCTGTGCCTGCTATGCCTGCTGGGTTTGAAATGATATTCAAACCACACAGGCTTGGTGCTACTCAGCACGCAGGCGAGGAAGGTAGCGACAGGTCGCAGCAAGCAGCAGCTGAGCGTCTGCCTGATGACCAGCAACGTGATGAGTCATCTTCTCATCTGTTCCATCAGCCTGGCCATGAAGTTGTATCAGTCGTGTATGAAGACGCAGCGCCATCTAGTCATCAACAGGAGCACGCTGTTGGGGTCTCACATACTGGTGAAGATGGCTTGCACGCTTTGCATGCTGGGCCAGGTGCTTTCAGGCATGCGAGGGTTGTTCAGCAACAGGGAGGAGTAGATGATTGGGATGAGTCCAGCTTTGGGGACATGTGCCGGAGGCTGGTTGCTGTCACAGAGGTATTGCAAGTTGCTGATGCTGCTTCTTTGGCATCTGCACTTTGTCACTTTTTCTCTTGACAGGTTTCTTCTTGTTCTTCTTCGTTTGAGTTCTCACTTCTGCAAGGGCGTCAAATACAGACACTTCTGCTCTGCTGGTGACGGCCTTCCACCTGAGCTTCTGATCACTTTACAGAGTGGATCAGCATGCTGCATACCACACTTCTGCACTCTTTCCTCTTTTCTTCTCCCTGCACAATGCAGGAGCCACTTTACTTTACCCATTTTTGGGTGTCTGCATATGACGCCCCGCACACGACAGAAAGCCAATTGGCATGATCAGGTGTTCTGTCATGTGGCACTCTTGCCTGCCACTTGGCTTCCTAGATGGTCAGGCACATGCAAGCATGCAAGGCCTTGAGGCATGCCAATTATTGATTACAAAAGCTACCACTTGCCTGGTTGCAGGGAGCACGCATCCGGCACCGCATGCGCCAGCCAGCTTGCCAAGGGCTGTGCAGTGAGATTCTGGAGATGGACCAGATGGTGCTTGCCCTGGGTGACACACACATACACACACCAGCAGATGCAGGGCTGCAGCGTCAACTGAAGCAGCATCTCAGGGTGCGCAGGTGGGCGCCCCCCCCCTCTGCCACACTATGTGTGCTTTTTCCTTTCTTGGGCTTTTCGGATTAACACATGATGACAGGAGCGCGCCTGTCAGCCAGAGCCCTGTGTGAATCAGTACACGGCAGCTCACACTTGTTCTGGCGCTGCAAGCCCGTCATACAGGAACGTCAGACATGGCTGGGGTGCTAGGTGCAGTACGCACTAGGTGATTGGGTGTAAGGGGCCCTTTGGGGCCAGTCCTCTTGTTTTACAGCTAGGATTGGTCCTTGGGCTCAGTCCTGATGTTGTATAGTCCAGACTGAGTCAGGGCATGTGAGCATAGAACAGCACGCAAGCATAGGAGCTAGCATGAGGCAACAGCTCCGCACATCTGCTCTTGGAATTCATGCATCAGCAGAAATCAACAGCTCATTGATGTTCCGTATCACGGCCCAGCACAACACAGCATGTGCACATGCAATATACATAACTTCATTGCTACACTATCCACTACTGCATGACTTTTACCCACAGACAGATTATATGTGCATGTCTACATTCTGCATCTACCATATGTGTAATGTTTGACCCTAAATAAAGCCCTATCATATTGTACCATCTGTTGCTATGTCTCAGCAGTCCAGCCTGCCAAGACTCTCTGCATGTGTAGGGTTTAGGGCTCACTTAGGGCCCACACCCTAAACCCTGTGTGGTGTGTCACAGCCTACTGACACATGCCAACCTGGTTGCAGGATTCAGCTAGGTGAGCTGCTAGCCTCTGCCCTTCCTGTGCCTGACTCGCTTCCCATCACCAAGCCCTTACTCCCTTCACACACCTCCCTTTCTCCTCCCCCTTCAGGCCCTGCAGGCTTGCCTGCAAACTCCCCATTGCCCCCACAGAACCACAAGTCCAGGGCCGCTGAAAATGCCTTGGATCATGGAAAGCCTCCTGCCACAGCCCCTGCATCTGTGCTGGCTCATGATGCTGCTGCAATTGGCTCAGAGGGGCCGTCCGAGACAGCTCTGCAGGACGTAGAGCCCTCATGCAGTCACAGACTTGGGGAAGAAGCTGCATGGGCTCCAGGAGGAGCTTTGAAAGGAGTTGCGCCTGCTGCTTACTCAACCCTCCAAGCAGTAAGCTTTCTGGCGTTCTGCATCCGCGTACGATACTTTTTCACTGTGTATGCATCAGCACACATCCTGTCACCTTTACAGCTCAGTAGATAGTGTCTATGATCTAAATCATAAACCTTCATCAGACACCACATTCCTCCATTCCAGCTTGATATTATGCTGGAAGCGCTTGCCACAGATGTCATGCACAGGTAGCAGGCCATAAGTCTATGTTTCAGGGTTGACAGCCAACAGCTTGTGGTTTGGGATTTGGTGGGCGTGAGCGTGTGTATGAATGCAGGCTCAGAAGCAGTTACAGGAGGTGAAGCAGCACCTGAGTGCAAGCCTGACCCTGAGCCCTAGGGCTTCCGGCGTGACCCATACTCCCCACAGAGTAGGCAACAGGCAGAACTGCACCAGCACCTCCTGACCTGTGTTTGCCTTCTGGTCTGTGATGCACTGCCATTGTGGCACTCAAGCCACACACACACACACATTTGCATCTGCGTTTGTGTGTGTGTGTGTGTGTATGGCTCTTCTTTTTATCGATAACTCCCTTGGCATTTACTTCCTTGGTGACTAATCTGAGAGCTGATGAGCCACACGCCTAGCATTGCTCGTGCAACAGCACACTTGCTGGCTTGGCGACGCACCATGTCTATGCTTGCGTGGTCTTCAATGCACAGATGTCAACATCTTATTTGCTTCTGGGGTCATGACTGTGGCATCAACAGTGAGGTATATGAGATGTGTGTGCAGATGGCTGCCATCAGGGCAGCTTCTAGCAGCCCTGTGGATGAGCTGACCACGCCTAGTCCATTCAGTAGCAGCAGGGATGATCAGGGTGCACACACTGCCCCACAGGGCGGGGCAGCTGAGGAGGGCTCATCCGAGAAGAAGCCCTTCTTGAGACGGCGTCCCCCGCATATGCCTGTCAGTCAGAGGTGCTGTTGCAATTTCACCAGACAATTCACCTGCAAGAGTCAGTACTGGATGCAGATTGGCTTACTTGACACGTCAGTAACTGTCTTTTTGCAACATGTCAGTTTGGTTTGAGTATAGAGTCAGCTGCATGTGCTACAAAGTTCTGACCACATTTTCAAACACAGCCTGTGCTCCTATATGAATCTATGCAGTGCCTCAATCCAGTTGAATGTCAAACATACCAGTAGCAAAGGTGCAGCAAGGTACAATGGTGAACAGGCAGGTGTGCAGGCTGAACTGGAGTGAAGTCAAGCCTAGGACGCAATGCCGGCTGGAGCCTTCGTACATCCCTGTCAGGAAGAGCAATCACCAGCGTGTCTCTTCAGACCAGGCAGCCAGCCAGGAAGCTGCAGGGGCTAGCCTCACAGGCACATTGAGGCAGCCCAACCCTAGGTAAGTCACATGTCATGCAGCATGCAGTCCTTGATTGCCATCCACACATGCTCGTGACTGATGCCTTTCTTCATCATCCCTGTAGCCTTGTGCAGGTCCCTCCTCTTCCCTCCCCTTCCCTCCCCTTCCCTTCCCTTCCCTTCCCTTCCCTTCCCTTCCCTTGACAAACACATTTTGGCTGTCCAGGAAAGCATGGGGCAGCAATCAGCCTGATCCCAGAGCCCGTGCAGCTCCTGATTCAAAGCAGGGCAGCTTTCGATCAGCTTCAGACTACCAGTCTCCATATGCAGCCAGTCCTGGTGGTTTGAATGTTACTCAAAGGCAAACAGGCCGTAGTTCAGATGGCATTGCCATGAAGGACCATGGACAGTCAGCAGCAGCTGCCTCCCAATCCCCGGGACCCTTGGATGACATCCTCGGGCAGGTTACTGATTTGCTTTCTCAGGTCAATGACATACTTGGCAGATGACGTACTGTGCACTGTAGTGAAGCAGCTTGGCAGTTTGGAATCAGCATACCGGGCCGCTTACATACAGTAGCAGTGCTGCTGGACGCAGGTGCAGTCGGAATACTATACATGTGTGCATGAGTCTAAGTTCAAAATGATGACCATGCACAAAGAGGAGAACTTCGTCATGCTTTCTGTGCAACCTGCATTTCATTCTTGTTTGCTTTCAATAAGAAAGGTTTTGACAATAAGGGGACTGATGAAACGAACTGAAGTATTGCATATACATGCACAGGCACTTCCATTGTCCTCCACTGCAGCAGATTGACATGCTTCTGCCGGAATTACTTCACTGTTTCTGAATATTAGTTTATACCTGCTAGGATAAATCGCGACTAGTAAGTTTACTTTGATTAGACCTGTCATCTGTTTGGTAATGTCTAGCTGTAGCCATGCCCGCCAGCACCCTCTGCATCATCCATCATCTTCTCAGCTGTCTTTTGTCGCTCAGGGCCTGCAACAATCAAAGGCCATGAGCAGTATATGATTCCTTGCTTGCAAGGTGCATGTGATGTGTATTATGTGAGTAAAGTAAGGGAAAACGTTTGTTGCAGTTCAGTAAGCGACGATGACCATCAAATTTCAAAGAGACGACGTAGGGACAAGGGCAGCTATGTGTCCTATTTGTCAATGATGCTGCACACAATGCAGCAAGGAGACTCTATCGAAACATACCATCTGAACCAGTATTGCCCTCTTTTGCCTGCTTGACAGAGCTCTGGGCCTCTGAATCTCTGCTGCTTGTGTTAGCTTTTGATGAATGGTCAGCTGACTGTTCTGCAGGGCTTTGACCCTTCTGCTTGGGTGGAGAGGTTGCTGCAAAGCAGCATACACAGACAATGTTTCATCCTGTGTATTACAGGAACAGTGAGCAAAAACAATCACATAGGCCACATATGAGAGTCGCAGTGAAAGTCTCAACCGCAATGTGACAGGGTACTTCGTCCGCACGCATGTATGTGCTCTTTGCCTGTTTGTCTTCGTTTGACCTACCCTTGATATCCACGTTGCTCGGGTCCTCACCGGCCGCCCGCTGCTCAGCAGCCTGTACAGTGTGCAGAAACGTCCTCGAGCTTTTGTTTGCTGCCAGACGGCGTGTAGCTGACCACGCAGAAACAGGAGCCTTCAAAGGGAGTGCAACACATGCAGCGTGCATCCGTAGGCTTGCGGCTGAGATCTGCATAAATGAGTGCAAAACAGGCACTTTCAAGTTTCAACACAGAAAAGTTTCTCCTGCACAAGCTGACGCTACGACTCTCGCTTGTGACCACACACACTTGTCACGTGAACACCTTGATTGCCTCAGCAGGCTCAGCATGAATTGCCCTAACGACCAAATTGCACAAATTCATACCGTGTGTGAACGCCAGGCACAAACCATCAGGGAACATGACTGCCAGAAAAGACACCGAATTACAACGGCAACCTTGACTGAAACGAGTTCAACAACCCTTCAACCAGTCAACACCGCATGCACTTGTCAGCAGAATCCAAAGCACATGTCAGCATACACGAGCCCAATAACATCCCTGCATAGATCATGATCAGCAACAAGGGTCTGCGTGAGTGTGTGTCTG
>JAABUP010002743.1_pt1 | contig 33081 bp, 43 predicted proteins | sample 5559201 | NCBI WGS metagenome assembly JAABUP01 (sample SAMN10711887, study PRJNA513373) | rock metagenome | isolation source: Antarctica rocks | place: Antarctica
AGTGAGTGAGTGAGTGAGTGAGTGAGTGAGTGAGTGAGTGAGTGAGTGAGTGAGTGAGTGAGTGAGTGAGTGAGTGAGTGAGTGAGTGAGTGAGTGAGTGGAAAAGCAAGCAAATGAATGAGGGAGCGAGTGAGCAAGCGAGCAAGCGAGCGAGCGAGTGAATGCATGAATGAGCAACCTTGTGAATTGTGAGTGAATGAGCAAGCAATTGTGTGAGCATGTAAGTCCCTGTGCCCAATCTGAGTCAGCAAAGCCCCAAGAGATTCCAATCAGGGACAGTGAGTCAGCAAGCAAGCAAGCAAGCCAGCCCAGCAAGCCAGCAAGCAAGCAAACCTGCAAGCAAGTAACAAGCAAGCAAGCACCGTGCTCAGCTACTTGTGCAGGCATGACAGGGCAACACTGCAAGCAATTGGCTGGGCTTGGTGCAAGAGGGCAACAGCCAACCTGCCATCATCAGAAACTTCAGCCCCCAGCATCCAGGCAGGGTGGTCAGGGCAGGCCCACACGATTGCGTCTTTGCTCTGGGGCTGCCCCAGCACATGGTAGCACAGCTGCTGGTTCAGGTTGATGTCAGTCTCTGTGCCTAGGTCCCCCTTCTTGGGCTCTGGGAACTTGTTGTAAAAAAAGCCCTGCACAACAGAACAAGATCTCTGGTGTCAATCCAGTGTATGGTCAGTAGTTTGACTGCAAATATGTGACTGTTGCCCAGCTGCTGTCAATAGGTAGGCTGCAAGGGCACCAGATCAGCGAAATCAGACAAGCAGGAATACAGGGGGAAGCACATACCTGCACTTACACAGGTGCGTCATCCGCTGCAATTTGCACCAGACTCAAACCTTTACAAGAAATTGTCACAGAGATCATGGCAGTGACTTTGGAAAGATTCACAGCAGTAATCAGACTGCAGGGGCAGGGGCAGGGGGGCAGGGGCAGGGGGGCAGGGGCAGAGGGGCAGGGGCAGGGGCAGCTATGAGTAGCAGAACAATGCTGCACATGGTACCCACCTTGTGGTCATGTGTCCAAGCCAGACTGCTGAACTTGACATACTCAAGCTTGTCCTCCAGATCAGTAGTTTCACCTGTCTCTTGATCGACAGTGAGCACTTTGATGTAGACCCAATCTGAGCCGCCACTGCTGAGCTTATATGCCATCAGCTGACCATCCTTACTGAATGCAGTCCCACTCAGAGCCACCTGCAAGCCACATGACATAATATCAATGTACAGTCATAAATGCCAGCACAAATGCAACCCTGTAGTAGTAATTGACAACAGCTGCAGAGTCAATGATGGGTTGTCTGGTAAGGTTCACTGAGGCAGTGCCCATGCAAGTACAACAAAATGCTGGTGCAGTAATCAGAGAGCTGATTGTCAGTGCTGGATAATGCTCACAATGTGGCATGGCACCGCCCGCACAGGAACACGGCACAGCTGGCTTTGCAGCACAGGTCAAGCACTACCACTGCCAAAATGTCTAGCAGGGCTCGTGAGCAGTGAAGGAGCTTCCATAAAGCATGGATGCAATGCAAATGTGTAATTGCAAGGAGTCATTGCCAGACCATGTTACCACCACCAGCAACATCAGGCTTCCCCACAACGACATGTTCAAGTGAAGCAAGATTGAGTGTTGCAATATACTGTCACCGAGCGTACAGGGATGAAGCAAGCTACTTTGCGCTGACAGAACAGAGGCAGCAGTGCAATACCGTTCCATCGTCACTGAGCTTGTTGGGATCCAGCAGGATGCTCTCCTCACCCTCCAGGCTGCCCTGACTGTATAGCACGCTCTGGGCTTGCAGACCCGTGTTGTAGCTATAATGATACCTACATCACACACCCATGCTGTGCCTCTCACCCTTTTTTGTCATTGCAACGGCATATGTAGGCCAGCAGGCACAGAAACAGCATCAAGCTGCGGTATAGACAGGTTTTCTCTTTGCTCAGCAGTGATTCAATTCAGACATGCCTCAGATTGTTCTGCTGATGCAGCTACCGCAGGACGCACAGATGTGTATCTGGGCGCAATTGCATGGCGACTTCTGATGATGCTTCTTAAGGTTTGCAGCATGGAGAAGTTCTCAGATCAGAGAGGCAGCACTGTGAAAGTTGCTTGCATCACAAGGTGCTGCAGGTGTTGCACATGTCTGCTGATTGCTGCATGTCTTAGAATGGTGATGTACCTGTTGCCATGCCTGCGTGGGCATGAGTATCTGGGGTAGTCAAAGAGCTCTGTCAGCAGGTCATTAAACTGCTGGCGTGTCTCACATTGGCTCAAGACACTGCTTGTCAACTCATTCTGGGCAGCCACAACTGCGAATGCAAATTAGCTTGAAGCACAGTCTGGAAGCCAGGAGAGTGCAGAGCATCTTGCAACAGCATGAAAGGCTCGGCTTACACTGCTGTGTCTCTTTGCTGTCTGGGTCCTCAAGCCAGCGGTATGGGTCTGCAACTTCAACTCCATGCAAATTCTCCAAAATGTTCTCGTCTCTACGGATCTGAGTGATACACAGAGCAGTCTTTAGCCAAGTTGCTAGCCTGGCTGTGCTGAACTCTGAAAAGAGACGTGCAAAGCAACTCCCTGCCATGATAGGCGTGCAAATGCGGTGTGTAGCATTCATCCGATTCTGTGCTGCAGGGATGCGCTAAAAGGTGCTTGCTGTAGAGCTAAATACAAAAATTACTATGGCGATCAGACCCTGGCAACTTGTACAATCTGCTGGTCCTCGTCCACTGAGCGTCGAGATTGCATATTCTCACCTTTGGATACCGACTGGGATCCACCGCCAGTTTGCCTGCAGGAGCACCTGAACGAGCAGAGAGCGCTTTAGCGCTAAAGCTCAAGCGTCTGAGCTGATCACCAACACCTCCGCCAAGTACTTGAGATGCATTGCGATGCACCCGACCTGAGGCTGCTGCCGTGATGTGTCTGCTCTTGCTGGCAATACCGGCTTTGCCAAACATGCGAGAAAGTGGCCTTGGAACTCCATGCAACAAATACCACCCTACAGCCATGCTCGTCCCTAGCACCGCAGCGCCCACCAGCAACTGGCGCCTTTCCATCTCTTAGCGCGTATTCATGTCAACGATCGGGAAGATCTTGGCTGCGCCCGCTCTTCCGACGCAGTCCACGGAACACATGCATCAGACCTAACACAGCTGGGTGGGCAGGGCGCCTGAGTAATTTAGCCCTGCCACTGGCCACAGCAGTTCAATTGCCAAAATTGCTGCTCTCTTTGTACCTGTTGTGCAAAGCCATCGGTTGGTTCCTTGGTAGATTGGATCTCAGATACACTGATTTGCAGAGCCTGGTGAAGTGCCTGGATCATAGGTGTTGTGATAGAGCCCTCGGTTGTTCTCACACTGCAGAGCATCAACGCCGAGCGTCTGACATGTGGCATGATGATGCAATTGGGTCAAACCCTGTGGCATTTGCAGCATTGTCACAAACCAAGTATACATTGGACATGGCTACATCAAAAGCTGTGCAGCTGTCCTCCTGCACTGCCTTACTGCCTACTTGACACGCCAGCATTCTTTGTGCAACTGGTTCAAATGACAGTTTTGTCTCTTGCAGCTTTGCTCAGTCATACTGTCCACTGTCAGCCGGAGGGTTGTGTACCACTCTTGTCGAGCTAGCCCTCTGCCAGTCGTTATTCTCAGGATCTCGTTTCAAGTGAGGCCCAGATGGCATGTACCCATCATTGCACAACTGCCTAAGCAGGAAGGTGTAATCATCGTCATTTTCACATGCCTTCATCTCATCCATTTCTTCCTTGACCATGGAATCGCTGAAAGAACCGTCCCCTGCAACAGAATGAGCTCGCAAAATGGCAGTTGTGCAGTGATGACACAAGTAACAAAAAACTTGCTCAAGCACACCTGAATGCACAAGGCACTAGGCACAATGCTTTGTGGGCAGGCATGCTGCACTATGTGGCATGAAAACTAAGCGCACAAGAGCAGTCTAATTTCTCCTATGTCTATTTCATGCAGCACCGCTGATAATTCAAGTAAAATCAGAGCCCTGCTGTTTCAGGTTCTGGACCAATAACATTAGCCTTGCGGGTGCATCTTTGAACTGGATGCCTTGCATCCTTGACAGGACTTAATAAGCGCATGGACAAGAGAACAGAGTAGAGCTGTTGAGGAGGTCCTCAAAATGCTACATCTTGTCACATCAACAAAAAGGGTGTCACCTGTGAGCTCATTCTCTTCTCTAGAGCGACCAATAAGAGCATCCAAGGCATACTCCACTCTGCGAATTGCGTATTCTATCGGCAGCAGAGTCAGGAGCAAATACAAGTACGAGCATTTGCTTGTGAGTCCTGATGCTGATCTGACCAAAGACCAGGTTTCTAACAGCAGCGCATACAATGCACCTTTGCCCTTCAGCTGCTGTGATGTGACATGCAAGCTGAAAGATACACCCTACTCATTGACTGCCGTTGCAGAAGGCCGTGCAGCTGTGACAGGCAAGTTTGCCCTTCCCAGCAGGGTGCTTCAAAGGCACTTGCCTGCCTCCTTGCTTCATGTAGGCAATGATATCCTTGGGATTAGAGTCACGCCCGATGGTCCCCAAGGCAAGCACTCGCTCTATGTTCTGCTTGGCAGCTGTTGCGGTGGGCACAATGTCCTTGATCAACATGTCATCAAACATGTCCATCAAGCTGGACCAACCCCTGGCAAACGACTTGGACACCTGAAAGAAGAGAAAAATAAAGAAAAGCTGACGCTTTTCAGCGATCATGACGGGAGCCTCCTAAGGCGGCAGCCCGGAGCTATGACCATAGGCCATAGCCCAAGTTGGACACCTGCATTACCCAATGTCTGTCTTCAGCAAAAGCTCTTTCTTGTTTCCATGAACAACCAAGTTGGTGAACAAGTCTGCAGTGATGTCATGAGGAAGCATACGCATCTGTGCCTTCACGCATGAATTGTTTATGAAGTTGGCATTCAATGTGTGATGAACACAGGGAACGTGAGTTGCAAGCCTGTCAGCCTTATCAATGCCACGCACAGCCAATATTACTGTGTGCCATCTGCTTGGGCTTGGATGTCTGCACTCAGGCTGCTCACTCCAATCGCGATTAAGACACTATGCTGAGGTGCAACAGAAAGCATTGATTGCTTGCACTGCTGAATGAGCCTCAGCCCTATGGTGTCCAGCTGATGAATTCTCAAGCTGTAGCTCAGACAAGTACATCAGAGCAAACATAAACATGTCACACATCATCCTCTGAGTGTGAGCATGCACATTGTACACCATCCTCACCAATTGTGAGTACTTACATTGTGCAGCATCCTTACTCAGTGTGAGTGCTTACATTGTACAGCATCCTCATCAAGTGTGAATGCTTACATTGTGCAGCAGTGTGTCGGGAAGGTAGTCCTGCAGCCAAAGGCCATCCACACTGCGCCCTTCTGGCTTCAAGTTTGCCGGCCACTTCCTGATGCTCTCCATAAACTCCATGCCATTGTCATATGACACCTCAGCTAGACACTGCAGCCTGTCATTTGCACTCGTGTGACAAATGCGCTGTTTTGCATTGCTATCCATCTTGCACACATGTGAGCACAGTGTAAATGACGAAGGCTTCAGACTCAGCACTAGCTTGGTGCCATCTCCTATGGTTTCAAGCAAGCAGGCAAGCACAAGGTCAACAGCGCACAAGGTGCATATGACCGATGCAACAGCATTGTTGTATCGTGCTATGACAGCACATATGGAAAGTAGCAACAACAACGCTGTTGCAATGAATCAACACAAGCTCTAAATTGACTTTAAACCATTGTCAAACAACTTTCAAATGCCATATCAAGACATAGTCAGGTGAGCTATTCCTGGAAGTGACCTGCATGCATGGATATCAATAGCTTGCATCTACATGCTACAGGCATGACCACATGTGTCAGCAGCTGATTTTTGGAAGGATGTCAGTCAGTCGGCCACCTGTATCGCATGTGAGGACTCAGGTAGCCGTTCAAGCATTCACCGCAAGTGCAGCCCCACTTGTTCTTGGGCACAGCCAGGCTGGTCACTCGCTGCAGCTTGATGCCAGTCTTCAACAGGTGGCTGATGACTTCCATGTACTTGATATCATGCCCTTTGAAGCCGCCCTCCACTTGGGCATCCTTATACTCCCGCCAGTACTGCATCTCCAGTATGCAGACATCCAGCGGTGTGAATCCCCTGCACAGTACAACATGTCATTGCTGTTGTACATCTTGACAACCCTCCCTCACAGTGACATATCATTGCTGTTCTGGGCAGCCCGGTATGATACTGGGCTTCTCGTTAAATTGTCGCTGAAAGGCGTAGTCTTTTCTTTTCTTTCTTTTCGTTTCCATCATTGACTGTTGCGTGTCTTGCTAGATCAGACCCGTCTTTTGGCACAGGAGACTACCACGCTGGACAGCACTGCAGTTGCTTGGCTCAGCTGTGCTGGACACACAGCAGGTTTTGTCCCCACTGCAGCTATTGTAATTCTGGCGCAGTGACACTGATACAGAGCTGTTGTGTCAGTTGTAGGACTTCAGTGCTGAGCATATGTGTAGTAGGACTTGGCTCAAAGAAGCAAGATGTGTCGATTCATGTCACAGTCCAGCACAGAAAGAAGCCTGAGCAGCCCTGCTGGTTGCACAAGGGCCTCAAGCCCAGCCACACAGGCGCAATTTGTATTGCCTGCCAACTGTTGTTTTGAGGGTTTTGGGTTCAAGTCTTTAGCCTAAACCTGTTGTTTTTGACAGGCAGCACAAATGACACATGTCCAGGCCTGCCATGCACTTGCCAGCGTACATCAATGCCAACGTGCCTTGAAAAGGCAAAACAGCAATCTGCTGCCCTGCACCCATGACCAACATGCACTGACCCTACCAGCATGGCAGCAAAGTGCAGCCCAGCAGACAAAGCTGGTATGCATCAGGAGCCTTACGCTTTGGTTTTGATGGTGCGGGTGGCGGACATGCTGAGCAGCTGCTTCACCAGAGCGGGCTGGCCGGAGTGAGCAGCAAAGTGCAGCGCTGTGTTGCCTGCACTGTCCTGCTGATCTGCATCTGCCCCTTGACCTAAGAGCCAGGTGACAGCCTGCATGCGCCCTGCCATCACTGCTGACTGAACAGCCCTGCATCATGAGCAACAAAAGTCAACAGAGGACAGCGCTGGGTGTAGTGCGAGATGAAATGTGAGCTGTGGTCTGCTTTGGCAAGGGAGTGCAGGCTTGCTGGTCAAGATGACTTCCCACACCATCTGACAGAACATCTCCTGCTCAGGTGGCTGTAGCAACACAGCTGAAAGGGAACTGACAGAATTGTAGAGCTGAGGAGGCAACATAACATCCGATGAGATCAAACCAGAAGCAGGAGATTTGCTTGTGTACATGACTTAGCACCTGATCATAAGTTTGTGAAGTTTACCAGCACCCTGTGTGAGTGCATGTGTGGCAGTGACAATGTAGACAATGTGCTGTAACTAATAGTCACCACCTCAAGGGTGCTTGCAGCAGAACATACAGCACATGCACAGTCAATGCAGAAACAGCTTGCAGAAACAGCTTGCAGCAAAACAACAGCATACATGGAGCTTTGCATGTCTGCGCCTGCCCTGAGAAGCTTCACAGCCTTCTCAATCTTGGTTGTGTCGTTGTGAAAGTCACTGGCTAGCACCAGTTCCAGCAAGGCTTTATCCAGAGCGCTTGTTGGGGGCTGAACATCCTCAATCAGGGGGGTTGGGTCTGGCTGGGTCTGGTCCCAGCATTTGTGACCCTTTTGGGCGCAGCAGGCTAGGAAGCATGTCCTATTTAGGACACGGAAGCCAGCGGAGCGCCAGCTGTCCTCGCAGCCCTCCTTGTGCATCACTGCAGCACAGAAGAAAGCACAGCCTCAAGCTGCAAATGAGGGAGAGGCAGCCCTGCAGAATGACTTGATTGAGCTAACAGACACTGGTTGCATTTGGTCACAGCATAAGTATGATAGTAATATTAACACATTCCAGCTCATGATGAGCTAGGTATGTGCAGGGCAAGTCTTGTCTCTCCAGAGCAGCCTGTCCTGTGCATCCTGATATCGCCTACTAATATGACACTTTTGACAGTCATGTAACACAACATCGTTGAGATAAGACATTGGGCAACTGGGGGGTTGCAGGCCCAGGCCCCTGACTTCACCAAATGCAAACTTCTTCGGCAGCTGTCATTAGGCATCCGAAGAAGTTTGCATTTAGAAAACAATGACCTAGCCACCTGAAAGCCATTTTGTGGTGCAGCTGAGACTCCACAGGAAAAGCGGTACACCCCCATGACAAGGAGAATGTGTCACAGGTGTTTGGCTTGTATATGAACTCAGCTCTCGGACTCATTTGATGAATCAAGAATATGCGCTGTATGCTTGGGTCATGAGTTGGGTAGCAGTTGTGTCTGTCGCTGGGGGCGTATGGGTTGACAAGTCATGATGTGAACAGTGGTGTCATAGTTTACGCTGCAGGTGGTCAGACAAGAGCAAAGATGGAAGGTTAGGCAAGTGTATGCAAGCAAATCACATACAGAGGTTGACTGGATGCTTGTAAGCACCGACTGCAACAATGCACCAGGAGAAATGCCCATCCTTGGTCAGTTGCAATGCATACAATGCATATTTTCCAAGCGGAAGCCCTGATATATGTTTTTAAGCCCGGGTCACCAGTCAAAGTCATGTGCCCCATCACAGATGGCTTGATTGTTAGTAAATCAATGCATGTTAAAAGCAAGCTCACCTGCAAACCACCATTGTGAAGGGTGCGAGTGGTCCTCCTGACGTTGGCTGAGCTTGCGCATCAGGTATTTGAGAGCAAGGCATGCTAGCCCTTTCTGCCGGAATTTTGGCTTCATTCTGATATCTCTGATATATAAAACTTCACCTGTTTCAGTTGAAGCTCTCAGTTATGTGCAGTGATGTGTGAAGCAGGCTGTGCTATCTTGCAAATGCAACAGCTCTGTGCCCTGCTGTCTGCTGCTGTACCCTTGATACACTGCAGAAGAAACAGGCTTTCAACGTGATTGGAAAGCATACCTTGGTCAGTTTCTGACCCAAAATTTCCATACAGATGTGGCTTGAGTCTGCCATGTCTGTCAAACAATGCGTTGCCTATGTTGCAGCTGTCCTGGCCAGGCACATCTAGGAAATACTGAAAAGGCTTACTGTTCCAGCGCAAGTGGCTACGGCGAATCTGGTAAGCCACAATTCTGCCTGCATCGAGCTCTGAGCCGACTTGAATCTACGAAGACACTCGCGTGCGTCAAAGTATCAGGCATGACACATTGGTTGATAGGCTGAGGTCTGTCACTGCTGCACGCTGACCTTCACTATAATTGCTTCACACCAGTGAGGCTCAGGATCGAGGTTGACGGTGGACACGTCAAGGATGATCTCCTTCTTGGCTGCCTCCCGCTCGACATTTGCTGCGTCCTTAGCTAGCTTGGCCTTGTGTTCTTGGGAGTCGCTACCGCGATACTGATCGTACCTCAGATATGGATCTTTATCGCTCAACAACTCCACATACTGCGTGGTCAGTGGCATGCTGAATGCTTTCTCCTGCCGAGACCTGTGTCGAGACACGACTTCTCAGCCTTTGGGGCAGAAAGCGACAGGTAAGCGCGGATGGAATGTATCGGAAACAAATCGAAAAGAGCTCCGGAACCAAAGATGGAAGCCATGGCTTTCGTAAACAATTGTTGCAAGGCTGGATCAACTTAGTACAGTGAAACATGACATGTGCCTTGTGTTGATGCATGCCTCCTACACGCTATGCAATCTCGACCCATCACCAAAAGCAAAGCGAAAAAGGATGGGCTATCCAAAGCACAGGGAGCCCTGCTAGGATGCGCCGTGGGGGACGCCTTGGGAATCACTCAGGAGATTTTTGTCGAGCGCCCCAATCACATCAGCTATACCCTTGAGCAAGTGCTTAGGCAAAGAAAAGCCAGAAAAGCTGGAGGACTTCAAACAGAGCTTGAGGGTGGGGGTCCTTGGGAGCATGTCACCCTGGAGCCGGGCGAATGGACTGATGACACAGCTATGCTTCTGTGCTTGTGCGACAGCATACTACAGTGCAACACAGTAGACACAGCCGACCTGGTCACCAAGTTCAGAAGCTGGTGGTATCAAGGGTACAATGCTTGCAGATGCAATATGTCCCTTGGTCTTGGTGCCAACACACAGGAGGCGCTGGAGCGATTTGATCCAGAACAACCTGACTTGCTGACAGGAGGAGTAAACCCAGACAGTGATGCAGGAAATGGTGCATTGATGCGGCTGGCTCCTGTGCCTATATACTGGCACCAAGATTTGGACACGGCAATGCTAATGGCTAGGAAGCAAGCACAAACAACACACAATGTACAAGAAGCAATGGACGCATCTGCCCTCATGGCCTTTGTGATGTGGCATGCAATCAATGGTCAGGACAAGGCAGCAATATTTGGTTTGCTTCCTGAGCTGCAAGACAAGCTGTTGCATGCAGAGGTAGCTGAGATTGCGACGTCAAATGCCAAGTGGCGGACTGCACCTGAAAACCACATCATTACCCTGCCCAGCAGATGTTTGTGGACACTAGAGGCAGCTTTGTGGTGTGTAAATAATACTAGCAACTTCGAAGATGCGGTCGTGAAAGCTATCAACCTAGGTGGAGATGCAGATACTGTTGGGGCCATTACAGGCCAGATAGCTGGGGCAATCTATGGCATTAAGAGCATTCCTGAACGATGGTTACAGGGCCTCAAGCATCGAGACAGTATCTTGAAGTGTGTCGTTGCATTGTATGGCCACAAGCATTATGATGTTGGACTGAAACTCTGTTACTAGTACACCTGTTTGTGTGTGACAGTTACAATCATTTGCCGACTTCTATCTCTCAGCACATTTACTGCATGACTGCTTTCAGCTGAGCACTTTTGGTGCAGATTTCTAATGATTCCAAATGAGATTTGCATTCAGATATGAGGTGATTGCATCTAGAAGTCCTAATGCACAATCTTGCAGTGCACCCACGTGGGTTTGTACAAATATTTCAGTGCAGAGGTCTGCCTAGCCACGCAGTCTGTATTGCTGTCACAACCTGACATACCTGCTCACACAACAAGCAGAACTGATATAATTTCGTGCATTGACCTTCCCTATAGTGCTAAATTTCAACAGTCCTATGATGCTGTTACACATGGCCCTGAGTAGAGGAGTCCCGCAGCATAAATCTTTATTGGACTCCGAATGGAGGTGGTCTAGGCCTGCCTGTCACCTGCTGCTGGTTCTTGGCTGGTCCTGCAGGGTCTACCTGTCTCTGCAGCAGACACACAGGCACCTTGCCACAACTAGCATCAAGAAGCTGTCACCATCAGAACACCCTCAGCAGACATGTTTGAGCTCTGCTGCTACCACTGGTCAACAAGCATCACGATGGGCTGAACTGAAGTGTACAATGGAAGAGATGGCAGTTGAGCACAGCATAGCACAACGCAGCACCTGGAAACGTACTGCACCACCTTTGCCACTGCTTTCGGATTGACCATCAAGCAGAGTAATGGTGTGTGGAGCTGACCTGTGCAGGTGGTGATGAGATCTCAGGCTGGCTAGAAGTGACAGCATGCTGTAAGGCATTGCTTTCAGGACTTCCTCTGGACATGCCTGGACTCTGCATTGCTGGTTGCCCTGCTCTGCTGTTCCTGTAAATCAAACACTTTGCGCATTTGGCCAGTTGTAGCGTATTGAGCCTGCTTGTGCATTTGGCGCTGTGTATGAACTGAAGCCTGCTGCGGGTGTATTGGTGGCTAGTGCCTTTAGGTGATGCGCAATTGAAAGTTGTGCAGCTCCAGCAATAGCATGACCAGTGCTGGCAAGAGATGGACAGTAGAAACGCAGATGTAAGCATGGTGACCAGCAGCCAGGCATTGTGATATATTGCTGTCTTCATGATGAGGATAATCCTGTGCTCTACCATTTTACCACCAAATAGTGGTAAGTTGGCTGCAAGACTCTGAGCTGATGCCGTGCTAGGCAGTAGACACCATAAGATACACTTTCAGGGCCAGAGCAACAAATGCAGAATTAAAATGTTGCCTATGAACAACAGATTGGTTCTGAACCTGCCTGGTCTGTGATGCAGCTCTTGCTCTGCCATTCTGAGTTTGCTGCTCAGGCACAGCCTCAAGCACGACACTGGAGTAGGGCAGGAGAGGGTAGCAGCCCTCAGAGGTCCACATGCCCATCTGAGCCCTTGCAGTGTCCACCTGATCTTGACTCAGCTCATCATCTGCCTCCAGAAAGTCGTAAGGTGCTGCCTGCATGCATAGTTCAATCACTGGCAGGTAGGCATGACGTTTGGAGGCATACAAATGGCAAATTGTGAGACCCAAAAATTCAGTGAACCATCTTGCTTTACAGCAGGTCTGCGTCCTGCAAAGCATTGCAAATACAGAGCAGCTCTATATGTCTGGCATGTCTAGGCATTCTTGCAATGCAGAGCACATTGCCGCTGTCACAAAGTCACAGCTCAAGCACTATTCTGGCACCCTAGGAGGAGGATTCGCAGTTTCCAGCCAATCAACTGGGCTGTACAGATGTGCCAGGGTCGTCAGTGTCCTAGTCAAATAACATCAGTACTATGCGTGTATCATGTCTCATCAGTCCAAAATCAAGCAGGCTGTCATACCTTTCCAGTGTCCATGACAGCTTGCCAGACCAGGCCAGGCCAATGTGGCAGCACAACAGTCTGGGGTCTGTGACTGGTGTTGAAGGCGCAGTACAGACCGCCTTGACTGGGGCTGCTGACAGTGAAGGCCACCAGGCGGGTGTCTTCCGTCCAGTCTGCCTCACCAGGCGTTGCACCATGCCAAGTCATGGCCCCACCATCCATGAAGCTGCGCCTCCTCAGCTCTGGCCGTCGCTTTCTGCAAGACAACACTGCTCTTCCGTACAGGGTTTGGCTGTGGCTGCAAATTGCTGCTGCCAGTGTTTGTGCAACACATCTGCCGTTCCGTGCGACGTGCTGCTTCACAAAAGTCTCATACTGAAACTACTGCTCATCACCACTGAAGGCCATCCTAAAGATAGCTAGGGAGGCTGCCCAGTATCAGGGAACGCAGTCATGTAAGTAAGAAAGAAAGAAAGAAAGAAAGTACATTGGCTGATGCAGAGGAAAAAGCTGCGACAAGTGTATGCAGCTGTGTGCTGAAGTGAGTGCAGTGGATGCAAGTGTGACAGCAGCGCTGACCGCAGGTTGACAAGGCAGCGGAAGAAGCGTGCATAGCCGGTCTCATCCTGGCCTGCCTGCTCCCAGTTGAACCAATTCAACTCGCTGTCATGGCAGTATGTGTTGTTGTTGCCGCCCTGCACAGACCATAACATGACTGCTGATGCAAATCATGGCTGGCATGAGTATGCGTGCAGCAGGGCTTTTCTGACGCAAGACAGCATGGTCAACACACTGGCAGACTTGAAGATTGGGCCAGACAAGCATGCAATTTTGGCAGCAATAAGCTAGTAGAGGGCATACTGATTCTGAAGTCATCAAAAGAAACTGTACAACAAAGGTTGGCTGGCTGCATGATGCTCTGCCCTGACAGCAGCAGACTCTTGAGGCACAACACACAATGCATACAGGCTCTTGCATACCTTGCTGTGGCCATATTCATCTCCCATCTGAATCATGGGCACCCCATGTGACAGCAGCAATGCAGCAGCCATGTTGCGCATCTGACGAGACCGCAGCCGCAACACTGATGGAGTCTTGGTCTCCCCTTCTTCCCCACAGTTCCAGCTCAGGTTATGGCTTTCACCGTCCCTGAACATCACGTGGTCTTTGTACATATTAGGCCACAGGCTGTGCAGGTCAATGATCTGAAACAGCTTGAGTTCTTGCACAGACACCAGTGAGAAAGCAGGATGTGCACATGACAGACCTGTTGTCTTCGCCATTGGCATCGTTGTGCTTCTCATTGTAGGCAGTGAGGTCAGCCAAGCTGAAGCCATCGTGGGCAGTCACAAAGTTGATGGAGGCTGCCGGCGCTCTGCCGCCCTTCCATTTGCGGCCGCCATTGTTTGCCCACCACTCACCCTCTGCCGGCTCTGTCTGGCTGTACAAGCCTGGGCTGCCGCTCATGGCTTGGGCAAATGCTGCTGCCCATGGCCCCTCTGTGCCCTGGGAGCACATGTATACTGTTGATTGATTGGTTTGATTGATGTTCACCTGTGCCAGCCTTTGCCCTAGCACTGGCCAGGTAGGTGCCCTGGAAGCACATGTATACTGTTGCAACTCACAAAAGGTCAACAGAACACTATCAGAAGATGCAATGCAGCTGCTTGAAGCTAGCTAAGCTGTGTCATAGCTAAGTTGTGTCAAAGTAGGTGCATGACAAAACAATGCTACAGTTTTGCTGGGAGACACTGAGTGCAAGCACTCGTGCTTGCAAGACAAGGGGGGCATACTGAGTAAATGTAAGGCACACATGATCAACACTACTAAACCCTGCAGCAGCCACAGGGATTTGCCATCACACTGCATAGAATGTTTGCTGTTCAGCAGCATGATACAAGCTGCACCTGTATTCTACCTCTACACTGCCCAACAAGCCACTTTATCACGACGTGACAAACAGCAGCATGCAATTCACACCTTGACGAACTGGCGGATTGTGTCCCTGAAATGCCCATTCCACTCAGCCCATTGGCCTCCATAGTGTGGGAATGCCCCAACCTGGTTCAAGCCATCACAGTCCCATGCCTCAGCAATGAGCTTGCAATTGCGCAGAACCGGGTCCTCGCTGATCATCTCAATGACTGGGGGATCTGTGAGAGGGGTGCCTGTGGGGACCCCTGCACCCTCTTCCATGATCCCTGCAGACAGGACTGCCAGGCTGGCACAAGCTGCAGTGCACAGCCTGAATGATGAATGCAAAAAATGGAACATGGTACCACGTGGTTCACAGCAGCAGCATATTACACTCATGACAAGCATGACATGGCTGTAGTAGATGATGTTAATGCCTGAAGCTTTGTTGGACACTTTCTGTTTCAATCCCTTGTATCTGCCAATATTTGGAGCTCGGCACGCTATGTCCCAATATGATGACCTCTCTTGTTGCACTACATAATATGTCACAAGACATCGACATATGCTACAGCCTCATTGGCTTGGCTTGCATGTGGGCAATATAGACACCAACCATTGTCATCACACATTCATTGCATGCTATCACTGCAATGTGGTCAGCACAGCGTGCCATCCAACCTTGATCCAAGTCCTCTTCCATGCTTGCCAGCCCATTGCCATTGCCGTTCCTGCTGTTGGTCTGACTCTGTGATGGCTTGTGCCACTGTGAATGTGCTCGCGTGAGTATAGAGGCTAGGTCAAACCTGAAGCCATCTACATGCATCTCTACAACCCAGTAACGCAGGCAGTCCACAACGAATTTGCGCACAACTGGATGGTTGCAGTTGAAGGTGTTGCCACAGCCACTGTAGTTGTAGTACTGCCCCTCGGGAGCCAGCATGTAATAGACACGGTTGTCTAGGCCCCTGCAAAAGCACAGTTATGAGGATTATTGTGGAGCTAAGGCATGCTTTGGTATTGCAATGAAGTACTGTAGAGTAATTCGATGCTCATTTGCAGCTTCCCTGATGAGCGCAGTTGACAAGACATCATACGATGACACGGCAGCTGATGAATGCCATTGGATGGGCAAGGCATGTACCTGGATGCTTTGCTTGGGAGCAGGTTGCACTTTGACTAGCAGGTTGCTCAGCCAGAACAGCAACCATGCATAAGTTGAGGTGCCCAGCAGTGATGGCATTGTGTAACACTGATATGCAGTGCTGAGTGTTCACCTGAAAGACAGAGTAGGGCCCTTCTCATTGCCCTCGGCAGTGTGGTTGAACACAACATCCATCAACACCTCTATGCCACGCCTGTGGCACTCTTTAACCATCGTCTTGAACTCCTTGACAACATCTTGACCGCCCCTACCCTCGGCAGCAGCCTGGCTGTACCTTGCCATAGGTGCAAAGAAGCCGACAGTGGAGTACCCCCAGTAGTTGTAGCGGTAGTTGCTGTCTGTTCCAGGAATCAGCTGCATAGACAGTACACATGAGTGATGTCTTGAACAGAGTTGCTGCTGCGATACTTGGATTCCATATCATGCTTCTGAGTATTGCAGTGAAAGTTGAGGATGCCATAGATCCAGTGACCTGAGTGGCACCTCTGTTGATGCAAGCAAGGAATGTGTCAAGGCGCACCATCCTGCGAAGAAAAGCCTTGGCAATACAAAATGTTCTGTGATGTGATATGGGTCCTATTCTGTGCAGGAGTGAGAAATGTTGGTGACCCAGGGCTGCACCTGATAATACTCGAGCTCGTTGAACTCCTGGACAGGCAGCAGCTCAATGGCATTGACGCCCAGTGCTTGCAGGTAGTCCAGCTTCTCCACCAAGCCCAGGTATGTACCTGCAGGCATCTGTAATGCATTGTTATCACAAACTGAAGCTGGACCCACACTGTCACACACATTGCATGAAATAGCAGAACCAGCATTCCACTGCCCCTAGGCAGACCACAACATGAGGGCAATGAAGCAGGAGCTTGCAGCGCAGCATGTCTGCATGAGCTGCGTAAACTGACATGATGTACACAAGAGACAAGGTCGCACCAGGTGCATTGACATTGGCTGACGGATGGCGAGTGAAGCCTCTGACATGCACCTCATAAATGATCAGCTGATCAAGGGGTATGTTGAGTGGTCGGTCTCCTTCCCAGTCGAACCAGTCCTCCTTAGAGGGCACTGGAGCTGCCATCTGAGGCCATGTAGCGGCTATCCCTAGTACTGAGTCATGCTTGTAATCCAGGTCCTGCTCAAAGGACAAGCATCAGCTGGAAACAGCTTACAGGTGGAAACGACTGACAAGTCTCTTTACAACTGGCAATAAGGTGCATTTGTGCAACTCTCAGCTCTGTTAGCTCAGCCATGTGTCTACTCAATGAAGACCAATCTTGCATGTATGTCATGCCCTAGCAACATCTAGGTAGTGAGCTGCGATGATGAAATATGCCATGCAATGCATATGGTCAAGGTGTGCATGCTTGCCAATAAAGTACTGCCCAGAAACTGCTTTGTTCCTCCTGGGAGGAGTACTGCTATTCTGTGGAAAAAAGAGATAACGCACCTGTGCCAGCTGCCCATACTGGCGTCTGCCTACAATGGAGCGTGCATATGGGTCAATGATGACAGTCTTCTGCAGCAGCATAGTCTTCTGATTGCCACTAGATATGGTCACCTTACTGTGGGTACATGTTAGCAGCTGCCCAAACTTTTGCCATAGCAGGTGCAAAGCATATCAACATCATGTAAACCTACATCATTATATCGCTGCCCAGGATTTACAATGGTCACAGCGTCTTCTGCACTCTGCATTGAGTCAAAAGTGTCCATGGTGCAATGGTCAACCACCACCTCGTCTTCATGGTCGCCCTTGACCCTAAAGCCTACAGACAAAGACTACAGTGCCCAATCTGATACGTACCTGGTGTGCATGTAAATCAGCGAATACGTACCATACATTAGACTGTTGTCCAACTGGGGCAAGGCAATATGCCAGACATCGCCAGTCTTATTGTATATGTTGTGGAGGTCAACTTCATATGTTACTTTGCCATTTTGCAGGTCAGTGTCTGTGAACAGGCACAAGCTGACGCCTGTGCCCCCAGCTGAGTACAAAGCAAAGTTTATGGCAGCCTACAAGTGCTCAGATATCAGTGTATAAACAGACTCCAGTGTGCGAGCAGTAGCAAGCTTGTCCCAGCAGCTTCAGAGCTTCTTCACATTTACCTCTTCTTGCAGCACTGTCGCTCCAAGTGGTGTAGAACGCCCTCGCAAGGCGTCAGCGAATGCTGCAGAAGCTGCCTGACCTGATGGCTGAGAGGCAGGCATTTCCACGTGAACAATACGGTTTTTGAAGGCATTGCGGGTTGAGACGCGGGCCGTTGATGCTGACGAAGCGGAAGCTTGACTGACTGTGTAGACTTTTCTAGTTGAGCAGATCGGGGGTTTCCTGAGAAGGCATTCAGGATCGTGGCTTAGTGACTGATCACTTGATTGCCAAGGAAGTGCCAGCGAGGAACAACGATGGACTTCTGGAGCTGTACGACGTGGTTCAACAAAGTTCGAGCTTGTCGACAACCGGTCATCACCTGCAGATCGACCTAAAGAGCGCTGCGCTGGAACAGGGCGCACGTATGGAGATCGCGCCCGTTTCCAGCTTCTTGGCTCGCAACCGCCTCCTCCTGTGACATCAAGCGCGAGCATGTGCAGACTGGGACCTTGCTTCCGTACGCATGATGATAACCATGTTTGAGTCAGTCCGCAAGCTCCCCCGCAATGTCAGTTGGCTTCTAAAAAGTCTCTTTGTAGGGCTTTGCACCTGCTACACGTTTAGGTCTTCACAGAAGACTTGCCCTCTTCTGCTTCAGTAAGCTCTCCAATTGATACTTTCTACACAGACAGCACGTTTTGTCGACATCAACACAAGTTGGGACAGTGCAACCGGTCAGCACGGTATATTGCTTTTGCACTGTAGTCTACTGCACTGATCTGAATCTGGAGGGCTGAGAGCAGGCTGAGAGTGCCAACTGTGTGTTTTGACAAAGCACGAGGCGCTGGTTCACAAAGGCGGGCCCCGCCCAGGCATGGACCGTGATTTATTGGGAAGCAGACGCGCGTGTGATAGCGATAGAAGTACCATTGAGAGGGCAGCAAAGCGTCCCCGTCGTGCACAAACGGTGAGAGCCTGCTAAATATGTGCTAGTGTATGGGGAGCGCCGTGTAGAGCGAGCGGCAGAGCATCTGTGTGCGCTTCTTCGTTGATGTTGCATTCTTGCGACGATGTCGTCATGCATCTCTCGTACAGATTCGTGCGTCGCAAAACTCATGCAGCAGGTCTTCTTGTGCATAGTGGCTGAGTCAGGCAGTACTGTGGACTTTGTGGGTTGGCGACTTGCTTTCTAGATTTTTTGCCTCGTCAGTGACTGTACTGCACAAATTTTGTAGCTGTTCCAGCCGGTGTGAGGTTACAAGGTTGCAGTACATATCCACCACCTGAATGCATGAGAGGTCAGTCTGGCAATTATTGGAGCCCTCGACATCTGCTCAAAGGAGATGTGTCCTTGCTGGGGTATAGAAATCTTGAGGTGTCAGGAGGCGGCTTTGCCTGTGCAGCTCGGCTGTTCCAAGACAGATCTACTGGCTTGCAATGCCCTGTCAGGCGTCTCCTAAATGTGGACCCTGTATGCATGCTACTGCCGTGCAGCATCAATGTTGGACCCTCAACGGATTCTGCATGGTGAGCAGTGTCACACAAGCATGCAGATGCTGTGCAAGGTAGACTTGTATATCATCCGGTTTTGACAATTTCGTTTGTCGTGCAGGTGCACCACAGAAGGATGGAGGATATTGTAGACATCAGCATGGACTCCCCTGAAGGTATGCACAATCCACTGTCACAGCACACTGCAACAGTTTCCAGCTGCACTGCTCAATTTGCAGAATTCTTTACAACTGGTTCCACTTATGAATGGTCTGTTTTTTGGGTAATGTCTTTCTGTCGGTGAAACTTATACACAAAGATTTCATACAGCAAAGTTGTTGATGTTCTTCTACAGAGCTCATGGTATTTTGCCTTCTGAATGGCTGTTCACTGCAAGCCCAGATTTTGGGGTCAAAACAGCGTCAAACCACCTGCACTACTGGATTCTGAATCGCTTGCTGACACGTGACATGTGGCTGCAGCCCACACTCGTGCCAAAGAGGCCCAAGCTCACCAAGGCTCAGACTACGGATCCAGCAGTAGGACAAGAAATGCAGAGTTGAGGGCCTTGTGGGGCGAGTCTGGGGCAGGGCCTTCACAGGCCGGCCCCTCTGGCGCTGATGAGCCCATCAGATGGAACAGGGTGAGAAGACGAAGCAGCAGCAGGGCTGTCAGGCCAACTGCTGAGAGTGCTGCACCAGAAGAGGATGAGGTTATCATCTGTCCACCCCCAGCCGAGGCAAAGTACCAGCAGGCAGCTGAGTGCAGCAGGTTTGAGCCCCCATCTGTCCGCTGAGCGTGCATGCTGACACTTTGTCATATGCCAGGAGCGCTCGAACACTGCATTATGTGCCCTAGAAAGCACAAGTCAAGCTGTGCTTGAAAGGCTGCTGGCACAAAACCGTGCTTAGTTGCTCCTCAGTTTGTCACGTGTTGTTGACATGGCATGAGTTATGTCTGGTAGTTGATCCAATCTTGCTTTCTTGTGCTGACAGCCGCATGTGTGTTGCAGGGTGGAAGACATTGATGACTTTGGAGACTGCGTGGGTCCCACTGCCTTTGACCCTCTGTCGCTGGCCAGCTTTGCCACCAGAAGGCCTCCCTCTCTGACTGCAGCCTATCAGGTCATGTGCCATCTTTGCTGACTGCTTGTGTCCGGGTTGCCTATTTTCTCACGCTTGTAACATTATACCAGTCTGCTTACTTGATGTTACGTCATGCCATGTTCAGCCTGTACCTGACAGGAGTCTCTTGCATACTGACTTCCTCTGAACCAGTGGACTGTAAAGTACAGTGTTGGTTTGCCCATATGCTGACTGTATTTGTGCTACCTGCAGGGTGCTACAAGACCATCAAGATTGGCTGCAGTGCCCGCCCTGCCACCCCCCTGCAGTCATGACGTACCCCCCACAGTCCTAGACCGCACAGCCTCCCCGGCCATGTACCACCACCTACCCTACCGCATGAGGCACCACCGCCCCTATGAGCCCTTCGACACAGCTCTGCATCACCATAGCACCAGAAGCAGCGCTCCCTATGAGCCCCACAGACAGCAGGACAGACAGGAGGGGCCAAGACCTGCACCAATGCACAGGCGGGTTGCTAGGGAGCCAGCTCTGGAGTTTCAGGCTTGCCCCCCTTACCCTGGGAGGCAGTCCAGGCGGGTGCCCACCAATGAGGAGCTGGCTGAGCGCATTGCTGAGAGGAGACGGCGTGAGGAAGCCAGAGATGCTACATTCAATGCCAGGTATGGTTTGCACATACACTTGAGCTTGAGAAAGTGACCGTTGGGAGCTGCTGCCTTCAGCAGCACAGTTGATCTCTTCTACATGTGGTGCTTGATCATAAACGCCGTGATGGCTATCTCTGGGAATGTGTGTTGTCTAAACTGCCCGAAGTGTGAAAGATGTGTGTCTGGCACTGTGCTCATTAAAATGCAATGATGCAGCAGGATGTGTGCTCTATACTGCACAAAGACTTGGCGCATTGCAAGAACTGTACATGTTCTACACTGTTGCTGGCAACAAGCTGATAGGGGTTTATGTACATCACAGAGCTGTTGAGGAAGCTGAATTGAGACTGCGCATGGAGGAGCTGGAAGCCCTGGAGGCTGCCTTCGACGGCCTGGATGGCCCCCCTGGCCCACCCCTCCCCCCTCCCCCTGCTGACTTCAACTGGCGCAGCAGTGCTGCAGACATGGACCTGCCCCACCCAAGGTGAGCACAGAAGCTCATCACCATATGCATGCATTTCATTTTATACCTTACAGTCTGGGGTGTGGAGCCAGTTGTGACTCAGACAATCAGACATGCTGGCTTGAAAGCACATATGTAGACCTGTAGGCTTGCTTGGGTTCTGCTGTTTTGGACGAATGCCTGGGTGTGAAGTGTCTGTGTGTTGTGTTGTGTTATGCCTTGTCTCTCTCCTTGTAAGCTGTCCTGCTGTTGCGACGTGCTTGTTGGGATTGCCAAAATTTCCACAGAGCTGCAGCAAGTACAAGGAGCTGGTCAACAAGGTGCATGCAGCCCTCAAGACTGCCATCAACGAAGCACAGATACTGCTCGTGGCATGCCGCCTTTTGAGTGAGACCCTGACAGCCTTTGGGGAAGAGCAGCAAGCTGTGAAGGGCTTTGCCTGAAATTTTCTGGGAGAGAGCTCAGAGAGACAAGTGCCAAGAGGAATCCCACAATGCCTTGCTGCTGGCAGTTAACCCAAACAACAACAGACAAGGACTGGCTTTTTGTGCGGTCCTTCTTTGTTAATTATGGCGTTAACTGCCAGCAGCAAGGCATTGTGGGATTCCTCTTGGCGCCTGTCTCTCTGCAAACTGTCCCATAAGGGCTTATTAGACATTGAGACATACTGCATGATGTGAACAGCACCTGTCAAGCTGCACATTCTTACACAAGTTGCACGCCATATATCACGTGCAGGCAGTCAGAGGGGCGGGGGCGGCGTAGGGGCTGGGGTCCAGGCTCCCTTGCAGAGGCCATGATGGGCATGTTAGGAGAGGATGCCCTTGGGGTTGTCCCTGGAGCCCGCATGCCCCACCCACCCCGCCACATTGCAGGCCACCTCAGTGCCATGAGGGCTGCCTTTGCTGGCATGTCCAGTGGGCGCTTGCCGCCCCACCTGCTGTTCTCGGACAGGGACTTCAATGAGGATGACTACGAGGCCCTGCTAGCTCTTGATGACACTGTGGAGAACAGGAAAGGTAAACTTTAAAGCTTCTGCCTTTGTGTGGGTGTGTGATTATTTCAAAGCTATTTTTAGGGCCTTTGATGTGGCTGTGTGTAGTTCAAATCTTGGCAGACTTCATGTCATGTGACATCCATGTTTACAGATTGATGTGGTGACTTGTGCTTGTCTTTGTGTGCTTACTGGCTGATCATCTTGGGGTTGACAAGTGAACAGAGTGTGCAGCATGCTCAAGTAAGTTGGTGATTGCAAGCGTAAACTGCCAGTCATCTCATCTAGTATGTAAGGTTTTTGTGCAGGGAGATCACTGCTGTTATGCTAAGGGGCTGTTACTCCCACATGGCGGGAGCAAATTGGGCCGCGCGTTTCACATGAGCAAATTGTACAGTCATTTCTGCTTTCTGATCTTCTGCTGTTTGTGAAGGAGCAACAAAGGATGTGATTGAGGCCATTCCCACTGTTCCAGTCCCTTTGGGAGGTCTGACAGAGACAGGAGACAGAAGGTGTCCCATCTGTCTGGAGGACTATGTGTCAGGCGCGACCTTGCGCCGCCTGCACTGCACCCACCAGTTCCACAAGCCTTGCCTTGACAAGTGGCTGCAGCAGAAGGCTACCTGCCCAATTTGCCAGGGAGAATGCAAGTCATGCGTCTAATTCCTGAAGACACAGACGAGCGTCTGGGGATTTAGGATGACAAGACCAGTGGTTGCAGTGTGTAGGGAGACAATCATGTCAATTGTGTCTGTCTGGCTTTGCAGTGTGCACTGAAGTACCTACAGTCGTTACAGCCGCAGGAGGGGTCATATCATGTGTAAACTGCAACCTACTTTGGTGTTAGTGGGTATACAACCACTAGCAAGTGCAAGTCTGCAGTTAGGAGAACGTAGTATACAAAGCAGGTCAAAGTGTGACCAGCTTTGCACATGTTGCAAGACACATGTATGTACAGTGATGTACAATAAGTTGATATGTCGGACAGCATGCAAATATGCTGCTGAGGGTATTGCATCGCAAGCATCAAGACGCCCAACGTTGTTAACAAAGCAACTGCAATACTATGTAAGACAAGCAGGTACATTCACCTTGTAACTCGGCCTGTCACGTATGGCATTCCAACTGGGGCCTAGCACTAGCAGCTGGCAAGTTCTGAGGGTTGATCTGCTTCAGGATCTACTTCACAACCATATTGGCTAAAATAAGTATTGTTTGAAATGGCCAGCACAAAATGTTTGCTTTGCATGGCATAAACAACTCGTAAGCTGTACATCTGGTGCATAAGTAACATCACATGGCTGAGCGTGACCTGCATATACTTTACATGTGATGTGATTGGCCTTTCTCTGCTCATGTCTGCATAAGGGTTCAGTTGGAGCTCAAGGCTGCAGCACTTGCAATGAGCAGGCAGCAGCCAATGAAGTCTGCCATTTATACACTCTTAATGCTGGTCACACACAATTGTAAGCCTTGCACTACGCCTCGACAAGCTTGCAAGGTTTACTCCAGTGTCATATATTGCTGAGCAAGGTTGCTTTCCTGATACGCACAAAAGTGTGGGGCAGCAAAGCCCTGTGAAGTTTTGGTCATATCTTATTGGTTAAGCTGCGCAGTATGCCTTCAGCAGAGCTATAGTAACCCCCACCAAAAAGGTTGTAGTGGTTGAGGTAGTGATACAACAAGTACAGCTGTTTCCTGTCCTCAAACCCTGCAGGAAATGCACACAACAGTGTCACAGGCTGATCTGAGTGAGCATTGCAAGCAAATGCCATGCCAGATGCCGCAATGTCGAACGCAGATAACATCGCCAGATTGAATACGGAATATGCAAATACATGTTGCTCACTACAATGGAAAAACACTCGAGCCTTGGCAAATCCCTGTACCCTAACAGTACATTGCTGACAAGGGATACAAACGCTGAGATGCTGATCTGGCGCCTCAAGAGGCTCCCATCATGGTTACCATAGACATCAACTTTGTCCCTTGAGCAAAGGGCCAAAGACTGACCTGGTGCGTTTGGCAGCACTCTGTGATAGGCATCATAAAAGGCAGAACTGAAACCAGCACACCATGACATGCCAAAGTCGGCCTCTGAGTGCCCATAGTAGACAGCTGGGTCAAAAATGGATGGCTCCCCATCTACGCCTGATATGTTGCCACTCCAGAGGTCACCATGCAGTACACTGGGCTTGACCTGCACATTGCATTCAAATCTGGCTCAGACAGCATCCATGGTGTGCATGTGTGTTGTACCTGGGCAGCCTGGTATAATACTTGGCTTCTCACTGAATCGACGCTGAAAGGTGCAGTCTTTTCTTTTCTTTCCATGTGTGATGTGCGCTTCACTCTTCACTAACTTCATGCAGCACAAAGGCTAAGCGTTGTTGACTTGTTGCCAAGACAGCGCAGGGTAATATTGCAGGTGCGTTCTGTAGTATACCAGACAGAAGCTAATACTCCAGGCAAAGCAAAGCTGCAACAACTCAAGCAGCGCTGCAACCTCTGTGTCGAATATCTGTCATAGCAGCCAGGAACAATGCACCCCAACCCATCTGAAGTACGCGTCGCAAGGATGCCGCTCCTGGCAGGCAGGGTGCATGGCTGGCCAGCAAGCAAGGCTGCTAGTGCTTGTGCAGACTGTCTTGCAGCATATGCATGTGGTACTGCCTGTGAACACAGCTACGAATTGTGCAAAGTGTTGCTGCAGTGGCCTGAAAAGCTCACGTCTACGCCCTGAAAGAAGTGTTCCAGGTTGTCACACAGCTTCTTGCCCATCTGCTGCAGCTTGGGATCCTTAGTCAACTTGAGCTGATGCTGCAATCGGCGCTCTCTGTAGAAATCTATCCAGTTGTCCATCCAGCCATTGGGCTGTGAAGTGCCTCCAATGGTGTTGTCAATTGGGAATCCAAACATGCCCTTCTTTGCTGTTTCATCCTGCACAGAGCACAAACCAAATGGGACACAGACAGTAGCATGGGATTGCTTCGCGCAGGTTCTGACAGGTTTGGCAGGTTATTGCGCATGGGGTATAGTGGGGTAAAGCAGGGTGCAGAACATGTTGGTGGCAGCGCAAGTGTGATGAATCACAGTGATCAGCAAACTGAGTAGGCATACCAGGAAAGATAATCAGGTAGACCAGTTTAAGCTATAAGGTGTGCCAGGTGGACTGATCAGTTATGTCAGGAGTGTAACCCGGCACTTGCAGTATCTGTGCACTAGACATTCTCCAAACAGGGTGGAGAGCAGGTGCAGGGGATGCATGCTGACAAAATACAATGCCGGGTCAGCATACTCACTGCAGGTTCTGCCTTGTGCATTTCAGCCAGCCTCTGCCCAAGATCTGCCTGACTGTATGACCCTCCAAAGTCAAGGTACTCCATGACTATGAAAGAGCCCTTGCCTTGGCCTTTTCCTGCGCTCACTGACAGTGATTCAAGTCTGCTGTGACTGGGCTACTCAAGCGTCATGAGCTTCATTCAGCAGAAATTGGGTCAGTGCATACTGGATGAAGCTCAAGGACATGAACAGAAGGACTAGCTCACCTTCTGGCACAGCAGACAGGTTGCCAAAATGGTAGATCTTTGGAATACGCATTGATTTTGTATCTGCACAGCATAGGCAATTCATACATTGGCCATGCATGGCAGCGACCAAATATGATAGTCAATGTCAGTTCAGAGCCTTACAGCAACAACTGGGGTTGTGAAGGGAAGGATGGTACCATACAATGCCTGCAACCCGAGCGCTTCTCCTTCAAACATACTGGAATCCCGGCCTTGGCTCAGCTTGACGAAGAACTTCTTGCCACTGTCTGTATGGTAAACGTGAGCAGAGCTCCAGGAACTTGAGCCTGCTGAACTTTCCTTGACGACCTTGCCGCTGTCCAGATTATCAGCAATCCAATCCTTGACGACGTCTTGACCTCTGCGATTGCCACACGACCGGCTTGCTTACGAGGCGCAGCGGCACATGCTCCGACGCGCATGTATGTGAGTTGAGAGCTTGTCAGCAGCGACAGGTTGCGGCCTACCCACTCGCCATCACAATTTTTGATTTACTGCTGAAGGCGCACACTCTTGAGGTGTGTGTGTGTCGCTGCGGACATGCAGCGCGATTTTGTCTTCCAGCAAAATGACGGACACTTGACAGAAACGTTGATGGAAGAGCTGGCGGGCGGTCGGGTCGGCAAGTTGTCAAGGAAGCCCTTGCAAACGGACAGGTGCAGATGCGCATTCTGCTCTGTGTCGTCCTCGTGAGGATATGGATCGCATGCATGCATATCGAGCAATGGTTCCGGAGCTGCTACTGTTTGAATTCGCCCTTGAGTACACATCAATTTGGATGAAACCGTGAAGCAATAGTCAAGCCTGTGCATTACGTGCTGCGTGTCGTCTTCGCTAGTTGAGCCAAGCGCTAGCGCAGACTGCTCACTGTAACAAGCCGCTGGCCTTGAGCTTGGTCTGCGAGGAGCGAGCTGCAAGCCTGGCAGACAACAACTTGAAGTGCTCAGCACACATCATATGGCTTGGAGTTGACAGTACCACACACATCTACTCAACTCAAGGATCGAATTGATGTTCGAGTCAGCGTCCCTACAGACAGAGTTATGTCCCATAAATATCTTGCGAAGCATCCCAAAAAAGGTTACTGTCAGCACCTGCAGCACACTGCATGCTATGCAATCAACACTTCTAAAACGCGAGGCACATATATATGGCAGGAAGTGTGATTCCGGAAGCTGATTGTGCTGCAAAGCAGCCCTAGCTAACCTCCTCAAAAGGACTGGCAAACCATAAATCTGATCTTCGCTTGTGTTACACCAAAGCTCTTGCACTTCATACCAACAACAAAATCAACTGCTAGCAGCGCTGACGACCCCCAAAGCAGTAACAAGGCACTGTATTGTCCCTACAACTTGGCATTGGCCCTGGCATTGGGGTTGAGCCGCGCTTCCAAGACAGGCTTCCAGGCAGGGCCCTCCTCAGTGTCATTGAAGGGACTGCGCTGTGCTACTTCCAGTAGGCTGCGGTACACATCACCGTCCTTCCTGCACTCACGCACACACACAGCCTTCAGAAATTGCACACAGCAAGCCTTGCAAAGCTCGTGATGCACAGGCCAGTGGCAACAGCATGCGCTGAGCGCATTGCGAGTCAATGAGATGACAGCAGCTTGACATGATGACCAAGATGCATGCTTGCATATCCCGATTTTGCTCAGCGTCTTGCATTGTGCCAAATCGTGGCCAGCAGCTTCAGAACATGACACACAGACTTGATGCTGTGTCGCAGACAGACATGAGCCAGCAGCAGCAGCAGCCATGTTGCACAAACTATGCATACACCACATGTGCTCACCTTCCCAATGAACTGTTGAGCAGGTAGTCCTCAAATCCAAAGCCGTCTACTAGGGCCACAGCATCAGGCCTCAGTTCCCTGAGCAGGGCATACTGCTGCTGTCTGACCAGGCTCGCCTGCTGCCGCGAGGCGTAGTCATCCTCCAGCAGGTCTCCCAAGTCCTTCAGCAGTGCTGTCAGGCCAAACAGGGACAGCAGGCGCTGCAGGACTGTCACACTTTGCGAAGACATGGAGCCCTGCACTCAACATCAAGACTTGAACATGACATTACAGATGTCTACAAAGTTCTGGATGTGTGGATACAGTGATTGATGTGAAGTTTGCAAAATCAGCAAAAGCGCCTTTGGAGTCAAACACCGCAGCTGTGCTTGTGCAAATGCCTGTGGATACCAAATGGCAATCAAGGCCAAGCCTGCAGTATACGCACAATCTAGTGCCTGGCCTTGGTCGCTAGGGGACTGGAATCAAACTGGAACATGAAACTGGAAACCCTGAAATTGAGACTGCAAACTGGAACTTAACCTCTGACCCAAGATATAGCTGTTGAGTGTGCAGAGCATGACACTCTGTAACAGCTACAGCAATCACACGCGATGGACCTTTCCACGGCAGCAGCCGCGGCTGGCTGCTGCACATTGACTGGTCTGATTGAATCTGGTGTAGACACAGCTCCACAGCAGGTGAGACCACCTGGCTAATGCAAGAGCACAGGCTGGCACAGGTGTAAATAAATAAATAAATAAATCAATAAATAAATCAATAAATCAATAAATCAATCAAGTGAGAGCTCACCGCTCGCTGCAGCTTGTCCACAGCATCTGCAAAGGTCTGTTGGAGGACCAGCATGCTGTGGGCCTTGGCCACTCTGATCATGTCCACAGTGCAGCTGTTCCAGCCGGGCCCCTCAAACTGCAGGTCCCCCCCGCATGCCTTCATCAAGCTCTGGGCAGCTTCTATGCACAACCTTGTGGCCCGATGCCTGCAGGGGAATGTACACCACTTTTAGATTCAGCAGTTGAGGGTCACGTAGTGTGGCATGCAGCAATGCTGACTTGAGACTGATGCTCGATCCAGAGGGTATGGCTTTTGGGAAGCATGTGTAATTCCAGAACTGCACATAAAGAAGTGGCGTCTGTCCATGGCTCTTGGAATCTGAGCCCCAGACCTCACACTCCAGGCTTAACTTGTCAGCAATGAGCATCAGATGGTGTTGAACTTAACCCTATAGTAGTAGTGCCGGATACCAGGCCCCACATGCTGCTACTTGCCATTGCTGAGAAGCAATCATTCCAACCATTGCAAAAAACAACATTCTCCCCAAGAGCAACAAAGCATGCAATGTGAAAGGCTGCATGCACACACTGAAAGCTGCAAATGCTTGTGGCCTGGTGACAATGCTTGTGGGCCTGGGGACAGGGCAGTACCTGAGAGCAGCCAGCTGCACGTCAGGTTCCCGCCACTGCTTGGCCTTGCTGACCTCACACTTGCTCTTCATCTCTGCCTTGGCGTTGCCTAGATAGGAGGCGCTGCCCTGAGGGGCTCTGCCGGTCTGTGACCCCAGCAGGTTCTTCAGCAGATACCTAGCACTCTGCAAACATTGGCAAGCTTGTACGGCACTCATAACGCAATGTATTGTTACACACAAACATGCAAACACAGTGAATGGACCATACAGAGACTGGACCCAGTCCTGTCAGGGTGGTATGTGCCTGCACCTGCAGCATGTGATATACAGTCGTGTATGACATCATCAGGTGCAGCAGGATGCAGCAGGCAGGCGCTTGGCAACAAACATATGCAGAGGCAGCAGGCAGGGCTGTTCAGTAGTTACATGCAAAGCGTTACCTGGAGGCACAAGACATTGTTGTCGCCCTCCCAGGTGGCATTCTGTACATATGAGGCGTACAGGGTGGGCAGGCCAGACAGCAGACTGTAGCCGTGCCCTCCACAGCCGCGCCTGCAGGCCTCAATGCCATCACATGTGATCCATGTGCTGAGCGCACAGCAAGTTCAGAAAGACAAGGCTCGTCACAGTAGACCATTTCTGTTGAGAACATTTAAGGGAAACACCATCATTTGTTCATGGTCAGCACTTGCAACCTGCAAGCTAAAGTCCATTGCTCTAGCAATCATGCCTGTTATGATTGTGATCTTGTGGCCGAATGACACTTGAGCTGTGTCAAGCAAAAGCAGGGTGCACAGGAAAGGAAACAGCACCTTCATGCCTGACAGGATGGCATGCAGCTCTGGCAGCAGCTCAAAGTTGCCCTGGTCCCTCTCCTTCTCAAACTGGTTGTACATCCCTATGCCAGACTTGCCCTGCACACCAGGCCACATGATATAGCAACAGCCCAAGGCTTTGGTGATGATGCTGTACCTGTTCACTGTAGTAGCATACTGTAGTGATAGTAATCCACTGGACAGCTTTGGGCTTAACGACGTTGCCATGGTGAGTCAGTTGAAAGCATGCACAGCCACAGCAGTGAAAAGCCATACCATGAAGATGAGGGCATAGGCAGCAGCCACAAGGGGCATGAGCTCAGCATTGGTGTTCTGGTAGTCCAGCACTTGCAGCTCCTTCTCTCCTGCCTTGGCTGCAGTCTGCCGTCTCACTGCATTGTACCTCACCTGCAAGCAAGGCACATGCATTACAGGCACACACATTCTGGGTTGATGAGTGGACATCAACACAGCTAGTGGAGTGAGGTCTGCTGCAGCTGACCAACAGAGAAGACTTGATCAGGGGGTTGATCCACAAATCATGTCATGGATGTTTTAGGATATGAGACCCAATAGCATACAGACTGTGCAGGCAGCGTGCGTCAACTTAACATGCTTCTGTCCCTGCCTCAGCACAAAACTGCCGGCAGCGGTTACTGTACAACCTTGAAGAAGCTGCTCTAGCTGAGTAAACCATGGCTGTGCTCAACAAGAAAGCTCTCAGCAAAGATGACTGAGCGTGTGCATTGATGATCCTACTCTGTGCTGAAACAGTACTCAGCGACCAGACATGAACTCTTGACATGCATCAGCTTTGCAATACATGCCATGAAAGCTGTCAGCAAAGCCTGAGCACACAAGACCAACATCTCCCATGGGATCATCAAGCGTTGCAAACAGATCACAGCAGACATGCTTAGAAAAGTTGCAGCAGGCTAGGAAGCATCTATTACCGCAATTGTGGTTGCTCTGGCCAGGATCCAGCCAGCGTCTTCTACAATGGTGGCACGCACATACACCATGGTGGCGTAAGCAGCCTTGGCATTGGCTGGTGGGGGCGGCATGTAGTCACCCTCTGGTGAGATCTTGGCATACCGCATCATCATGTGATCACGTGCTGCATTACACTCAGGTTTTATGGGTTTGCAGCTCACAGTTCACATGCAAACACTGAGGTGACAATGGCAGTCTTAGCATTAGATGGTGAGATGATGTACATATTACTCTTTGTAAACAGGGTTGATATGCCGATCGTCAAAATGGCATGCCACATGCTGTTTGTATGCAGCTGTCACTCCTAGTACAGAACTGGAATGTCTATATGACAGCAACTTTTGCAGCGCATGAAGGGCAACGACTGCTGCTGGAACACATGTGATGCAGCGTCACTCCTCAGCAAGGAACAGCAGACCAGTGAACCAATCAAGACTGCTTAGACAGTATTCATAGTAGCAGGTGGTGCCACAAGACAGACGTCGTGAAAGAGCACACACATCTACCAGCATATTGCAGACACTTACGCAGCTTGACATATTCAAAGCGAAGGAAGCCATTGTCCACGCCATTGTATCCAAACTTGGGCCCAATGTCACCAATTGTCACACCAGGCAGGGGCTTGTGGGTGGCCAGATCCCTGATGGGCGTGATGAAGGCGTGCATGCCATAGTCCTTGCCCTTGGTAAAGAGACGAGCCATCAAGATGACGTGTGTGGATGTCTTTCCCAAACCTGTAACATACCAGTGGGGGGTAGTTGAAATGAGCTCAGTTGTGAGACCCAGTGGCCTGGACAACTCCTGCAGATTAATGATCTCAAGCAAAATGCTGATCCTGGACAGGCTCTTATGTGGTTAGCATTGTACCTTCCAGGTTTTGAAACAAATTGACACAGCTTCATAGCATGAATGTGAACACCATGCAATGTCTGGTGTTTGACTTGCTCTCACACACAGGAGTTGAAAATTCAACTTGTGACGCAATGCCAGCATCCACACATGTGTATGCAACTGCAACATCTTGATGCATCATCCTGCTTTACCTCCTGGCCACCACTTGGTACTGGTCAGAGTAGGTGAGTGGATGATGAAGTGCTCAGTCTCAGGGTCATATGTGGCTGTGGTTTCCAAACCACGCACAAAGGTTCCATGACCCAGCTCTGTCTGAGCGTATGTGCCAATGATTTCCAGCTTCTGGGCCATGGGCAGCCACTTGGCTTGCTGCGCTGGAGATCCTTGGGACATCAGTGCTGGGATAAACATCTGCAGTGATTTGTCATACATGATAATCACAATAGGTTATGCATGAGATCGAATGTATGCGCGAGGGCAGCTGCCAAGCCGTGTATGCAGAAGAGTACTACAAGGGGTCTGAGATTGCATGCAGCTTGCAAACTGTATGAGAGCACCAGTCAGTATGCACTGCTGACTGTGAAGATGTGACACATTGCACATGCCAGAAGTGCAGGCAGCATGCACTTGCAGGTGAGGTATGTTCTGGCTGCAACACCATACAGAAGTGGCTGTTGAAGCAGCAGAAGCGCTGCCTGTTGATGGGTGCATTGAATTGCACCAACCTGTCACACAGCCTTACAAGCGAGAAATGCTGAGGCAAAGACAACCATGATGGTCCATCATGCATGTGTCAACATCCGAAAATCTGCACTTTCACAACAGACCAGCAGCAACATTGGCTGACTAAACGTTAGGCAGCATACCCCAATGTGAAGCTCCAAACCACCTGGCATGAACAGCAAGGTCCTCATGAGAGTTCCCTCCTCCATGCTTATCTTCTTCTGCCTCACCATGTCCCTGAGCAAGGCAGATTTCACATCTCATAACCTTGAACTAGGTCTGTCAGAACCCTTTGTCAAGCGTGGACAGCAACTGACCAGATGGCTGTGGCTGCCTTGAGGCCACCTACGTGCTCCTCCTCTCTGTTCAGGAAGTAGCGCTTGCTTTTGTCTCCCCATTCAGTTTCTGCCAGCATCTGAGCAAGCTGT
>JAABUP010002744.1_pt1 | contig 33072 bp, 38 predicted proteins | sample 5559201 | NCBI WGS metagenome assembly JAABUP01 (sample SAMN10711887, study PRJNA513373) | rock metagenome | isolation source: Antarctica rocks | place: Antarctica
GTATGGCTTCCATCCCGGGCCCATACCCGGGTTTTCCGGGTTGGGGATCAGAAAATAACGCCTGAGCGCTCCCTATGAGCGCCGTGATGGTCGTTACATATTGCTCACGGCCTGCACGTGATCCGCGTTCACCCGCACGAGCAATCACGCCAAGTCTGTGATATGGCACAAGTTAGTTTAGATGTGTGAGTGTGGATGCAAGAATGCCCTGCGGAAAAGTAGCGAAAACAGGAGCGTTACATATCACCCTCGGGGTAGGGTGTGGACTGCCACTGTACGTGCAGATCGAGTCCAATGTCCCTGCACTTTTGACAATTGTGTTGACTGTGCTAGGCTTGAGCCTGCTTATGCATGCATGTTTTATACCAGATACAGGGTAGTATCAATAGAGTGTAGCACAGCCATGCCACCAAGTACTCTTGCTAGTCTTCATGACAAGTTATAGTCAACTCAAAGGGAGATCATGACCTGTTACCATGAGTTGTTACAGAATGCTGCAATGCATTACATGCGGGTCAGGCACTATTTATGCATTTACAATAAGGCGCTAATGAGGCACTTATGAGTTACTTCTTAAGGCAACTTGCTTGAAGCTTACTGCCGCATGTGCAATGACATCTTAAAACATGCCCTGTCTCTGGCAAGACGCTGTCCGAGACGCTGATACAATATAGCAAAGCCTTGTGGAAGAAGGTCCAGATGTAAGTATCCGGTGTAGATAGCGAATGCAGTGCAGTGCAAGCTGGGCGTCCTTCAAGGCTTGGCTGTGATCAGTAGCAAAGTTGCTAGTGATCAAATTACAGCTGTACAGCACTAGTTCTTCAGCATGAGGGACGACTCTGTTGCTGACTTCCATAGACAGGTCTGCATTCCAGGGTAGACACATGTGTTGCTTAAATGCAGTTTCTGTAAGCAAGAGTGCCAGTCAACAGACACATTGTTGCATGAGCGGCGGCAAGGCAAACAAGGTCAACTTCTCACATGAGCACTAATCGCTGCTACAGGCAAACAACCTGATCGCATGAGTAGAGGTAAATATGCTGATTGTCTCCACAGGACTGTTACCAGGGGCATATACTGAATGGACCTGTGGGAGAAACCAACAGTCTGGTTGACACCGGAACGCTTTGACTGACAGCTTGCTACCAGCAACGTCAAGAACTGCCACAATATTGCTGCCAAGACAGCAGGCTCAGGAATGCGCACACTGGACGTGTGCCATGTTTCACTTCCGCCTGCACCCACACACTGTGACATGGGACGCAGTCACCACATCCAGCAAAGCCGCAAGGGAGGTTTCTCATTACGCAGGCTAGCATGAGTCATGTTTGGATACAATGGTTGTCTAATTTTGAATTGACCACAGCGGCATAGGTTGACAGCCTGTGTGCCTAGGCCTCCAGATCTGGTTGATCAACTGTTGCATCCTCTTGTGTATAATGTATAGGGTACTGCATGCAGGAGTGTGAGAATCAAGGATACTGAGAAAAAGAAACTGTTTACTGTGTCGCACATGCCAGTGCAATTTACGTGTCTGCACTCTGCGCGTGTTGGCCTGTATTACATGACCGCTTGAGTGCCCTTCAGGTTTGTACAGCATCACAAGCACATGTGCAATCATGTTTTGTGCTTCTGCTGTGCCATGCAGACATACATGCAGCTCGAAGCGAGTCAGCAATCTCAGCACTGCTTATAACAGTCTACCATGCATTGCATTGTGCACTTGCGGCCTACACACAGACTGTATTGGGCCAGCAGGCCTGCTTCATTCTGCCCAATGTCCGGGGACGGCCAGATCGTCGCGGACGTGTCCCCGCAATAGATTCTAGTCGGATTGCAGTGCAGCAGCATCCCGCCAGGCTGGCTATCCCGAAGCTTCAATGGGAATCTGGCTGTGAGAGAGCTGGCATGCACCTACGACGGCTCCAGTCATGGCCATCCCGTGTCTCATCTTGACACCCAACAGAATCCAATTTTGCACGCGCGAGACACTTTGCGCACATACTCACGGTTGTTGAAATCGTTGATACAGACTTGCAGCCATGTTTCGTGCTAGCGACCAAGTGAAAATTGAGGCTCCCAACGACGTTGATGAGAAGAAAGATCAGGCTTCAAAGAAGGCAACTGAGGCCAAGGACCAGACCAAGGGCTTTCTCGGCAATGTAAAGGAGTCAATCTTTGGTGCCTCACAGGAAGCATCGGAGAAGACCTCCAGCAGTGTTTCATCTGCCAAGAGCAAGGTGTCAAGCTCCACATCTAGCACCACTAAGGTATGATTGCTCTATAGCAAGTCGCAATACCAGTTGCACTTTCTGACTTGACGTGTCAGTACCAAGCATGCTTTGCCATATGTTACTCTGCGCTGGTGAGCCGTCGCTCGGTGCCTCGGTCAGTTTCTCGGCTGGGTTGACGACCTCACGCAGGCATGCCAGTACAACTGAGTTGCCTGTTATCTGCAGTGCGGTCCCGCCAACGATTCTGACTGGGATAAGGCAGAGCAGGAGACAGAACTTGCCAAGCAAGAGGCCTGCAACGTCAAGGTGCAGACAAGCAAGACCACCGAGACAGCCGAGATCGCTGCCAAGAAGAAGCGCGAGGTATGATTGACATTCCAGTTCGCACGCCCAGTCGCACTTTATGAATGCCAAGGACTCGTTGATCGTAAATTATCTTTGTGATCGCAATCGCAGGCCAACGAGCTTGCAGAAAAAGCTTCCAACCTAGAACGTAAGGAGGACGAGATCCGTAAAGCTGCAGAGGCCAGCAAGTCAGCAATCCCAGCAGAGGAGAGAGAGCTGAACGATGCCAAGGCCAGAGTAAGGGATGCACAAGATGCTCTCAACCCTGCCAAGTAAGCCCTCTGTCCAATTGTTTTGTGCTTTCCTGACAAAAACAAATGACATGGGATACTTCAGTTTCTTTGATTTCCAGTCCAGTGATGCAGATCCATTTGAGCATGGAAAAAGTAGTCTAAGTATGTGTGCTGAATACATCTGTGCTTGGTTGTTGTTTGGTTGGTTTGTTTGATTAGGTCTCTTGTTTTCGTTGGTGACTCTGCAATTGGTCTGTTTTGCGCGTGTTGTATCATTGAGTGTACTACGTTATGTATGGTGATCTAGTGTGTCGACGTATTGTATTGTGTTTGCAGCAAGGATGCAAGGTCCAAGGACCAGATTGCTGCAGACAAGCTGAAGGCTGCCAAGGGAGCTGACTCAGAGGCTGCCAAGTATGAGGATGAAGCAGCCAAGCTGGCTGACAGAGCTGCTCGTGCTCAGCAGAGAGCTGAGGCCACTGAGAAGGAGGCACACAGCATCAGGACTGGCCTGACTGGACTCTCTGGTGATGCCAAGGGCAAGCGCCAAGCAGCTGAGAAGTAAGTGACTCTGCTAATTTTGTTTTAGGAGTTTGGATCTTTTAACACAGATATCACAGCATGAAATGGATCTTTGCTGCTATGGTGTGTGTGAACATGCTGTTGTGCATCTTCACCACATTTACATGGTGTGGCAATTGTGCCTGGCAGTATGGCAGAAATGAGCCTCTGCTGGCGTGATCAGCAATTGTTTTGGATTGCGTACTGCGCAATGCAATAAGCATGCACCACCTATTCCTGTTTTGTTTTTAGTGACTCAAATGCATGTATTTCGAGTGCCCTAGGCTTCATTGTTGTTGTGCGCTTTGGACAGTCAAACTCATAACTGAATTGTATGTACATGTTACAGGCTGTACGAGGAGTTGACAGGAGTCAATGATGAGATTGGTGACCTGGAGGACAGGCTAGCAGCCCTGAAAGACAAGGCTGAAAGCCTGGGCAAGAAGTATGTTCAGGCCAAGAAGGACTCTGAGAAGGCTGACCGGGAAGTCCAGGTACTTCATTGTTGAGCTGCACATCTTTCAAGTTCTGCACTGTTTTTGTGCCACATATAAAAACGAATGCTTTGCAATTGGTTGCATTCAAGATAGTGGTGGTCATCCATCATATCCTCTGCAATTGTGTGCACGATTGAAATTTTCAGTGCAACTGCATTCTCACCTCACTACTGTTAGTCAATTCTTTCTGCACGCTCCTTGCTTTAGCTGCATAACAGCACTGCTATCAAATATCGACAGCTGGGTATGCCTGCAAACAATGATGCAAAGTCTTTGGTCAGGACAGCTTTCAAGGAAGCGCTGCAACTTGCACAAATCCTCTGTGAATCTCTAGGCTCACATGTTGATGTGATACTGCAGGAGAAGGAGAAGTGGTCCAAGGAGAAGTTTGAGATTGCCAACAAGGCCAAGTCAGAGGCTGCCCGCCTAACCGCTCTGGAGCAGGAGGCTCAGGACAAGGCCAAGTGAGTGACTCCTTCAAGCGTCTGTTCTGTTCAGTTCTCTTCATGCCCACACAGCTTGCATATCATCAGCTCTACTGCTGTTTGGGTGTGGGACAGGTGCTTGTCTCTGAACAGCATGATGCGTGAACTGCAAGAAGACCCTTCCTCATCTCTACTGATTGCTGTCTTGCAATGTTGTCTGCTTGTAAATCATGTGCCATGCAGACATGCCATTGTGTAAAACTCACATCATTGCTATGTGTCCTATCAGCCTTTATGCTGCCAAAGTCTTTTTGCATGAAGTCATTGTATAAGCAGCTGTGACTCAGTCTTCCTGAATACATTCTCATCAAGGTACATTCTCATCAAGGTGTATGTGTCCTTTGTGCAGCAAGGCTAGGAGTGCAGCCAGGCGTGCTCAGGATGAGGCTGATGCCCTGAAGGCAGAGGCCAAGGAGTTGAAGCAGAGGGCTGATGAGCTTCTGCAGAACCTGCGTGCTGCTGAGGATGATGTAAGCAAGCTCTGCTGCCCCATGGTCTTTCTCACCTTTGCTGCTGTGCTTACCAGCCATCTACGTTCCCCAACAAAAATGCTCTTTGTCTGAAAATCCACCAGCGTTCTGGTGATGCGCATCCCATACGGGTGTTTCATCTGGTGATCTCTGCAGTCACAATGTACATAAGCTTCAACTGCTTTATGAGCAGCCTGTGTGTGTCATATCAGGGGTGTGTATGTGTGCCCACAGGAGAATAATTCCCATGCTGTGTGTATTTCATATGTCCTCGTGATACCTATTGCAGATACACCACCATCTGAATGTATATCAACAGAATTTTCATGTGTCTGCAGGTTGGCCAGACCGCTGAGGCTTTGAATGCTGCCAGGGCAGAGGTGGCCCAGGCTGAGAAGGATGCAGCAGCAGTGAAGAAGAGGGCTGATGACCTGACTGTGGCTGCTGGCAAGAAGTCTGCTGAGGCTGATGAGTACAGAGACAAGTGGGAGAAGATGAAGCAGCAGGTGTCCGTTGCCAAGTCTGCAGAGCGTGAGCACTGGGAGCGTGCCAAGAAGGTGAGCAGGCTGTGTAACACTTAGCGTAGCATCCCAAAATTAATCTTCTGGTGCTGATGTTGTTACCTTGTGGTGATTTTTGATATGCATACAATGCTTTGTGGGCTTGTGTGTTGCTTTGAGTGCTCAGATGTCATTGCACTACTGCAAATTGCACTGAGTCGCCCCTCTTACCCGCACTCAAATTAAATAACCCTCTTACCTGCACTCAAACTGACTTTATCTAAGTGTTTAGCCGGCAGTACGGTTGGGGTTGGGGTCCACAACAGGCCTGTCTGTCTGCTACGAAAGGTGTTGTGGATTGTCTGAAGCTTTGCTTGTTTGTCACAAGCCTAGTGCAACAAGCTCACAGTATGTGGAAGCAAGGTTGAGAGTAGTCCTGTCCCTGGGGGATTTTTGCTATGACATCTTTAATGGTCTGGCCGGGTTTGCTGCAGATTGGTGATGCAGCTGATGCCAAGGCACAGGCAGCAGAGGCCAGGCAGGAGGAGCTGCTGACTAAGGAGTTTGCCAGCAAGACTCGTGTGGAAGAGCACAGGTCAGAGTCCCACGAGGAGTCCAAGAACGGTGAAGTCACCAAGAAGACCCAGAAGAGCAGTGACAAGAAGTCTGAAAGTCACAGCCAGGCTGCTGAGGGTGCTGGTGTCAAAGACCACGAGTAGAAAGCTTGTGTGGAAGCGATGTTGACTTCCAGAAGTGTTGTCGTACTTGATGGGTTGATAGGAACACATCTCAATTTGGATAGCAGCATGTACTGACTAGCATTTGTCTGTTCTGGCGTGTATCAGTGAAAAAAATTGCTTGTCTTCAACTTTCTTACTGTGTTTGCCTGCAAATTCGCTAGGTTGATAATCGTGCTCTTGTCACTGATATTGTCCTGACCATGCAAATCAGATTGCATGAACAAAGGTACAGGTAGTTTGTGTCAAGTGTCTGGAAAGAAGAAAATAATACAGACCGCTTGTGCACGTGCATACCCAACCCTCGTCAAGGCCAAATTCATTGCTCAGCCTTTTCAAACCAGCACCAAATGTAACAAAACCTTGCCAACAGGCACACATGCTCTCCAGATCGTGCTGTCACCGGCAATGTTCCTTTTAACATCGTGGTGGCACCAAGCTTGGCATGATTACAATAGAAACATGCCGACATCAAAGCATACTAGGTTCAATTTGTTCCGTAGCACTGCGATGTAACCAGAAGCGTCCTGTCTTGTGTATCACATCTGCCAAAGAAATGCTGGCCCTGTGTTTCATGCCAAGTCAATCCTTCTGTGCAGAATGATGTTTGAACTTATGTTGTGGCTAGACCCCTATGCTTACGTGACAGAGTCATTTCAGCTTGCTTGCGCCACCGCTGAACTCCCATGATATACTTCTGACCAATGAGTTGAGCAGCATATTGCTCAATCTTTGCCTGAACAGCATAATACACAGACATCTGGTCTTGCTTCAGCCTCCTGGCTTTGCCTATAACCACTCCATCACTGGGACTGGCTTCCCGTAGTTCACCGGCAGTATAGTCATCTTGCAGAAGGCATTTGTGCCCATACAGAACCTGCAGGCCAGCACAACATGTTGCAGGAGAGGTGTATTAATGACAATACAGAAGCTGCATGACAGCACTGATAGTGATAACAAAAGCCCCATGAGCCAGCAGAATAGTACACATGACAGTTGCTGCAGACACTCAGAGATCATACAATACACAACACAGCCGCAGCTGCAGACACTCTAACATCATGCAAACGACACTTTTTGCTTTGCCACAATGGCCAGACAGCATGGAACTGACAGAACGCCTGCAGAATTTGCATTGCATGCGTTCAAGCACCACGCAATCATCAGCTGACACTAGGCACCAAATGCAGAGTGCTGGGATGGTCTGATGCATGCTTTACCTTGATGGCATTGGTAATACGGCTGAACATGGCCTCAACATCAGTCCTAGGGTCTGCAGCTAGGGCTGCTGGCGAGCACTTCTGCTTCAGATTCAGCAGCTGATGCTCCAGCAGGGTCAGGGTGATGGTGAAGAAGAGTTGCACCTTGCGCTGGTGGTTTGCCTCCTCAACAAACCTAGTCGCCTGCACATGCCATCTCAAGTTGTCGTTCATCCCTACACAGCATCAGGCTTACGGATAGTCGTTGCACTAATCCAAATGTAGTGCTGGAATCTTTGTTACCTGTCAAAATCATGGTTTTGTCACTCGTGCCTATGCTGCAGCTGCAGCAGCAGCAGCAGCGACAGCAGCAGCGGCAGCAACAGCAGCAGCATGCAACTAAGGAAAACAGTCATGCGTTCATACAGCAATTTCAGCTTACACATCAAACGACAACCAAGCTGAGTCTCACCTGGTCTTTGAGGTGGTTCTCCTTGTGTCCACACACTGCAAAGAGTCGCGTCAGGCCAGGCTGGTGCTGCTGCTGCACATCTAGTTCTACATGGCTCACTACATGCAGAACAAAGGGCAAGGAACACATCAAATACCAAGCACACTGTATCTCACCTCATGCACGTACCTAGCTCATCAGGAAAGCATTACTAGTATTATTATTTTATTATTATTATTATTTATGTTTTTATTCTAATTGTTTTCATCATTTATGATTATGACTATGTTTATGGTTATGGTTACGATTATGATCATTATACCTATTGTTTCTCACCTGGTCCTTGAGATAGTTCTCCTTGTGTCCACAAACTGCAAAGAGGCGCGTCAGGCCGGGCTGGTGCTGTCTCCACTGCCGCTTCACAATCATGAACATCATCTTGGCCATGTCAGCCTCTTCTTCTGCTGACTCATCAGTGGGCAAAGGAGGCGTATAGTGAACCTACGCAGGTGCATTCATCAGCATCAGTCATTGATCATCACTTCTTCTGCTGACTCATCAGTGGACAAAGGAGGCGTGTAGTGCAGCCTGATGAATCTGCATAAGTGCATCATCATCATCAGTCATATGTTCATGTGACTAAGCTTGTGAATGCAATCTTTCCCTTCAATCAACACATGCCTTTCCCTAGGACTGGGTACATATAGTCCGAGTCGCTGGATGTACATTGTCCTGTGCCAGCATTTCCAAGCTGCAAGTCGTCAGGGACTACTAGCGTGTTTGATGCGTTTGCCCTGTGCCCCATGCCTGCTTCTGTTTCTGCTTATGCATGAGCTAGCCAGCTGTCTAGGTGATGCAGTGCCCTGAAGCTGTACAGTGACAGGCTCAAATGCTGATGTCCACCTCTGCAAAGACACAGAGTATGCAGAGAGTGACAGTATCCGAATTACACCAAGGGTGAGCAAGCAGATCAATGAGTAACAACAGTGTTCAGTCATCTGGGCACATTACGTGATCAGGCAGGCTCAGTTCTGTCAAAAAGAACTGAGCCTGCCACTCATCCAGATGACCAACAACCATCATCTTTTGTTGATTGAACACCAGTCTGTTCTGCAGTTGAAGTGACATGTGATGGCATTTCCCGCCTTCTGGGCCTCTTGGTGTCCACGTCAGCTGAAGCATGTGAGATGTCAAGAGACCATGAGACACTGACATCGGTTATCAGCAGGGTTTTCCTTGAATGGGCACAACAATAGGTAAGACAACACCAACAAACAGACACACTGCCGGTTTAGTAGCCTGACAGGGATGCACAGGCCGCTTTCGAGAGACAAGTCTTGTCCTGCAAAACCTAGCTCATCTTGAGCCAGAAAGCATCTAAAACAATTTTAGCAACAACAGTAATAACAATATGATGATAATTATGATTATTACTCCTAATCAGACACACAGCTCATCTCTATAGGCAAATTAAACTTCTTGGCTGGCCTGAGCAGCAGAGTAGTCACCCCTGAGCAAAGGGACAACAATGCCGGAACCCATTTTGATCACAGAGGGTGGCCAGCCATGGTGTTACTCACTAAAGGGGACAACAGTGCAAGCCAGAACTGATCATCAAAACAATGATAATGCAGAGTAACACACATAGTACTGCGCCGCCAGCCAGAGACTCAAGCAAAAAGCATGCTGGCTGAGTAGCCACAGACTCATGCAGTTGCAAGGGGCAACAGAACAGACAAAAGCACAGGCACAGAGAGACACAGGACTAGGGTTTAGGCACACCTAGTAGAAACCTGGCAAGAACAATTAGCTGGAACGGCTGTAAATTATCCAAAATAATTATAGAGATGATGGGCTAGCTGACCTCCTGGGGACTTCAGAATTTCTGCAAGCCTTGGCTGCAGCCCTGATGTCCACCTCACAGCTCACAGCCTCGCCTGATCGACGCTCACTACTCACACTTGCTTGGCTGGACTCAGCCATGCTCAGCTGCTGTGCCTCCTTCCACACCTTCTCACACTCCTTCTTCAACCTGCAGCACTCAGTCATGGCATGTGTGTATGATGTCTACATGCCATGTGTGTACGATGTCTAAGTTACTGGTTGTGGGGTCTTCCTCAGCCTTGTGCCTTGTTCAATGCCTTCCCACACTCCTGCTTTGATGCAACACAAACTCAACACCAGAATTGGCAAGCACTTATGATTCACATGAGCCGGGTGTTCTGATGCCCTGACATGAAGTTAGTGCAGAAACTCACATGACAGGGTCTCTATTGGCCCCTTCAAACATGGCATCTGACATGACTCTGATGCAGTACACAATCAACACACAACCTGGCAAATAGACTTGACTTGCAGCACGCGATGAATTGTTTGTCTGACATGGAGTTAGTACAGAGACTCACATGACAAGGTCTCTATTGGGTCCTTCAAACATGGCCAGCACGTCTGACAGCTCCACCTGAGATATGCCTCCACTGTCATCCAAATCAAACTCCTGCGTGCAAATGACAACTATAGTATAATAAGTTTGATGCTTTCCAGCTCATGACGAGCTAGGTACACACGGGACAAGTCTGCGTGCAATTGACAATACTAGTTTAGTAACACTTTTAGCGCTTTCCAGCTCATGATGAGCTAGGTATGTGCAGGATAATGCATGCATGCACATCAGCAGAGTCAGCTTCATGATCAGAGTGACACCATGTGGGTGCCCATGTGCTTTGTTGCACACGGATACATGACATGAGACCGTGCTATACAGAATGTGCTGTCAGCCTCATGCAAGCAATGTGATGAACCTGCGGTCATGTGACTTGCCATGTGAGCATTAGTGCAACTAGCCCTTGTGGCCACAAAATCAATCAATCAATCCAGCAATCAATTTATATAGTTTGCAATGTCCTACACTGGATCATCCAGCTAGGAGACAGAGATCTGTCCCTAAGCTGCTGTAAACATGAATTGAACAGGAAATGGATAGGAGTTCGACAGGAATTCAGCCACATGTGCCTCAACTGCCTTTTCATAGGGTTGTGCAAGCATGCGAAAAACCCTGTGTGGCCCATACCTTGATGATGGAGGGCAGTGTGTCTTTCACAATGGACTCACAGCGCAGCAGCTCCATGCACAGCGCCTGCTTGAACTGAATGGCGCTCATCTTCTTCTTGCCAGACTTCATCAGGCTCTTAGCTAGGGCCTCAGACTCAGCCTCCCTGCAGCGCTTTAGGGTTTGTATAATATAATGCATATATAGTTATAATGGCATTTGGCAGCATGCATGCAAGCTGTAGTTGCATGTTACCTTTTGGTACATGCATACACACGTACCATGACAACATTCATTAGCTTATTGCATGTTGCCTTTCTGTACATGCATATACATACACTATGACACCATTCATCAGCAGATTAATGTACAATAGTATTGATATATTGCATGTGCAGAGACTATGCAGGCTGTGCCAATGCGTGCCATGTCAATAATATGTTTTAGAAGGTGCTACAAACCTGCAACAGCTGGATTTCATGAGTGGCAGTTCTGTGAACTTCTCTGTCATAGACAATGTTATCACATGCCAGTTGTCTTTGATACATATACATTCCTGGTGCACGCAAGACTGCTGACTGCTTTTGTGTGTTCAATGCACAGATCTCTGTTGCAAACAACAAAAACCTACAAGCATTAACCTCACCTCTCTGATGTGCTCTGAGGATCTACAAAGTACTTCTGTACCTCTTGCTCTTCGGCAGGCTCAGCCCTGGCCACCAGCTGGGCAGCAAAGGCATGCGTCGTTGCTGCGCTGCGTTTGCCCAAGACCATATCTGCCACAAAGATGCACTTGTGAATGCACACCCAAGGCGACCCATACCTCCTGCAGAAACTCGTATCGTTTGCTGCAACATAAAGCAAGATGGGTAGTATCTGAAACCTGGGATTGCGTAGCCATGGTATTTCACCAGCAATTTGTTTCATGTGTGACGCAGTTTGATCAGTACAAGGAAGAGATTTTGTGGGCCACCCAACCACGTGATGGCACCTCGTCCAAGCACCAACAGTCATGTTCACTGACATGCATACGCCATAACAAATGCCCGAATGTGAAGGAGATGGCCAAATAGCAAGCCGTTGGCATATGAGACTTACACTGGTGCATGGGTAGCAGGGTAGTCGCAGCAGGCCACCCGGGTGGGCTCTCCTAGCAGCTGATCAGCAGCCAGAAAGCCACTCAGGATGCGCAGGTCCCATTCAGATGTCGCAAACCTCTCAAATATCTGCAACGACAGCATGGTGTCAGGTGCAAACTTGAGAACAAACTTGACGCAGATGTTGAGTACCCAGAAAGATACATGCATGACATAGTCCTTGACAATCTGCAATGACAGCACAGTCTTGAGTGCAACCTTGAGTGCAACCTTCATGTAAATGTCAAGTCTCTCAAACCTCCATGCTTGGCATGTCTGTGCAAAGCCGGAAGACAGCTGCATAAGGCACAAAGCTGCAAGGCGTACAGAAGGACTGACAAACAGATGCACGGCCAGGTGGACAGACAGAGTTGCCTAGCCACGTCAGCATCAAACGCTGACATTCAGTGTTCACAATCCCCCTCAATTCTGGCAGACCTTGTGGGATCTCAGACTCAAGTCCAAGACCCACCTCGTTTTTTGCGGTCAAGGGGCCATGTGGCGCCTCGCTGTGACCATCAGACAGACTGACAGATTCCATGAGGTCAGAGCTGATTGCTCACATTGGCAGCAGGTGTTTTCGATTGATGCTCAGACAGAGATACAGCTCACATATCAGAGAGCTCACTCACCTCAAGTCTGAGGTCAAACGCCTTGTGGCGCCTCACAGTGACCATCAGACAAGCTGCAAACTCTGTGACCATATTTTTGGCACCATAGGTCATCAGCAGATGAGCAAACACATGGTCCATGAAGAGAGCTCTAGGCACGTTCGCTCTGTCACATTCAGCGTCCTACATGAACAGCACCTCATCAGCTTCTCATTTAGTCATGATTGACCTAGTGCACATGCTCAACCCAATGGTTGCTGGCATTACATTCCTGCCGAGGCTAAGGCCCTACCCCGTGAGGGGGGATTGGGTCTTTCAGTACCTCAGCATTGTGGCATGTGTGCTATACACTGCTAGTGGACTCTCTGCTGATCACCTGTACTATATTAGGGTGAAAAAAGGGGAGAAACCCATCACAAGAACAGCATGCTTTGTTGCCAACAATACTTATCAACTGGTGCATGTTTGACACACATCCTGTATGCACTGTGCTGAGGAGCCCGATGCTGCATAGTTGAATGCAAATTACACACCAACCCAGGCAGCGTCAAGGCAATACTATCAAGTTTCTATGTTGCTTTTGAGCATTCCAGATCTGCAATGCCCAAAACAGAGTCATTGTGGGACCATCAGTTCAACCGCCTTGGTTGCACAGCAAACCTTCCAGGAAAAAGCTCCAAAAGCTTTTATCAATGCTATGAGTGGAGGGCACCAGGGGGGTGGATGGGGCGTGGGGGGGGGGGGGGGGAGGGCGACAAATGTACACCTTGACACGCTTGCTCTTGAAGAGGGCATCCACCAGCTTAAGGCACCATTCCATGCTTCTGGGCTTGACATCAGGATATGCCGCCATGGCTTCATGCAGTTGATTCACCTTACCCACTGGCAGTGGTGAAGAGGAGCGCATCTCCTGCAAGACACATTTAGACAGGATTGTCGAAACCTCATTCACACATTCATTCATGTATTTGTGTCTTGCCCAAGGGTCAGGTACATACAGTCCTGAGCAGCTCCCTGTATAACATCCTATTTGGGGCAGTCAGCATATCAACAATGATGTTAAACCATGGGTGTTTGTATGTGAAGGATGCATGAGACATGCATGATGGCACACTCTTGTCTCTGCTTCCGGGCTTCACATCAAGATGTGCTGCAGCAACTAGTTGTGGTTATATCACAATTTGACTATAGAGCCATGTAGTCTGAGTGCGCCATCTTGCTTGAGCATATTGCAGGAGCAAGATCATTGCATTTCTTGTGATGGGAGGATTATTTCCAGGCAACAGACACTCATGTGCAAGATCAATGTTGATACCAGCACGTAGATGCTGCATGTGCTATACCAGTACAAGTGTGTTCCAGCCCAACACAATTGCGTTACAAGGCAATGCAAGTGCATTACGGCCAATGCAACTGTCACTGTCTCCTCTGAGCGCCTTCAGTGATCAGGTGAGCGCAAATTGCATACCTCACATGAGCTGAGAAGCTGTCAAAGGCAAGAGTAGGGTTTGTGACAAAGCTCACCTGAGCTAGGGTAGCTGTTATAGACTTGTTGGACTGCAGAACGCTGGAATATTGTCCAGACATGCTTCTGAGCCTTAATAGGCTCTCGCCTCTGGCTGCCTACAAGGCATTCAAACTTGAGCTGCACAGCGCTGCAAGATGTCTTGCCTTGAGCAACATTGCATCAGTATTGTGTAATCAGCGTAGTGTCAACAGACCAAATCAAGTGCTGAGATGATGCCTTTGGTTGATACTGTGATATTGTGCAAGGCTGGTGTTTGCTTGCACCTCGCAGCACATCATGCTCACTTGACACAACACAACTTCTGCTGTTTGGGGGTGAATGTGAATGTGAATGGATGTGAATGCTTCATGTGTTCGCGTGCTCTGAAAGCCAAAGTGTTGGCGAGCAGATACACACAGTTCATTTTCCAGTAAGCGCCTCATGCCTGCAAGCAGGTTATATTCACTGCCTGCTTTATCAAATGCGCATAAGCATAGATGCTGTGACAGCATATATGTGCAAGCTGTACCGATCGTGTGGTGGACTGAGTCTCGCGGAACGTCCTACTGGAGCTCGGCCCGACACTGGGACTGGCAGCTGCAGGGTCAGCACTCGGGTCGGCACTCGGATCAGCACCATCTTTGGTGTCATGTACAGTACCATCTTCGGTATCATTCACAGCACCGCTGGGCGCCCTAGCCACAGATGCGACCTCCCCGCTGATTCTGGCTGCACCCGCATTGCTGCCTGATGTTGGAAGAAGCGATGGCACGCCTGAATTGGTTCTGATCTTCTCCTTAAGACTGACAGTCATCTGCCGCTCTATGATCAACGCATCGTGTGCCTCAGCAAGCATCGCTTGGGCGGCTTCCAAGGCACCGCCTTTGTCAGCCAGTTGCGCATAAGAGTCCTCCAAGTGCCGCCCGACTTTTACTAGCTCGGCTCGGAGGTCAGCAATCTCTTGCTCGTACTCGTCAGCGTCACCCGCTTGCAGGGTCAAGTAGAAGGGCTCCTCAACCTTGATGACTATGGTCACCGTCTGAGCCGCTGTATCACATTAAATTGTGGCAGTCAGCAATCTGTTTGAAACGATATCAGGCTGATGTGAAACACTTGCTTTGCTAAAGCAACCTGCAGCCCCTTGGCCGCAAGTGACCCAAAAAGTCTGTTGGCTCAGCACAAACTTGGCAAAGAAAAGCAGCATACACCAGCATGGCATTGCATCCCAACATGACACACGTACCTTGATCTGCTGATGGCTGCTTTGGCAGCCATGCAGGCTGCGATGATGCAGCAGCAGCAGCTGCTGTGTAGTTTTGCACATCCTGCATGACATTAGATGCTGCCACTTCAGCCTTCTTCACGCTCTCTTGCTGCACCAAGACAACACTGTATGTGAGTCATACGTCACAATCATGACAGTAGGCACGGGAACATGAGGAGAGGGTCTTGGTGCTCTGGACAGTTATGCATGGTGGTGGGTACCCTTTCATCAATAGCTGCTTCTGCTTTCTTTCTGTAAATCTGTGGTTGACATATGAAAATGGGCATCCATGTGACAAGGTTGATGAACAAGCTGCAATCCCACCCCTACACACTAACAACAGACTTTGGAGACTTTGTGATTCACCCTGGCCGAAGCGTGCATGTGGTGAACATGATGCAAGGCATTGAATTTTCACCAAACAGCATAAAGACAACACTCCGATTTGCCCTCAATGTGGGTGCATCACTGAACTGAGAAACGAGATGTTACATAAAAGCACCGCATGCATGTCGTACCAATGACATAAATGGGCCTGCGTGGAACACACAGCATCACAAAAGGCAATGGACCATGCCTGCATGTGCCCATGACTAAGACAGCACGAGGGGGGGGGAAAAAAAAAAAAAACTACGCCTTTCGGCGTCAATTTAATGAGAAGCCAAGTATTATACCGGGCTGCCCAGGGTAAGACTAAGACAGCAGGGCTCACCTGAATGAGTGTGTGGAGCACCGCAACCTTGTTGGCTCCAAAGTCAACGCTGGGAACATACTTTGTGTGTGTAGCCTGCCTCATCTTCCCAATCACCTGCTGCAGGTCCAATGACACTCCCTCCACAAGCTCATCAGCAGCACTCAGGGCATCTAAACCCACACAGATGTAGCGCGAGCCATCTTGAACGGTATGCTCAAGTTCAGGGGATGCCGGGACTAGCTGCTGTGTCACAAACCTGCAAATACGCACATGATTGCTTGGATGCCAGCTATGTGTATGATCCCCATAAACAATGTGTTACAAATAGGATAGTGATTTCATGAGCAGCGCTGAGGGCGTCTTGACCGACACAGATGTAGCGCGAGCCATCTTGAACAGTATGCTCAACTTCAGGCGATGCCGGGACCAGCTGCTGGGTCACAAACCTGCAAATACGCACATGATTGCTTGTATGCCAGCTATGTGTATGATCTCCATAGCCAATGTGTTACAAATAGGATAGTGATTTCATGAGCAGCGCTGAGGGCGTCTTGACCGACACAGATGTAGCGCGAGCCATCTTGCACATCTTGCTCAACCTCAGGCGATGCCGGGACCAACTGCTGTGTCACAAACCTGCAAACATGGACATCATCGTTTGTATGTCAGCTGTGTGCATGGTCAAGACAACAATGTGTTTGCACACAGGATAGTGGTTTGATGAGCAGCGCTCAGGGAATTACACCCACACAAACGTAGCACGAGCCATTTGGAACAGTATGCTCAACCTGAGGCGATGCCGGGACAAACTGCCATGTCATGCAGCTACAAACATGCAAATCATCGCTTGTGTGTCAGCTCAATGGTTGGTCCACTGGTAGAAGCAGCAAATGGGAGGTCATCTGTAGATTTGACAGCCTTAGTCATACAGACAGGACACTCACTTGACAGACAGTAATGCTGTCTGTATGCAATGTGATGTGACTGTCCAGCAAGGACATGCTGCTGTCCTCTTTTGACAATGCACCGCATGCCCAGGTACACCAAGATGCATGCTTGGGTTGCACATATAGCCCACAGCCTGATCAGGCCTTAGTCTAACCAGTGCAGAGAGTTTGTGATTCACATGGTCCGTGCCCAAACCAGAGTGTGATCAAGATTGGAGGTATGATGGTTCACAACAGCACAGTCACAAGGGCACTATCATGAAAATGTTGCTTTGTGGTTGCATGTGCATCCAGCTTTCCCACACATGGTGATACAGCACAAAGATGTCTGTGCACCCAAAGCATAAGACACGTGTTTGCACTGGACCATGACCTTGCATATTTTGATGTTGTAGGTCACCCCTAAACCCTAGACACTTCCCTTACCTGCCAAGACCATGCACATCCGTGGTGACTATCTCCAGCTTGCTTGCCAAATCTGAGATTAGATTTGACTGCTCCAACAGTTCTGCCTGCACACAAGGCCAGTTTGAGCACACATTTGACAACTCAGACATTCAGCCCAGAGGTAATGATTTGTTTCATGCAGCCAATACATGTACATCTCTATATACAAAGCATATGAACAGTGACAAGACACCAAACAGGGCTTCCAGAGAATATGCCATAGCAAATGAAGGCCCAACTGCCGCTCAGGCATAGTAGATCCAAACATATAATAATAATAATAATTTACAGGCGTTCCAGCTAATCGTTCTTGCCAGGTACCTGCTAGGTGTGCCTAAACCCTAGTCCTGTGAGCCAACATGCACTAACATGAGACACTAGTTGCACCCAAAGGGTGTGCGCTGACAGGGCGAGTGCCATAGACGCATTTGCGAGGCAGAAAACCTCTGCCCACTACCGGACACGGAAGCCTGAAAAATCAGCATGTTACCACCGAGGCTTGAACCCGTGACCTGCTGCGGCACATCCTGACACATAGCAGCTTATACCAAAGGCTGGGTGGACCATTCGGACATATACAGGGCAGCACATAGAAGCGATATCGCTGTACCACTGTGTTGCAACACTCAACTCACAAAGTAACCGAAAGACTAAACAACTAAGTACTTGACCACTTTGTCGACTTGGGAACTTAACTGCATCCTATGATGGAAGGACCAAAAATCTGTTTGAGCAGACAGCACGAGTCAAGCCTGACAACACGCACTGCCTGGGGTTTGCTGACAGTATAAAGATTTGGCGAGATCCCGCGGCACATAGATTACACATTGAATTACCTGTAAGTCAGAAATCTGCTGATCCTTGGCCTTGAGCTCATCAGTCTGCTTGTGCTCCTTTGCAGCAGCAGCTGCTGACAAGCCCTTCAGGTGCTGCTCTGCCTCCCTCTCTCTGCGTAAAGCCTCTTCTTCCAGCTCATGTGACACAGTCTGCAACCAAACAGCCCAGTTGAGTAAGCAGGCGGGGCCAAATCCAAAATGAACATACATTCTGAGCAAAAATGGGATTTCAATTGGGCTGCTCAGGCTCCTTTCCATCTGTATAAACACAAATTTGAATGGAGTCCCTGAAGCACCAAGAGATATTTCAATTGGGCTGCTTAGGTTCTTTCCATGTGTGTGCAGCCTCTCTTGCAGCCCACATGACAAAGGCTGCACAGCAATAGTTTGTCATGTGGATGTGTCATGTGGTCAAGGGTCACCAGAAACTTCTGAACAAAAGTTCATACCGGCATCTTCTGCATCTTCTCCTTGACAAGGCCATAACCTATAGCTCTGCTGCATGTTCCCTATGTGCAGATGTGTGCATAGAAAAGCACAAGATGATGCCGTGACGTTCCTGAGAGAGGAAGCTTGTGCCATTTCCTGTAAGAATTAAAATCATAATTTACGCTTTCCGGCTCATGATGAGCTAGGCACGTATGTGCAGGACAAGCCTTGTCCCTTCAGAGCAGCATTTGTTGTGCAGCTGCTGTGCCCTCACATGCTGCCCTGCTGTGCCCTCGCATGCTGCCCTGCTGTGCCCTCACATGCTGCCCTGCTGTGCCCTCACATGCTGCCCTGCTGTGCTCCTGCAGCCTCTTCTTCAAACTTGAAGCTGGGAGTAACACAAGACCTTACTGCAGAATCAACAGCTAGACATTGCTGTCCCTAGAATCCCTAGCTGTTGATGCTGGAGTAGCATCTCCATTCCCATCTTGATACGCACATATACTGCCTTGACAACTTGAGTGTACGCTGCCCTGCTGGTTCCCGCCCTGCTGGTATCTGCCCTGCTGGTATCTGCCCTGCTGGTGCCTGCCCTGCCTCTGTTACCCCTCACCTTCCAACTTACAGCACTCTTTGTACCACATAAGAGGTGCTGTGACCAGACAAGGGTCCCTGACCTGAACACCTTGTCTAAAACCAGATCCAAAGATGTGGCCAAGGGACTACAACTGATTTTGGTACAATCCTGTTGGCGAGACGGGAGTAAACACCTCATACAGCATAGCCTGGCTCTGAACCTAGACCAGTTCAGCCCCAGATAAAGACTGCTGATTGTGAGTCCACCAGCGTGGACCACTCATACAGCATAGCTTTGCTGTTACTCTGCACCAGTTTAGCCTCAGGCACATTCATTGCTGCACCCTTGCCTGAAGCCCCGTCCAGGGGACGTCACCAAAACAGTCAATTGACTTTCTTTCCATGTTTCGCAGAGATACAATACCGTTTGCGTCATTTTCTTTGCTGCATTTTCCATGACTTGTCTGCCGCTGCTGATCTTCCCAATGTAGAAACGCATTCATGCTGTCCCCAGGCGTTTCTGAGTTTAGATTTCCATTTAGACTTTAGACGTTTTAGGATTGAAAAGAGCTGACAGTCTAACATGGAGGCCATGCAAGGCTGCTGCGGGACCCATGTGACCATGACTGGGATTGAGTGTATGTCATTTTCCCATTTGTTGTCTGTTGACTCCCCTGATGAGTCCCAAAGACAGAAAATATTGATTGATGGATGGATGGATGGATGGATGGATGGATGGATGGATGGATGGATGGATGGATTGATTGATTGATTGATTGATTGATTGATTGATTGATTGATTGATTGATTGTACCTCATACAGCAAGGCTTTGCTCTTGGCCTGCACCAGGTCTGCCTCAAGCGCGCTGATCTCTGCACCCTTGTCTGAAGCCAGGTCCAGTGCAGTGACCATGCGCTGAAGCTGCTTGCTAGTCAGGCTCCCTCCAGGTGACAGCACATTCCCTGTCAGCAGCTCCTGCAAGCAACAGGCAGTGGTTTGTTCTGTTTTGCTGAGATTTTCTTTGTTGATTTGTGAATAATTTGCTGATTATTTGTTTTTGTTGATGATTTCTTTTGTTGATTTGTGAGTGTTTGTGTTCGCATTGTCGAGTGCTTTAGGGCTGGTTTGAAGCTGTTCAAACAACGTCACTCCAGGGGGGATAACAATGGCAGTTATGATGTAAACAGTTTCAGGCTCATGATGCGCTGGCTACATTTAGGGCAAGTCTTGTCTCTCTGGAGCAAACAAGACATCCTATGCGTCTCCAGCATCTTGATTAATCAGTGAATCAGAAGGTAAGTTGAGCTTGGCTTCGGTCCCTTTTTTCAGAAGCAAGCGCTAGATTTCGCGCCTGTTAGCATGCATGCAAAAGCGCAAGTCAAGACAGTCTGTGTATCCTGATGGAAATAGCTTCTGCATGACTTCCACAGACATGTCGGCCTGTATCACCATGCATTCTGGCATGCACAGCGCATTGCCAAGCATTTGCACCGCAGTCTTGAAAGCAGAATGGCTTGTGAACAGCCTGCATGTTTTGCACTCCGCAGCAAGAAAGCATAACGTTGTGCACATACACCAATGCTTGCTCCAAAGCCTTGCTGTCACCATGCATTAAAAAGGATGTCATCATCGTTGGTTGCACTGAACTGCACTGTTTCAGGCACACAACGCATTCTGACAGACAGACCGCCTATGTGTTACATGCTGCACCCACCTGCATATGTTCTTCTAGAGACTGCACCTCCGCATCCATCAGTGCAGTGAACAGGTTCCACAGCCCAGCCATCATGGCACCTCTCTCAAAGCAATGCATGGACACCTGATGCACCAACACCCCAAAAGCAGTGCCAAGCAGACCCAGCACTGATCTAGCCCTGTCTGGATGATGTTTGATGATCTCATCAGCCCAAAAGGGCAATCCCAGGCTCCCTGCCTCCTCTGCAAGCAGTCCCTGCCAGTTGGGGATGCTGGCATGGGATGCAGCGTCTGGCAGTGTTGCAGGCTGGGGATTGAGCCCCAGGGACTGCAAAGCTAGTCCCAAGCGCCGTGGGGATCCAGCTGCAGATGCCCAAGATGGCTTGCTGAGTGCAGGGCTGCGAGGTGTAGCCCCTACAGTAGAATGTGCATTTGGGCCCAAAGCTGCTTGTTTAGGCGACACCTGTCTTGCACTCAGTCCTAATGAGGCCTGAGTGGCAAGCGCCGGCAGAGCAGTTACATCTGCAATGGGCCTCCTGCCCTGACTCATTTGGCCCCTGTCAGCTGCTGCATCAGCTGCTCCACCTAAGGCGTGCATCTGAGTACCATTGTCAGCAGGTACCGTTGTTGCTGCCTGCACAGTCTGGTCAAGCAATCTGGGTTTTGACTGCATTTGTCCACCATTGGTCTGCACAGAGCCACTGCACTCTGCAATCTGGTCTCGGAGCCATGAGGCAAGCAGCAGGGTTTGGCTGCGGCCTGAGGGCTTTCCTCCCATCAGAATTGAAAGCTGAGCATTGCCCTGATCGTCCTGCATGCATGTAACAGACACTGTTACAGCACCATTGCATGTGTGTCAAGAGAGAATGCACAGACGTAGCCTCTGGCATATGAAGGCCTGGGATCAATAGCTGAGCGTTGCCCTGATCGTCCTGCACACATAGAACAGACACTGTTACAGCATCATTGCATGTTTGTCAGACATAGCCTGAGGCATATGAAGGCCTAGGTACTAAAGTGCAGTCACTTCATGCTGGTATATGTTCATTGAGCATTGTGCCCAAACTTTGACCAGTGTCTCAGTTCAAGCTTGCACAGCTTTAGGGCTAGCATATTGTGTGCATAATGCATTGGTTTCTTCACTGCAATCATCTGATTGCACTTCACATCAACGCAATCTAGAATGCTGTCGTTTGTGCATGCCAAAATGGCTTCTGCCACCATGATGAGCTCAGGTTTAACAGCTGACAAACCATCAACCGAGCGTCTGCAGCCCTGGTCTTGAGATTCTGGAACGCTGAGCAATGCATGAGCAAAGCACTTCTGCAAGTCAACAGGCCCACAGGCATACATTGACTTCATCACAAGACACAACAGCAAAGCTCTGTTCCTTACTGTTTCTTTGGCGTCTGCACATGTCGGGCAGTGCGTACCTTGGTCAGTTTGACCAGTTCTGCAGCCTCATTCAATCCATCTGGCAGCTGCTGCAGCAGCTGCTCCTCATTGCTGTTGTCAATTGCCTGTTTTGGCAGTCTGATGGATAGCTCACCCCAGCTGTCCTCAGTACCAGCTTCAGACATTCGTCCGTGTGTCAGATGCCTTCGCATCACCCACTGCTCATGTGCTGAGGAACCAGCAAGTGCCTGCTGCCATGCTTTTGCCGCCAAACTGTTTGAATTTGGACTGGCAGGCTCTCGTGCTGTGCCTGCTGTGCTGTGTACCTGCCAACTCTTTGGTTGCCCCTCCAACCTGCTTGCCTGTAATGGACTGGGACCTCCAAAGGCTGTAGGCATTTTGAATGCAGGACTTCCGGGCCAATCAAGACTAGCCTGCTGTGCATGCTGTGCAGACTGCAAGTGAGTTGATGCTGCTGCACTGCTGGTCAGCGCTGATCTGCTCAGTCCTGTATCTGTACGGCTGATAGTTGCAAACTGAGACTCTGTGTGCACGTCTGGAACAGGAGTGGTATTAGGCACCAAAGGCAAACGAGCACTTCTTGGGGCATGCCTGCTACTATATGTGGCTGGCTCCTGATCTTTGGAAAGATCAAGCAGCTTGAGGTTTTCAGAGTGAGCATCCCTGCCATAGATGGCACCCTGGGATGACTTTGTAGGTATAAACTGTGGCAGGTTCAGGTGTGACACCTGCAGGCATAGGAGCCGTCACTACAGATTCTTTCACAGGTACAGTTGGTATTTGTTCAGAAACAGCGCAACACTCTGACTGATTACGAAGGCTTACTGTGGCGTGACCTGGCTTTGTAAGAACAGCTGGCAACTGGTCAGCAGCGTCACTCTGTAGGGGCAGCTGGCTGAAACGGCCTCGCTTGGCCTCAGTCAAATAGGATGCTTGTACCTGCAATCTTCCGCTCAGATACACTATGACAGCCAAAACATACTTACGAGACTGTTTTTAGCATAGCATACCACATCAGTGAACTCGTCTGGGCTTGTGCACAACTCCCTGGGAGAGAACAAAAGTCCATCCAGCTGCTGCTTCCTGCTTCTGAATGGCCACGCTGGCGAGCCTGCATCCTGGCTGGGCAGTTCGGAAGCCTCTGAAAGGTTGATGCGAGAGCACTGCAAACTGCTGCCAGCATTTGTCCGTGCGCTTTTGTCGGACGGCATGACACTTAGCTCATCTGTGCCTTCCTGAGCGTACGGCCGCCCCAGCAGTGCCTGAATGAACAAGGTTGATGGCGCATCTGGGCCGAGCGTTACGGCTATTTAAAATAGCCTATTTTAGGTGCACATCTTGAGGATCTTCATGTTGGACCTTTAGTGCGGGTCAGCATTGAGAAAATCGTCTCATTCAAACTTCAGGAGTTTTTCAGGGATTGTCCGCTGACTTCCATGCCAGGCAAGCTGCAAAGACAGCAAATGTAGTCTGATGCATTGATTGCAAGCATGCTGGCAGATTCACCGTGTATCACAACATGCCGAGTGTTTTTTGTGCATGACAAGAGCACTACATGACAATAGTGGGCAGGCAGATTTAGCATTGCTCAATCAGACTTTGTCAGACTTTGCTGTCACTGCACAGCAAGAACTAGCATGCATAGCATTGCAGCAACTGCATGGCATTCTGTACTGCCATGAGCTTGGTGCTGAGCGCTTCCCCACTATAGACAAGGAAGGTTGCATCCTTGCATGCATGCATATGCTGGGGACCTTCACAGTCCCTGCCTCGGACACAGTCAACCTTCACCATGAATTATCACTGCACTTGCTTAAGCGGCGGCAGAAGTACTGTTTAAACATGCTGACCAGCTCTCTCACTCTCCATTTGCCGAAGTGTCCGCTTGCATATTCTCGCTGCCATTCAGTGCTGCGCACAAGACTTGCCTTGCCATTGCTGCAATCAGCCAGCTTACAAAGCCGGAAAACCTCACAGCCCCGCTCGTCAAGTCACGGTTGCCGAGTCCGAGCCATGACTACTCAGTCAACGGAAGATGCTTCGAAGTCCACTGCAACCGAGATGAAACAGGTGGGCAAACGTTGCGATACTTGTTCGTAAACCCGGCACTACAGGATCCATCGGTGCGCAGGGCTTTATCGCCGGTTCATATGATGGGCTGTGCTGCAGGGCGGTGTTCTCACTGGCAAATGGGCTATCATTACAGGTGCGAGTACAGCATTATCTATGCTTGCTAAAGTGGCGGTTGATCTTGCCATGTACTCACCTGCATCAGTGTCTCAGGTGCATCTAGAGGCATAGGCCAAGCCATTGCTGAGGCGATGGCTGAGGAAGGCGCAAACCTCATACTCTTGGCGCAACGAAAAGGGGCACTGGAAGAGGTAAGAGTCGGTGTCACCTGCAGTCACAATGCATGCTCTCCACCCAGGATGGCCCCTGAATCTGGAATTGCTCAACCACCATGGCATGCAGAAATATGCTGCTGGCCGGTCACCTCGTCTATCTTGCACCTGCAGGTTGCAGAAATCTGCAAAAAGAAGGGCTCCCAGAAAGTTGATGTCATGCCTGTGGACCTAAGCGACATGTCCCAAGTCGACAAGTTTGCAGAGGAGGTACTGAAGAAGTATGGCACTGTAGATGTACTCGTCAACAATGCAGCCATCCTTGGACCTATAAGCTATGAGGGTGATGCAACAAAGAACCCCAACATGGGTCAGGGCCCAATTGATGGTAAGCTTTGAGCTGTTACATGCATCAAACCTGCCCACATGCTGCTACCATCCCACCTTGCCTGCTGTCACTTGTATCATCGTAATCATGGTAGTGTCATGAGAGACTTCTTCTGATGCACATGTGAGAGTCTTCTTTCATGCCTTGGAAAGGCCAACACAGCTATCTGACCACCCCTCTACCACACAGCAGGCAGCATGCCAACCCTGTTGTATACCAAGCATCTCGCTTAATACCCACAACACAAAGAGATGTCTTGGCAAAGCAGGTCATCCAGATACTCGAACACCATTATGTAAAGACACAGGATGGTCTGCAAGCCATGTTCTGACAGTGCAGGTTGTAACAATCAGCCTTCCCCAAAGGGTCCTCATGAGATGTAAGATGGTAAGTTATTGTAACTAATACGCATTGTTACACAGGTGATCCAGATGAGTGGGAGAAGGTTCTGAGGGTTAACATGATGGCACCCATGAGGTTGATGCGGCGCCTGACCCCTGCCATGGTTGAGAAGGGGGAGGGGGTTGTCATCAACATTGACTCCAGCGCTGGTCTCTCCCCAAAGCCAGGCAATGCTGTCTACTCTGCTTCAAAGTGAGCACACCCCTACCTCTACCCCTACACCCTGAAAACCTCTTGAATGCCTTGGACCATATTACCCTTGTATGTTTTGTATCGACATCCAAGCATCCTGCACACACCAGAAGTAGCTTTGTGCAATGCTTTGAATTTGCTCGTTTGGTGCACTGATAGTATAAGGTACTGAAGCTCGTTGGCATGCTGGCCTGTCAAATTAGTACACCCCACAGGGTCGCTCAAGACAGGCTGCTCTGGAGAGACAAGACTTGTCCTGCATATCGTGAGCTGGGAAATATATTAACTACTATTGTTATGCTGGTCTACAGGTGGGGCTTTAGAGGATGGAGCAAAGGATGCACTATGGTGAGCGTCTGCCGTGCTTGTTGCATGCTTTTACATGAAAGTGAAAAGCCTTCGAATTGAATTTAAAATTCCGTTTCTCTGTCAGTGACCCTGATCTCTGTCCTGTTGTTTGCATGTCCCTGTGCTTGTGTCTGGCATTCCTTGCTTGTCTGATTTCTGTGACAGAGGCAACTTGTTTTGTGGTATCAGGAGTTATTGAAATGCATCACAGTGACATTTTCATCTGCTGTTGCAATGAACATGGCATACCTTGGGGAACTTGAGCTGTTGTGACAGCTGCTCAGTACATGAGACATGTACTCAAGTATCGAACTTGTAGTCTTGCTAAGATGTCTTCAAAAGCTCTCGCAGCATGCATTCTGTCTTTCATATCTTAGGACATCAAAATACCTTGAAATATTGACATTTGTTGTGACACAGTTTTCTTGTTTCAATGTTTCAATATGTTTCTCTGCGTTCTTTGTCTGCCCCGCATTGGCCCATTTACCATTTAGACTTACCCAAAGCACAGTGAACCAAGGCATTGCTGTATCAATCAACACAGAACTGATCTCCAAGACTCTGAGACATCGCCTTCCCTAAGCCATGTCCCTCTTTCCCCACCTCCTGCCATTGACAACAGCTATGTCTAGTGGTTCCTCTCTTGTAAGTTTCACTTTGCTGCATGTCTTCTTCTGACTGCGGTTCATGGCTGCTACCAACAGTTTGTGATTGCTATCGACAATCTGACATGACTAGTGCAGTTCTCCAAGGACAAGGGCATTCAGGTGGTTACTGTATAACCCCCTGCTATTGACAATCTGACGTGACTAATGCAGTTCTTCAAGGACAAGGGAATCAAGTTGGTCACAGTATACCCCCCTGCTATTGACAATCTGACATGACTAATGCAGTTCTTCAAGGATAAGGGCATCAAGGTGGTCACGGTATACCCCCCTGCTATTGACATTCTGACATGACTAATGCAGTTCTTCAAGGACAAGGGCATCAAGGTGGTTACGGTATACCCCCCTGCGACGTACACCACCATGACCACAGACCGTGATGACATGGAGCCCGTACCCGAGAAGGAGGCTCAGCCCAGTGACGTCGCCAAGGCTGCCATGCTGGTAAGCATTTCATTTTGCATAGATGTAATATAATATACATGAATTGGTTGTTGTTTCTTTTCAGCCCAGTGACGTTGCCAAGGCTGCCATGCTGGTAAGCATTTCCTTTTGCATAGATGTGATGCAACATATATGAGTTCGTTTTGTTCCATCCCAGCCCAATGATGTTGCCAAAGCTGCCATGCTGGTAAGCGTTTCCTTTTGCATAGATGTAATATAATGTAATATATATGAATTCGTTTTTGGTTTCATTTCAGCCCAATGATGCTGCCAAGGCTGCAGCCATGCTGGTAAGCATTTCATTTTGCATAGATGTAATATACATAGATATGATTTCGTTTTTGTTTCATTTCAGCCCAATGATGCTGCCAAGGCTGCAGCCATGCTGGTACACGTCTGATTCTCAGATCATACATGCATCATGATCTGTACTTCAATATGAGATAGTTTTGTTCCATTTCAGCCCAGTGCTGTTGCCAAGGCTGCCATGCTAGTAGGCATGTTGTGCTGCAGAAATATTCTCATTCTTGCTTGACGTTGTAGAGCAATGCAATGCATGTTGGCCAAGCACATGCACCATTGTGATTGCTAGTTGTTTGACTCGCAGCTGAGCCTAAAGACATTGCCAAGGCTGCCATGCATTTGGGTTGCCCATGTGAGAAATGTCTGCACATCTTTGTCAGCCTCAATCAAGTCTGATTTCACCAGCATCACAAACCACCATGCGCTCCTCCCCTGACAACCCCCTACCCTCTTCCCTGGCTCCTGTCTCTGTACCTGACTGTACCCATTGCCAGCTGAACCATTTGCACACTGCCTCTGGGATACTGGCACAGAAGAGCATGTTGCACGTTGCATGCTGCTGAGTATGTTGTGCCTTTGCAACAAGCAGTAGATTGTGAATGTGTGCAGTTCCATGCCAACATAGGTTCCATGATTTTGGTGTCATGTCAACACGTGGTTCATGGTTTACAGTCATGCCAAAGGATGTTGACTGTTGCCATGCATTTTGCAGGTGTTCAGTTTCTCCGGAAACGCCATGCCTGATGACATCTCTATCATGACCATGGCTGGGGAACGGACAAGATCTGGACCCCCCAAAGATGTCAAGCAGTAGTCAGCAAGTGATTTCAACTTGCTAGACAGCCACATTTGGGTTTGAGCAATGCCTAACAGAATATCTTATGATTTGACCAGAACTGAACTCATGATAAAATAGTTTGGAATAGATTGTAGATGAAATTGGCGCACACTGTGCAGTGCGACACTTTCCTGGTATTGATGCTTAGGACAGTGCTGACGTACTTAAGTACAAGCCTGTAATTTAAGCAGTTTGAACAAATTTGTCCAAATCGAATTTTGGTCGATCAAAAATTTGACACTGATAATGACATTCACATTCTTCTGTGTGTACAACGGTACGTATTGCTGCTGCCCAGCACTGCCGAGAGGTACAATCTATCCCAGCATTAACAGCAATAACAATGGAGGATTTGACTTGCTGTATATCGAATCGATTTTATCGCATGATTATCGATTAGTTCTCAATACATTCATATGGTGCATTACAATTATGCCACTACAAAATACTTCAGCATGTCAACTCAGTATGCTTTGGGGTTGCACGCTCATGGCTTTCACTCTCATACAAAAAAACTTGTGTAAAGCCAAGAAGTTTTGCTTCTTCATTCAAGTCTAAAAGAGACTCTGTCAGCTTGTGTTGGAACAGAGTCTGACACAAGCAGTGTGAGTCAGGAAGGGTTGAGGCAAGCATGGCAGCCCTAAACTACTTGTGCAGTAGACAGAAAATGATGTCTAATCTAACGACCAACAGATATTTGAATATCAAACCTAGTGCATGGGAGCATATACATCACGCTCTTGAAATGCTACCCAGCCAGGAACATAACTACACTACTGAGCATAAAATAGAATACACGTCGCTGCAGTCAGATGCATGTCTCAGCATTAAGATCAGCATTGCCTTCAGCAGTCGCACAGATGCTCCTGCACAGCTTCATGTCTGTGATGGTACACCCTTTGCCAGATGCCTGTGATAAGATATATCAGAACAAAACCAGCAAACAGCAGGGATATTGAAGCGCCAAAGACAGCCCTGCAGACATCTGCTGCTTGATACACTGCATGATACTTCTGCAGCTTGTCACAGGTCTGCGTGTTCACGCCATGCTCTGACGCTTCACATGATGCTAGCTTCTCAAACTTGATGTCCACAACTCCTTTACTGTGGTTGGCAATCAAACCAAATGCCATGTAGGAAAGATCAAGGTGAGTAGTGTCACCACAGCACCACTTCTTGTTGTTGGGGTTGGCATGATCGCATGGGCAGGAGTCTGTGATCATGACTGTGATACTCTTGTCACTAATACAGCCTGAGTCTTGGAACTCTGATCCTGGTAAGCCCCTTGTAGGTCCATTGACACAAGACACAGCATAGCATGTGCCACACTCATCAGTGTTGTTCAGGCCAGCGGTGTTAATGGCTGCCACCAGTCCAGACCCTGGGCTTGGTCGAGGTGAACCTGCATGATAACGAGGAATTACAGTCAACCGAACTTTGCTGATGGTCTTGAAATTGGAACTAGACATGCAACCAGGGCTTCTCAACTGGCTGAACACGATATGCTGTCATCTTAAGCTGCCTGTGCATGTTGCGTCAAGGATTGCAGCTTGCACTGCAGCCCCAGCTTTGTAGGCCGTCTCACAAGCTTCAAGATTACATGCCAGGGCTTGCCTTTGCTTTGCAAGATCTCCATGCTAGCCAATGTGCAAACAGGGTACTAAGGGGGGGAGATGCTGACAAAGGGCAGGTGTGGAGTGCCTCGATGCCTCACCTATGTAATCAAAGCAGAAGCCACTTTCACAGCGGCTGTTCAGCCAGCTAGACTCCGAGTCTTGCTTGTGGCAAGCACAGGATCCATCGTTCAATGTGAAACCATCTCCAGCGCCGTAGAAAGTAGCCCGGCCAAGCGGTGAACTAGCCGAGGCTTGCGCTTGCGAGCAAGTGATTCCAATCAAAGTGACCACAAATACCACGCTGGCGCACGATCTGGACCTCGCTGGTGAACAAATCATAATGAGCGATGCTGCGAGAGTAATCTTCTGCCAAGGCTCTGTGTGCTCCTATCCAAGGCACTGTGTACACATGTTCTCCTTGCCAAGGCACTGCAAGCCTCCAGTCTGAGTCTGACTGTCGGTCACCACTTGGCAGGCACCCTGGACTGCGGCCGATCCGTCCAAGACTCAGGTTCGTGTCGATGAAACTATCAGAGGTAGCAAAAACCTTGGACGGGCCGAGTAAGGGTCACGAAAGACCTGTAACCGTGCTGTGCTACCGTTCAAAGTTTAAACGAGTTTTGATTGCCGCTCGATAGCAAGCCAGACCAGTGAACGTCGACAGCAATGGACTCAAGCTGTACTGGCAGAACTTTCGGTTACGCGAATAACAGCTGGGCGGCCCGACACGCATCTAGATGTAGCTACGGTCCATGCCAGCTACCCGCTCAGGAGGCTTTGCGAAACGCTGATACAGTAATGTTGGCTACCACGTGGGCCTCATGTGCGACACAAGAGTATTACCAATCAAGCAACGAGGTAGCCAGCTGGGTAGCCAGTGCAACGTGTGGCATTTACGAGCGCTGTGCTGCTTTCATACGTGGCTTACCAGGTGGCATCCATTCATTCATTGCACACAACGCGATTCATACATTTGCCAGAGCCTGGCCTGGAGCCTGGCTGCTTCTGCTGCTTACAATTTTGATGTAAACGACAGACGCGACTGTACAGACACATGTGCTGTCATGGACCGGACGGAAATGCTCCAGTTTATATATTCCCACAGCGCTGAGATCACACACTTTAAGCTTGTTGACCTCGATTTCATTTCCAGATCGGCAGAGAGCCATGTGTATCGAGCCATGTATATCGATGGAAAGCCAAAACCTTCACCAGATCAGGTGACCGTTACGCGACTCTCCCAAGAAGCCGAAAATCGGAAGCGTAGGGATGAGATCCGCCTGGACATTTTGATCACGCTGAGGCGTGCACTGCCAAGGGATATCACAGATCTTATTTTGAAGAGTTCTATTCACAGAATTCGAGTGGCTGCCTGTCCAGACAAGCTAATCGCCACGGACCCAGTCTGTAGCAAGTCCCAAAGGTCATATCCAAACCGCTCCCAGCGCCCACCCAGAGCTATTGCACCTTGCAAGCACAGGGGACGCTGACTTCCACAAACCAAGTGTGCAACACTGAAGCGAGAACCTTTTGATGCTGGTTTTCTGAGCGATGCTTTGTACAACGAGGAGTTTGTTACAAACACAACATGCCTAAGGCAAAAGTCAATGCCCACATTCCAGTTGAGATGATCAGGGAGGAATAGCAGATCCTTGATAGCTTGATAGATGTTACAGGCACACGCTGCTTATTTATTCAGCATGACAATGTATTGGTGATGCCTAGGATTGATCTCAAGTGTTCTTCACCATTGAGTGCAGAATGCTGTATGTACATCAGAGTTGCCTGGTCTTGATAAGCATTTCTATTGATTGGCATGCACAGTATTGCCGTTCAGCATTGTCGTTCACAGCACTGAAGTTGAAGACTGAGACCTTACCATCTTGTTTAGAGATGCAGAACTCCAACTGTAGACATTTATGGGACAGCTCATTTGATTGTTGCGAATATTCATACACGGTGAAAGTCAACAATAAATAGCGATCTGTGCAAGTCAATTGTAGAAAGTTGACAAGGTATAGGCGATCCGGATGTCTGTTGTGCACAACGCTGTGCTAACAGCCTCATTGACTTTCTGCCCATGAAGCACATGTGCGCAACAAGTCCAAACCAACATGGTATATGCAATTGATGTCGTGTCTACCTGTCTGTTTGTCTGAAACAGGGCTCTACCTACAGGCTTCTGTGAGGTCTGTAACGCTACTCTCCTCAAATCCTCTGACAAATCTTTGAGATCACTTACAACCTACCTGTAGCTCGTTGTAGGTATCGTGTTAGGCATTCACTTGATAGGTAAGAGTAAAGAGGCACAGTTTCAAGACGTCTAGCAGGCTGCAAAATGCCCAGTAGCTTGTGATCTTCTTTCTCTGGCACCTGTGGGCTGCATGCAAAACTCGCTCGCCACCTGTTGCACAGATCAGTGCATAACACGTGCAGGCTGTGTGCATCATAGGCCTGCAAGCTTGTCATTGCCAGGGATTTATTGCATGATTCATCGTGCTCTGGACGATCCTCCTTCAGCTGCCTGCTGGATGCTACACTGTGGTATCAAGGCTTTCGCGATGTTTTCAGATACAATATTCATAGCATGAATGCACACGACCTTTGGCACACTCAAGATGCCAATGCATTGAGGACCTTAGCCAAGCATGCATCCAGCTGCAGCCTCTACTGGGTACAGCCTACCCCAACACCAGAGGATCAAGCACATGAAACAGACCTTGCGGGAAACGAAAATGCACAGACAGACCACACAGCCTCAGCCACATGCGCTAACACAATTGGTCGAAGCAAACACTCAGCAACAATCTACTGTGCACACAGCCATGCACAAACACAATGGCTCTTGCGACTCTGATAACCCGCTCATTGGCAGACTGTTTTATCATGTTACATACACGCTCGCAGATCCCAGCAGATGTGCAGTTTCCTGTGCTGCAAGCTGCTGTTCACGACCTGTATGTTGTGTATTGCATGAGACGTCAGGTATTGCATGCAGAATTGTTGATGACACCTGCAGGCTGTTCCGATCGTACAACTTCATCTGCTGAGGGCTCAACCACAGTAGCCTGACAGTTTGTCTCTTGCGTGCTGGTGCACACTTGTGTCGAAGACGTATGTGTGTGTGTGTGTGTGTGTGTGTGTGTGTGTGTGTGTGTGTGTGTGTGTGTGTGTGTGTGTGTGTGTGTGTGTGTGTGTGTGTGTGTGTGTGTGT
>JAABUP010002746.1_pt1 | contig 33043 bp, 31 predicted proteins | sample 5559201 | NCBI WGS metagenome assembly JAABUP01 (sample SAMN10711887, study PRJNA513373) | rock metagenome | isolation source: Antarctica rocks | place: Antarctica
CCTTGCCCACAGTCACTAAAAAAGGATTTCCTTCGCCAAAGGCTGGTGTCCTGTTTGAAAGGTTCCCATTAACATGTTGCTGTCCACCCACATCACTGCCATCATCGCCAGATGTCCGTGTCTCCCTTTCACTCTCTTTGATGCTATATGTCTGTAGATTCGATCGAATGCTCGTTGATGTATTAAGCTTATACAGCTGCGGCGATGACTTACGCGGACCCAGGACGGCGAGGGATAGCTTGACGCCACATGTTGCGGGAGCGGGTGTTGTCGCTAACGGATTTGGATTCGTGATAGGGGCTTCTGAAGGATGAGGTGGAGGTGTCGCTAGGTGCAAATCGTCTCTGAGAACATATGTACCTACCATTATCCCATAAGAACCAATGCCAATAGGCCCGGAGATTTGTAGTTTTCAATTTACCTTCGCCCACTAGCAGCTGATATTCGGGTCCAACAGGGTGACTAAGAGTATTGTTCGTCTCAAACACGGGCGGGGGCATGCCATTGGCAGCAGCAGCATTGTAGGCATTCTGCGTTGGATACCGTGGTGGTGGTGGGAGGACGCTGTGAATTTTGTTATCAGTAACTGCTACAATTAGACTGGCTTTATCGACATGGCTTTGCGAAGCTTACAACATGGTGGCGGGCGCTCGCCCTGCAGGGCAGAGATACGGGCTTGCTAAACCGCGATTGAGCCTGGAGTGTCAGATGCCTTGGAGACTGAAGTAATGCCAAGGTAAGCTTGGAGTTCGCCGATAGAGCAGCTTTAACGTGCTTCGTAATGTCGTACGAGCAAATCGAATATGTACAAATAGGTGGGCAGCGCCTCAAGGCGGAGAAGATCAACTCTGGGGAAGGTGGTGCCGGCAAAGCCTTACCAGGACCCTAGCACTCGGCAAGGCTGCCATGTGGAAGGGCGTATCATTTCTCCGTTCCGCAAGCTTTGACTGTATTATTATTGCTACCTTGTTCTCTACAGTGTGAGGCGTCTCGATCTTATATCGATTCTACCAGGTCCGGATTCCACGCTTTACGTTATAGAGTATCCTTCATCCAAGATGGCCATCAGATGACACGAACTTTGATTGAACTAGTTCTTACAGATATACATCAACGGCCATGGCAACAGGTAAACCCCCCATCCTAATCAACCCTTACTTTTCCTGGCTCTCAAGACTGACTGGCTTAGTCCGCATTTGTGTCTGCGGCGACGACACTACAGGAAAATCGAGTCTCATCACCTCGTTGGTGAAGGATGTCTTCGTCACCACCAAGATCCAATCGGTCCTGCCTCAAGTCACCATCCCTCCCAGCATCGGAACACCCGAGAACGTGACGACCACAATCGTCGACACCTCAGCGCTGCCCCAAGAGCGCGACAACCTCCGGAAGGAAATCAGGAAGTCGAACGTCATATTGTTGGTCTACTCGGATCACTACAGCTACGAGCGTGTGGCTCTCTTCTGGATGCCGTACTTTCGGTCGTTAGGCGTCAATGTTCCGGTCGTCCTATGCGCCAATAAATCAGATCTGGCAGCCAATGGCAACACAGCTCAGGTTGTTGAAGGTGAGATGCTGCCGGTGATGGCCGAGTTCAAGGAGATTGACTCGTGCATTCGGACGAGCGCGAGAGAGCATCATAATATCAATGAAGTCTTCTTCCTATGCCAGAAGGCAGTCACGCATCCTATTGCACCTCTGTTCGACTCGAAGGAGTCAAATCTGAAGCCCGCTGCGGTCTCAGCTTTGCAGAGAGTGTTTTATCTCTGTGACAGTGATAAAGACGGCTACTTGAACGACAAGGAGATTCAAGATTTCCAGTTGAAGTGCTTCGAAAAGCCTCTGGCAGACGACGATCTTGACAATATCAAACAAGCCATCCGAAGATACTCTTCAGAATCCGTCTCCGAAAAAGGTATCGATCAGCGAGGTTTCATTTTGCTAAACAGAATGTTTGCTGAGAAAGGCCGTCATGAGACGATCTGGATTATCCTCCGGAAATTCCAGTACACCGATAGTCTGAGCTTGAAAGAAACTTTCCTTCACCCTAAATTCGAGGTTCCTCCTTACTGCTCGGCCGAGCTCTCCCCTGCCGGCTACCGTTTCTTTGTAGACCTCTTCCTCCTCTTCGACAAAGACAACGACGGCGGCCTCAACGATTCTGAGCTCGCCGCCCTGTTCGCCCCCACACCCGGCCTCCCTTTATCCTGGCTCGATTCCTCCTTTCCCTCCTCCACCGTCCGCAATGAAGCCGGCCACATCACCCTCCAAGGCTGGCTCGCACAATGGAGCATGACCACTTTCTCCGAACCCAGAACGACCCTCTCCTACCTCGCATACCTTGGCTTCGAGTCACCCGACCGAGGCGGCACAACAGCCGCTCTGAAGATCACCAAAGCGCGCAAACGCCGGAAACGGCCCGGCAGAGTTGAGCGCAACGTCGTGCTCTGCTACGTCCTCGGAGGTTCAGGTTCCGGCAAATCGTGCCTCCTTGATGCATTCCTGGCTCGACCTTTCAGCCCAACATACCACCCGACCATCAAACCGCGCACAGCAGTTAACAGTGTCGAACTCCCCGGAGGTAAACAAAGCTACCTCATCCTCGAAGAACTCGGCGAACTCGAACCTGCCATCCTCGAAAACAAATCCAAGCTTGACGCCTGCGATATTGTTTGCTATACCTACGACTCCTCCGACCCAGACAACTTCTCGCACATCGTCGAACTGCGCAAAAGATATCTCAACCTCGACGACCTGCCCGCGTTGTATGTAGCGCTGAAAGCAGACAACGACAAAACTACACAACGCTCGGAGCTGCAACCGGACGAATATACATCCTCTATAAGAATGTCGCCGCCTCTACATGTCTCTGTGACGTGGCAGTCGATATCCGAACTCTTCGTTCATATTGCAGAAGCGGCGACGTATCCAAGCACCGCGTTCCCGAAAAATGAGGACGAAGGACCGGATCGAACGAATCTGTATATCGCGCTGGGCGCAGTCATTTGTGCGGGAGCGGCATTTGTCGTGATTTGGAGGAGGGCTGCCGGGGCCGCGGATTAGGTTCGAGGAGATAGTGCTTTCACAGCGGTATCTTGAAGCGCGTTTGTCCGCATGGAGATGGCGTTGTGACTCGAATTTGACAACCTCTCGCAGAGCTTTTGTAGCATCCCCATGAAATGATAACAGATCGGCAGAGTGGTATCATGGTGTATGCTCCAGGACGCCCTTGTAGTCTTAAAACCCTTCCATGCCGTTGGGATATGTAGCTAATCAGCACAATCTCCTAAGCTCCCTCAGGCATTGAGAATCCCCTCAACTCCTCCTGTAAGAACTCTGTCACACCCTCGCTCTTTAATTGCAAAATCCGCAATGGTGACTCTGTCGGCACATGCTGCTGCTGTGCCACAGACATCGACGCCGACGAAGAAGACAAAGAGGCAGTGCTGGAAGTCGGTGAAGCACCGTTCGATGTGACCGTGTCGCTCCCTGCAATTGTACCATTCATGGTCGTCGGATGCTCCACCGGCCCAATGATCGCAAGCAGTAATTTCGATTTGATAAGAGAGATGACCATATTCGCATTCTCAAGCTCAACGCTAATGCTCTCAACCGTGTCGCGAGCTGCGTTGTGAGTTGTTGGTGGAGAGCGCTGCGTAGCTGCGATGGTGCCGTTGGCGGCAACGTCGTTGTACGAGGTGTAGGTGCTTGAGGCGACGGCGGCGGTGATGCGAAGTTTTTTGATGGTGGAGGGGTCGGAATAGGCTAGTACTGCGCCCGAAGGGGTGAAGATCCTATGTGGAGGGAGGCAGTCAGAATCTTGGTTAGAGATACGCGTGTGAACTCTGCTGGGGGTTTTAGGAGCTCTTACAGGAGTGTCTGGGCGTAATCAGAGACGTTGAGAGTGAGGAGAGCGGAGAGGTTGCGTGTGTTCAGCATCCTGTATCAAAGTAACTCCAAGGAATTGAGTCGCCAGTCTATTCGACCTCGTTGCTAGTTCTCTTTATCGGAGCCTTGATTGGGTTCGAACATAAGTCAAAGAGGAGTGGAACATCATAGCTATGAGTGGTGATTATCATGGAGCCTAAGCTCTAGGGGTGTTGGAAATCAGAAGTGTCGTACGGGTTTTTGTTTCCCCGCGCCGTCATGATCTCGTAGGCAAGATCCCTTAACCGCTTAGGTACTACTGTGAGCCCTTTGGCTTTCCTTCACACGTATGTATGTTGAATCATCGGTCACTGTTCCCCAACCCCACCGTATATGTCCCATGACAATAAGTGCTTTCCCATCACAAGGTCACGACACTAACCTCCAAAATCCCCTTCTCCCCCATCAACTGACCTACCACATCCGCACCAACTTCCCTATCAACCCCCAAAATCATCAACGCTTCATTCTCGTTCTCTCTCCTCTCTCCCTCATCACTTCCATCCCTTCCCTCAACTCTTTCGATTTCGTCGTCATCGTCATGCCGACTAACAGGCGCAACACTCATAAAATTAATATTCACCCCCCCTTTCCCCAGAATACTCCCCACAACTCCAATCTTCCCCGGCGAATCGTAGTTATGACAGATCAGCAACGTACCCTGCGGTACGAACGAGGTAGAGAAGCGGTCGAGCCGGCTGATGAAGATTTGAGAAGGCGAGCAGAATCCGGAGATGATTTGCTCTTTCTCTAAGGATGCTTGGTCTTTTTGTCGGCCTGGGATTTCACTGCTAGGTTGTTGCGCTCGGTCGGTGGCGGTGATCTTTCGGGATGTAGGCGGTCTACTCGATGAGGAAGATCGGGAGGCATGGCGCGCGCGAAGCGTTACCAGCGAGGAATACGTGTGTGTTGTGGGCTCACGCGAGTGTTGTTCGTTGATGACGATGCCGCGTTCGCGGGCGATAAGGGCCGCGTTGACGATGTTGACCGTCGTGGCCGCTGTGGAGATGGGGGTTGTGAGACCCTTGACAAGGGCTGCGAAGAGGGGTTTAGTGTTTGTGAGAGAGGCGATTTCGCCTTCGTAGATTAGATCGAAGGTTGTGCGGACCTCTGATTGTTGATTTTGTTGATTGGACCGAGAGTTGGAGTAGTGTTGGGTGTAGAGAGATCCCATTTTCTCGACAAGGTGAACGAATGGTTGTAACTTTTTGTATTCTTCGGGGAGGATGAGAGGTGCGTTGACGGCGCTGCGGGGAAGCTCGCCGCGAAGGATGGAGAGGACTTGTTCGCAAACGTCGATACTGACGTTTTCTTGTGCTTCAACAGTCGAGGCGCCAAGATGCGGCGTGGCGACTACTTTCGGATGCGAGATGAGTCTAGCTGCTGGGGAATCTTGGGATGGAGGTTCGGTGGTGAAGACGTCGATACCAGCACCGCCGATATGGCCGCTTTCTAGTGCTTCGAGCAGGGCGGATTCGTCAATCATGCCGCCGCGGGCGACGTTGAGGATCCTTGCCCCCTTCCTCATGGAAGATAATTCGGAGGCGCTGATCATGCCTTTCGTGCTGGCGATGAGGGGTGTATGGATGGTGAGAAAGTCAGACACAGCAAGCAATGCTGGGAGTGAGTGAACAAGGGTTACGGACGCAGCGGCTGCGAGGGAAGGAGAGGCATAAGGGTCTAGGGCTTCTACGCGCATGCCGAGGCCGGTGGCCAGGCGTGCGACTGTCAAACCAACTGAAGGTGGGACATGTCAGTCTCTTGGCGCATTTCGACGTCTGGGAGAATACCTTTGCCTAGCCCAATGATACCGAGAGTCTTCCCCTTAACCTCGACCCCAACGAGTCGACTCCTCTCCCACTTGCCAGCTTTCAAACTAGAGCATCCATCTGGTATATTTCTCGCAACAGCCAATAACAGAGCTATGGTATGTTCTGCCGCAGCACCGATATTCCCGGCAGGACTGTTGACGACAATGATCCCATGTTTCGTAGCCGCATCCACATCTATGTCCCTCGCATCTCAGTACTGTACTTATAGCTCAAGGGCCAATAGCCTCACCGACATTATCAACCCCCACGCCCGCCCTTGCGACAACCTTCAGTCTCTTTCCTGCAGCCAGTAGTGAAGCTGTGACTTTCGTTTCGGACCGTATGATCAGGGCATCATAATCTTGTATCATCGATACAAGCTCTTCAGGTGAAAGTCCCTTGCGTTCATCTACTTCGAGCTTGTTGCGCAGTAAGGCGAGACCGTCTGGTGAGAGCTTCTCGGGTACAAGGACCCGAGGCCGGCCAGAGCGCTGGCCGTTGATGCCATTGCTTTCAGGCATGGTGAGATCTGTATCAGGATTGTGGACAAAATCAGCCGTCGAAGCACACTGGAGAACTTCAAAGCACAATAGTATTAGCTGTGACCCGATACCGGGCGTTGGTGTGTGTTGTCTTTTACCTGAGTCGACCAACTGTCAGCTCAAGCCTGGAATGCGGGGTCTGTGGAACGCACCCCACCCTTTTCCCTCACTGCTAATGGCGAGCATAAATCTGTAGGTTTGTGCACCCCACAGTGACCGACAAACGTCCCAAATATTCCATGGAAACTGGAGAACTTAGATACGCTCCGAGATAGGGCGGTTGTACACAGATAAATTAAGATAAATACATCAGCTATATACAAATCGAGGAAAAGGCTATTCACAAACCTAGGACCATGTGCATCGCTTTTCAATTTGCAGTTTCATTGCCTGTTCACTCATACCTCCAGCCTAGTATTCCATCGCATCCTCAAACAAGGTCCTCAATTGCTCCCTCTCCTCGTTGATCTCCTCACTCAGATTTGGCGCCAGCATCAAGACTCTTCGTTGCGGAAGCGTTCCTTCGACCAAACCATCCACATGCTCAGGCTTGAATCCGAGGGCTTTCAGGCCCCTTGGTTGGTCACCCAGCCTATTCAGAAAGTTCGCCAACGCCTCTCCGAGCACTTCGCCAGCGGATTCCCTCTTGACGTTCGAGATGTCCACTCCAAAGGCTTCCACCGCCGCAAGATGTCTGTCCGGATTCGAGGCGCCTGTAAATCTGAAGACGCTCGGTGAAGTCACAGCAACCGACACACCATGCGGAATGATTGGTTTGTCAGTCACGTATCCTGCATGCTTGTACCCTGGATTCTGCCCTGAGATTGGATAACTCATGCCGTGACACAGATGTACTCCAGCATTACCAAAGCCCACGCCTGCCAGTGTAGCAGCGAGCAGCATCTGGCTTTGCGCTTCAAAGTCGTCTGGGTCTTTCACTGCGCGCGGTAGATACTCGACTGTGCTGCGCAGTGCTTGCAGGGAGAAGATGTCGGATATCGGATTCGCTCCTTGATACGCAGGGCGATTAATAGGGTTCGTGGGACGAGGCACCCGCTCATGGTAGGGAATAGCGGTCCACGATTCGAGAGAGTGGAGGAGGACATCAAGACCGGAAGAAGCATGCACGGCGGATGGCATGGTCCTCGTGTTCAGCGGGTCACATATGCCCAATGTAGGCTTCAGAGCTCGATGGGCAATTCCAGTCTTTGCTTTCTTTGACACAAGATCGAAGATGGCTGTCCCAGTGGTCTCGGAACCAGTGCCGGCGGTCGTAGGGACGGCGATAAGGGGCTTGAGTGGCTTGGTTATGGGTAGACCACGGCCTAGGGGTGCGTTGACGAAGTCAAGGAAGTCAGCCTCTGGGAAGCAGTTGTAGAGGTTCATGAGCTTGGCGGTGTCGATTACGCTGCCACCACCGACTGCAAGGAAGGCGTCAGGTTGGTAGGGTTTTGCAAAAGCAATTGCTTCTTTGATACTGTCTTCTCATCAGAATGCCGGGTTCCCGCTACTAACAGTGTCAGAGACTTACGAGCTATCTTTTGGCTCTACCATCGTCCTCTCAAACACCGTGAAATCAATACCTTCCCTGCTCAACCCTTCTATAACCTGCTTCATTGCATCCAGCTTTGCAACATTAGCATCAGTCACCACACAAACCCTCTTCGCGCCCATGTTCTTGAAGTCCATGCCGACTTCCTTTGTGCATCCTGGTCCGAATCGGATACTCGAGGCCGCCATCTCAAAGGCATATTCCTTCTGCCTCGAGGTGTCAACAGGTGTTGCCAGTGATCGCTTCGCATGATTGATGATGGACGGTGTATGGTGATGATGACCTGGATTCGAGTGGCAGGGACAATTGGGCGGGTGGGTGAATTGGACTGTACGGAGCAGATTGAGGGCGCGTTTAGCCGCTGTTGGCGCGATCCGAACTGCTGAAACCATTGTGACAATGATGATCAGCTCAATGTGATACAAACAGATAAACTCATAAATTCCATAAGGAAAATCGGACCACACAAAGCGTATGAGTAAATTGAGAACCTACATAGGAGCCAGGCTCGAAAATCACATACATATGGAGCTCAGTTTGCGGGGTGATGTCTCGGCAATTCCCCGCGAGTCGACTCCGGTGGGACTTTGCCGCGGCGGCTCCCCCACATCACTGGTCTCATTCGTTGCTGCTGCTGATTAAAAGGTTTATTGCACTCCTTAATTAAGTTATTACAATGTCGTTGACTGTATGGTCCGAAGTCCAGCCATGTTCGGACGGCACCCAACGTGCAATTCTATGTAGTTCGTGACTAGGGGCTAGGACGAGTCAATACAGTATGAAAGTCATCATAGACTCCTAGTGTCACAAGAGAATCCTACAGGCTTCATCAAACTGGTCTACATGCGCTGGCGATGGGCAGCTATGTACACTTCGAGGAAGTCCCGAGAATTCCTCCTACCAATTGCTGGTTCTCTTTATCTTCTCGTTCTGGATGACTTCAATCCAGTAGCCATCCGGGTCAAGAACGAAGGCAACGTTCTTCATGCGACCGTCTGTCAAGCGCTTCTTCCAACTTACTCTCTCGTCGTCGAAACGCTTGCACGCGGCGTCAAGATCATCTACCGAGACACCTACAGAAATGTATTAGTTTTCCATTGCGCCTTGTTAGAAGAGGGTCTGTTTACAGATGTGTCCGAAGCCTTGTGGTTCTGAGTTTCCGTCGTGGTACTTAAAGCTTTCATCTTTCTCTAAGTTACATAAGTCAGTGTCCATTCGAAGCACATGATTGGAATCCAAAGTACCCGTTCCATAATTCCAAGTCAATTCCAGAAGTCCTTCTCGATCCGCGACAGGATTGACCCCGTTCGCCGACTCGGTAGGAACGCCTTTGCTACCTGGATAACCAAGGAAGTACAGGTTGAAGCCATTATCTTTGTTCTCGGAAGTTCTCATGAGCGTCATGCCCATGACTTCTTGGTAGAATTTGAGAGAAGCCTCGGCGGATTTGACCCGTATCATGGTGTGGTTCTGTATATCATGAGCTTGTCTGAGCTTTTGATCACCAGGAGAATCGCCTAAGCGTACGAATCGATACTTCTCCAATTTGGTCTCCTTGACTCCTTCAGTCTTGTCCACCGGGTTTTGCCCGATTATCTCCACCCAGTACCCATCTGGGTCCAATGCAAATGCAATACTCCTCATCCGCCCGTCTGTCAACTTCTTCTGGAACTTGTACCCCGCATCTTCAATCCTCTGGCATGCCGCTTGTATGTTATCCACGCTTACACAGAGATGACCGAATCCTTTTCCAGGTTCGCTGTTACCATTGGCGACCTTAAAATTGTCATCGTGCTCAGATCCATAGTTATGGGTCAATTCGAGGATCCCTTCCCGGTCGGACCAGTGGTGGCCAGAAGAGACAGCCTGAGGGGAGTCGTAGGCGAGGAAATAGAGGTCGAATTTGTTGTCCGGGAACGAGAGTTTATTGACTTGTTTCATGCCGAGGAATTCGTAGTATTTGACTAAGGGTCAAGGTCAATTGCTGCTCAGGATGCGAAAAGAGAGGCGTTTACGTGATGCTTTGGGATCCTTCACACGAAGCATCGTGTCTACTCAACCATTAGCTGTAACCTGATATCGTTCATGGGGGATGGGAGAAATACGGTTGAACTTGTACTTCGAAGTATCCGTAGACATGGTTGCGTATGGTCTGCTGGCTGTGTTCTCGTCAGTTTATAGTCACCGTCGCTGAGACCGCTCACCTACATGAGTCTACAATACTTAGTCTAAGGGTTGGAGATCTCAATGTACGTGTCAAGGATCGCACAGTGAACATGTAAAGCCAGTCTTGAGGGAAAGAATATGTCGCTATGTCAAAGTGAGATTTAGAAGGAATATAAGGTACCTAAGGTATATAAAGGTTCCGCTATGACGTGCAGATTGACCCCTCTCCCCGGCCTTCCCCACATAAGGTACATGTACGAGTATAACATCATGCATCACAGTACATACCTGGTGCATATTGAAGATACTATTCGGACTAAAGAGATGCAATTGACGACGTGCTCAATCCTCAAAACAGAACATATGCTCAAGGAAAGGAACCATACTGGAAGATCCTCACAGCAACGATGGCAGGACCTAGCTGTCAGTGGTGGAGAGAGGACAATCTGTCTGAGCTGCATGCGGTTAATATTTGTATCTTCTGGTCGTAGAGTCTAGGCAGAAATATGAGTGTCTAAATTGTCGATCAGTGTACTTTCTGTAAGGATGGGAAGAAGCACAAAATGGTCGAATTACATACATATATAGATTGGGGCGAAGCGCTCAGTTTTCGACGCGGAAACAGATGCGCTTGAACTTTGCTTCAAGAGAAGGCTGAACGAAAGTGCGTGATTAGGGCTGTGAAGCCTTCGCGTTCGAAGGTTCATCTTCAGATACATCATCAACGTTCTCTGATATCATGATGACACACCGAAGTACATAAGCGCGCCCACACGGGTGCCCCTTAACGTTGAAGATGAGGGAGTAAAGGTCTGGATGCGCGCCTCAAGAGTGAATGGAGGCTGATTGAAGAAGCGGGATACATAGTTCCTGTATTCTACATATGTTCACGAAGTCAACAATTTTTCCGCTATCTAATAGCCAGGCAAGCCACCGTATCTTGCATGCATATAAGATCTCATCATCTACAGCCCACCTAGCAAAAAACCAACCCACCCTCTCCACCATTATACTTGCCAACCCAGTCGAAATCCTATTCTCTCCTTCCACCGTTACCTCCATTCCCACCATTCCTCACCAGCTCCAGAATAATCTCCTTCGCCTCCTCCACGCCCTCCTTCTGTCCCTGGATCTCTATCGCCTCGCCCTTCGCCTGGTCCCTCGGGACGTTGACCTTACACCCTGTCTGCTTCCTGATCGAGTTGATCTGCGATCCGCCGGGGCCCACCACGAATCTGTACGTTCGCGGATCGGGCAGGATGAGATAGCCGGTTGAGGATTGCTGTTGTGCTTGCTCGAGCGCCTTTTCCAGCATGGCGCGGGCTTTGGCTACATTATCGGGTTGCCCGCGTAAGACCCATGGGATGTTTCCGTCTTCGCCGTCTTCGGCATTATTGTCTTTAATCTCCCATGAGTAGTTGTCGGTTGAGTCTTGATCATCAGTTATCAAGGGTAGAGCGCTACCGTTGATCCGTGATCTAGCATTGGCGGAGGTAGGCCGTGGTGGCGGTTGCTGACCGCCGTGATCGACGGTGACTTTGAGGTCGTTGCGAAGACGACGGAAGAATTGGCCATTATCAGATATGCTGTGGTGTACACGTCTGGCTACCTGAACTGTCTCGCCCTCTTGGTCTCTCACCAGGGTTAAGATGTGGTTCTTGGCCCTCTCCACATCGGCCGGCTGGCCGGCAATCTTCACGCCAGAACGAGCGGTACCTTGTGTTGATTGTTTTGGAACGTCGATGTTGACGTGAAATTGAGACTCGAGATTTCTTCGCGTCTCACCGCCACGGCCTATCAACAGTCGGTGCTTCTCAGGAGCTACTTCCACGACTTCGATGGTTTGGTTCTCCCGTTGATTGACGAATGCTTCGATGGAAGCGACAATCTTGTCGACAATTGCCTTGTTTCCCTCAACACGAACGGAGTTCTCATCGGATTCCTGTCGTGGGAACCGCACCATCCGAGCAAGTTCTCGTCGATCATCAGGGCCACCAGCCTCGATGACAATGTTGCGGATGTTGGCACCTTTGAAATGTCAACGAATGGCCAAGCTTCGCTCCAATGCAAGACCTACCACCGCCACCGATAAGATCCTTGTGGTACTTTTTGTCAACTTCGACAGACTTGGTGATATTCTCATCGAAAACCTTAGCTCTTTGCTCAAGTAGCCTTTTTGCATCTTCAACCTGCTTCTTTGTTCCCTTCAATTTGATGTCTACCCTGCCAGATGGATCCACAGCATCCCTGATGCCCGGTACATCAATGGAGGCACCTGTAGTCATCCTGAGGTTCTCCATCTCACGACCACCCTGACCGATGAGGGACGGAACCTGATTCTGTGCAACAGAAACAGTGGCTGTATGCGAATTATCAATAGTCCACTGCAGTAAGCTCAACAACTCGTCTCTTGCTTCATCCGCGCCCTTCTTCGGCCCTCGAACGATCACCTCGTCAGGTGCTTGGTTCGATCGACTATTCCTAGCTCCGCCAACCTCGCTCGCAGTGTCTCCAGCAGACTGATCATCATGGGCTGTAGGAGCAGGAGCTGATCTGGGGAACTGAACCCGAACATTGTAGCGTTCTTGTAGTCGATTCACTTGCCCACCTTTAGGACCTATCATGTCGCGATGGTATTGCGGCTTTATCTTGAGCACATGGGTAGCCTCATCCTCGAGTTTTTTGCCTAAAGAGATGATACGTAACTTCGCAGCTTCCGCCTTCGCCTTCAGTCCTTTGACCTCAATTTTGCCATCATTGACTTGGATGTCCACATCGAATTCCTCACGGTACTTCTTTATGTTCTCGCCCTTTTTACCAATAAGGTAATTTACATACTTTTGAGGATAGTCGAAGGTGATTGTATAGCCTCTCTCGATCTCATCCTGCTTCTCTTGCTCGACGAAAGCAAGTATCTTGTTGGCCAACTCATCAACCTTTTCAGCTGGACCGCGTAGCGACACCTCGTTCTCCAGGGCTGCGGCAGCAATGGGATTTTGGTGAGGAGCCATCTTGCCTTTCTGGCCTTTCGGCTCACCGACTAAAACACGCACAGGAATCTCGCCTGGTAGTAGATTTTGCTGCTCACGCTTGATAAACCTTTGGACCTTGTCATGGAATCTATAGCTCGTCAGTCGAATATCGGCATCTAAAGGAACAGCATCATAGTCTCACTTCTTGGGTACTTCGATACTCCTAGAAATAACCTCCTGTTGCCCACTGACCATGTTTAAGATGTGTTCTTGAGCTTCTCGCAAGGCTCTCTCGAATTGTTCAACTTCAGCAGGAGATGGTCGTTGCTTAGGAATCTCATAGTCGGGCCCAGCACCAGATGGACCCTCGTAGACAAGAAGCAGTTGCGGAGTCTGTTCGACCTCATCCGGGACGATAAGATGGACCCCGTAGTCATCCAGGACTCGCTGCGCAATTTGTTCGCGGAGGTGTTGATGGAAGAATGGATCGACGTCCAATTGGGTCAATCTCGTTGGCGGATGAGCATTGACGAGATTCATGATGTCCGAGCGCGCGCGAATCGTGTTCTTGCCGTCTCTTGAGTACACTTCCCAAGTCATTGGGCCGTCTTCCGATGAAGGAAAAACAATGTGCGCATCGTATAGACGTTCTAACTGCTGGATGGCCTGCCGTTGCTGCAAGTACTTCGTAACAGCGCGCGCATGGGCCTGAGCACCCATTGGGGCATTCATGTGCTGTCTCGAAATATCCACGCTGGCCATCTGCATACTACTGGCGAGGTCTATAGTTTTATTGACACCAACTTCGATCTTCTCTGAGGGTCCAGTAATGGTTACCATTTCAGTATCATCTGAGTCCGGAGGAAGGATGATGGCACAGCCGGTCTCCTCTAGAAAGTCATGCAAGGAATCACCGCCATCACCCACGATGAACTGATGTCGTCCTCGAATGATAGGAATCTGAGATAGAGTGATATATCGCCGCAGCTCTTCAACTTGCCGCTCGATCTCGGCTCGTGCATCCTGCGCCGCCAGCCGATCACCAGAAATTTGTATATAATCGCCATGATGAGCAACAAAAGAAGGGCGCTGGTTCTGGGATGGCGGTTGCGGAGGTGGTGAACTTGACCATGTATGGTAGTGTGGAACACGTATCTGTAAGTCTCGCCCTTCTTCCAGTGCGTTAACGCGAGAGTTATGAGGGCCGGCAATGAACGGGTAGAACTCCGCAGGGATATCTTTCAGCCGCATGTTCACCGTCGAGGTGCAATCATTAACGATTGCTTCAATCTCACGCCTCGCCATCTCCGCAGCAACCGCGTCACCTTCAATGGTCACATCGATAGTGGCACTGTCATCCTCTTCGGCATGCATTGACGACTCGTCTGGCCGTGGCACCTGTATTCGAGCACCGGTCCGCTGTGATATGCCTTGCACTACGGCTCTTTGTCGACCAATGATGTGGTGTCGGATAGACGCGGGTATGGGGATCTTGACAGCTTGCTTCCAGATGTCAGCATACATCCGTCGTCCGCAGCTCCATGTAACGCACCTTGGATCCCAATTCTTTCGCAACTTCCTTCAATGCTTGACGAACAGAATCTGTAGGTCCTCTACCCTCAAAATTGATCACACCACCAGGACCCGGCCTCATCTCGACTGTGGCTTTGGACCTCTTGTTGATGTCACGAAGAACATCCATTACCGGCTTCTTCAATTGACTCCTTGGCAGCAGTTGCGATGGCGCGAATTGAATGCGCTCAGTATGTCTGCCCGGCATTGACATTATTTGGGGAGTCGAGCCTCGGGAATGGTAGGATTGCGGTATCCCAGAAGCTGCAGTAGAGCCAGGTGTAAGCATACCAGATGCCGGTGTTGACGCGCGAGAAGAGGCTGTACTGGATATTGGACGCTCGGACGCTTGTCCATTGACTCCGTTCGGGGCCGCATTCGCAACGGATGCAGGTTTCCTAACACCCCATGCCGAAGACACTGGAGCTGCAGCTCGAGGCTTCGGTGCACCTCCTAACGAAGGAAACAACTCGTCGGATTTGGTATCAAGCATGGCGTTGCCGGCCTTTGCGTTCGCTCTCTCGTTGACCGGCTCGTCCCTCGCTTTTTGCTTCCCAGCTGCCTTGTCTGACATTGGCTCTTCGACAGGCTCAAGGACAGGAGCGGAAGACGAACCAGGAGCTGAGTCTTGCAAGGGCGCTGATGGCGGCGGATGCGCAATGTCCTCCTCATCGACAGCATCCTCAATTGTAGCACGATGCGCTTCATCCGCGGCATGCTTCTTCATGAGCTGTTCTGCCGGGGACGCATCCTCCTGCAGTGACGACGCCCCTCCAGTGACGGTGTCCTCAATAGCCATACTGAAAGTCCTAATGGCTGAGCAGTGATATTATTGGAAGATCTGCTTGGGTACGAGGAGCCGGAAGGGTTGAGAAGCGGCTGAGAGGATACAGTGCTAGCGGATGGGTCTCCAACGAGAACTTTGAAGCTGCGGTAATGATGAGATCCTAGGTAGGACTGTTAGAGCGTGGAACTCGTTGCAGCTATGGACCTAGAAGGGGAACACCGCACCAGAGACCTTTCGCAGGGATCTGATGAAGGTGATGCTGGAAGCTGGGGAAAGGTCAATGTTTCAGATGTACTTGAGGAGTCCAATTATGAGCAAAGCAACACAGTGCAACCTAACGCATGTTGGCCGGTGAGCTGTCGACTAGGAGTGTAAGAGCAGCGTCAGAGTCCAGAGAGTACCAAGTCCTTAGAACCCCGAGAATTGATGGATGAAGTCGTTAAGACGACAAGGAAATTTAGGGGAGTGATCTCACTGGCCCGAACTTTCCTCAAGCGAGGTCGATCCTCAGACGCACTTCATGACCACATGGCAGGACCTGTAGTAGCAGCGTGCTATACATGATCAACTCCTAGGTACGTGAAGGCGGAGAACACAGTAACGCATGCGGACCTCGGCGAGATTGTCTCAGCTGAACACCGGCTCGGTAGCCCCATCGAGGTCGAGGAGGACATCGTCCTCGTTGAGCAGACATTTATCAGGACTCAAATAACTCTGATTGTATGACTGCCACGACACCATCGATGGATATTCAGAGTACTTTTCTTCAACAACGAAGAAGCTTGGGGCCTGCTTCAGTGTGGTATGATGATTGCAGCTAGGACAGACCCCTGAGACCCGGCAGCTTCAATGACAGAACCACTTGACTTTTCACGCCTTGGAATCGACTGATCAGTAGTTGTCTAACGAAGACCATGTATGTACCTGAGGCGGTGGTATCCTCACAAAACCATGCAGGAGGAATGGGACGCATAGTAACAGCCGCAATTGGGGTAATTACAGGACTTGAGCTTGCATGACGAAGTACCCCATCACACTTTAACTGATAGGAATCATCAAAGGACACCGGGCTTTGAGCCCTGATGTCGTTTCATGACCTACACCCACATCTCCGATCTTGATCGTGAATCCAAGTCTCAAACATCGATGGGGTTCTTGTAGGTGCGTGTGGAGGGGGCTATTGGCAGTACCGAGATGACTGTGTCCTTACATCTTGTTCCCGTGGACGAGGACAGCCAGGCGTCTACGACTGCGGGCGACTATGTTAAATACTACCTACTCTAGGAGTAATGGAGCGGAGCAGAGGAGAGTCTTGTGGTGCACAGCGTATGCCTTGTCTTCTGCCCCCATCACCAGAAGCCTACACTGGAGTAGAGTACATAGCCCAGGGGAAGGGCTGTGGATGCGAGATACTGTACATATAGTCGTCGCTGGGAAGTCTGTTGAATCTGTGACTACATTCATCAATAGACAACAAGTTGAAAGATACTTCACGAGGACAAAAAGCTGGACGGTACAAAATGAAGCGAGGGGTCAAGGGTCAAGACTGGGGCGGCAAGCGACCGGAGATGATCTAAAGACTCACTAAGGACTAACTTAAGTAGTACTTCATCCACACTCGACATCCTACTACTTAGAGTACAGATATACGAGCACACGTACCTGGCTTTAGCTTGAACATCCGGACACTGTTTTGTCCTATCGCTGTCAAGCTTGTCGAAAGGAGATCATTCCGCGTGCGTCCAATCCTGTCAAGCGAACTCTGTTTGCTCTGGAAGTGCAGGCACCACTCTGATTCGTCGCGCCTGTCTACCTAGCGGGCGGAAACTTGACACCAGAAATATGGAGGAGGACCCAAGCGCCCACACGTTGACACAGAGATCCAGGAGAAGCACAAGACTCCACAAGGAGCCTCCACCGAACCCGGCAGCAACGATCTTTGCTATGTCCGCTGCTCGATCAATGGGACACGAGCAAAGTACTGCCTCCGTCCAGCGCCATCCATCTGCATCTGCGTACGCTCCTCGCTCTTTTACCGCTAGCGGTAATCGCGAGCATCACCGCTCCAAGTCAAGTGTCTTCAACTCATCCAATTCCTCCCTTGACCGTCAAATCTCCGGATCTTCGCCGACCATGGCCAACGCGGAGTTTGGTGCGCAGCCTGCGCAAGCTGCTGCGTATTCCGTCGCACAAGGTCCGGCCCGACAATCGTTGACAGAGAAGAGCTCAGCTGAGCTGATCGGAGCGCCATTCGATGCGCCTGCCATCTTGACCACGGTCGATCACACGAAAGCATCTGGATATCAGAACTCCCTCCGTCGTCCAGGTCCGCCGCCGCTGTCGTACACAAGCCCGGACCCGCGCATGATGAGCCGCGCTTTGAGACAATCAGCAAGCTTTTCTGCGGGGGATCGGCCAATGGAAATACAATCACCATCGCGAGCGGACACTGGCACCATGAGTCCAAAGAGGTACTCAGACGAGGGCAATGGGCAAAGGAGCTCCATCACGCTCAAGAAGAAGAGTGGGTTTTCAAGCTTCATGAACAGCGTGCTTGGGTCACCACGGAACGTCAAGATTTCGGCGCCGGAGAACCCGGTACACGTTATGCACGTTGGATATGACAACGAGACAGGTCAATTCACGGTAGGTCCACTCAGATACGCCTCTATCACATTGCCACTCGCTCCACACCTGTGAGCGTATACTTCTGTCTTCCCGACACCATCATTGCCTTCTCTTACAGATCTACAGATATTGAACGTAATTTCGTGACGTGAAGACTGACTGTGCTTAGGGTCTCCCGAAAGAATGGCAGCGGATGCTTCAAGAGAGCGGGATCTCGAGGACGGAGCAGGAACAAAACCACCAGACAATTGTGGACATTATGACTTTCCTGGAGAAGAACACGGAGAGAGTGGCAGAAGATGAAGTATTGCACAAATTCGACCACGCGAGACCCCAAGATGCGCAGCCTAGTGGACTGAGTCCAATTGGTCTGACCGCGCCAGGTGGAGCAACACCAGGAGGCTACACATCTGTTGGATCCGTCATGAGTCCGCCAGCAAGCCCAAGGTTCCCTCAAACTGAAGGTAGTTTCGAGAACCCTCGAGCGCCACCTCCTATACCTCGAAGTATACTTAGTTCTGGGTCTCTCTCCCCCAATCCTTCCGGTAACGGCCCCAGTCTTGTTCCCAGTCGCGCCGCCCCAAGAGCTCCTGGTAGCATCCCAGCCGGGAATCTTGTGCCGGTCCGTGATGCACCTCGTCCACCTAGCCCGGCGAGAGAGCTACCAGCTGGGCAAGGCCGACCGAGCGAGGACTTGCCAGCTCGTACCTACGTTCATCCCGTTGTTCCCACGTCCGCATCCCCACCAAAAGCTCCCAATGGCCAGCGCAGCAGGTCAGACTCGAAGACAAACGGAGTAGATTCGCCGCGCGGTCCAGCTGGCATGATTGATTCCCCGATACAGTATCAGCAACAACAAGAACAAGCGATGGCAGTAGCCCAGCAAGCAATTGCGAGCAAGCAGCTCGACCGAAGCAAAAGCCAGCGTCAGCAACAGCAACAACTTACACCGCCCACCCCGCAACGGCAATTCGTCCAGCCGCAAGACCCTCAAAATATCCCACATCCAACACAACAGGCACGCCTTGGTCCGGCGCCAAGACCGAGGCACAGGGTTCGTCAGAGCAACGGGATTGATATTGTGGCTAGACTTAACGCTATCTGCTCAAGTGGAGATCCCTTGAAGTTGTACAAAAGCTATAGCAAGATCGGTCAAGGAGCGTCCGGGGGCGTCTTCATGGCTTACGAGGTTGGTACGAATAGATGCGTCGCGATTAAGCAGATGAACCTAGAGCAACAACCTAAGAAGGACCTCATCATCAATGAGATTCTGGTCATGAAGGACAGCAAACATAAGAATATCGTGAACTTCATAGACAGCTATCTAAGGCAGGGCGAGTTATGGGTGGTGATGGAATATATGGAAGGAGGTAGTTTGACGGATGTTGTCACTTTCAACATCATGACTGAAGGTCAAATCGCAGCAGTCTGCAGAGAGGTCAGTCAGTTTGCGCATACTCTGCATTGCTAGGCTGACACGGTCAGACTCTGAACGGATTGCAGCACCTGCATTCTAAGGGTGTTATTCATCGCGACATCAAATCGGACAATATTCTACTCTCGATGGAGGGCAATATAAAATTGAGTATGTATATCTAATATCATGCTGAATCCGCAAGACTGACGATCGATTAGCCGATTTCGGCTTTTGTGCTCAAATCAACGAATCTCAGAACAAGCGCACGACGATGGTTGGCACTCCTTACTGGATGGCACCTGAGGTGGTTACACGGAAAGAATACGGACGCAAAGTTGATATTTGGAGCTTGGGGATTATGGCGATCGAGATGATAGAAGGCGAACCCCCTTACTTGACCGAGGCGCCATTTCGAGCACTGTATCTCATCGCTACGAACGGCACGCCACAGATCAAGGAGGAGCATAACCTGACACCAGTATTCAAAGACTTTCTAAACCTCGCGCTCAAGGTTGATCCAGAGAAGAGAGCTTCCGCCCATGATCTGCTGAGGGTAGGTCTTCCTTAATTTGGGTCTGATCAAACATTCGAACCTTCACGCTAACCCCTTTTAGCATACCTTTATGCAAAGTGCAGAGCCCCTGAATACCCTAGGTCCCTTGGTGAAATCTGCGCGCACAAGTCGTGCGGCGGAGCGTGCTCAAAAAGGCAATTGATTAACTCGGGATCCGAGTAAAGATCGGAATCTTCCTTGTCTTTCAGAGTGGGAATTTGATGGAGTTTTGGAATAAAATCTTCTTTAAGGCACGACGCTTTTCGCCCCTTCCGAAAATACCGAGATGGACCAACCGCCAGGTCCACCACGTCGTTTTCATCATCCTTTGCCGCTAGAAGATCTACCACATCATGACGGGTTACCTTGACCGGGAATATCCATTCATCCATGGTGTCTTTCTGGGGATGAAACTTTGACCGACCAGGGGTCATCTTAGAGCATTTCCTTACGAGCTCAAAGCAACGTTCATGATGGTTGTTCTATTCTTATTTACAGTTGGCAACAGCGATGGCTATGAGTGTCTGTGACATTCAAATATTCGATTGATATCGGCATGACTCTACGAAAGCCAGAGAGGGCGTAAGGGAATGGCTGTCAACGAGCTTTACGTCAATTTCTTTGGTATAGGTGTAGGGTTCAATTACGGAGTGTGTCAGGTTCTTTACACAAGCCTAGGGAATCGATTGCGAACCATGAGTTCGGTCTCAGAATTTAAGCGCTGCTCTCGAACCCTCAAAATATTCGAGTATCCTCATGCAATTATTTCCGTAAGTGACTGGACCTCGTCGAGGGAGAGATCACCCTAGCCACAATTGATGTATCCGTACGAAGCTACGCCACAAGATTACGCAGCTTGTTACTACCTTAAGGTACTGCACCCACTTGTGCAGCTCCAGAACCACTTACTACAATCACATTCTCCTCTTTCCTACCTCTTCACTTGCGCTGCAATAACTAAGAATAATCATGTTTCGCGCTCAGCAGAATGCTTTTGACGAGGTCGTTGGTGAGAAATCTATGATTTGAAGATTAGCATAGAGCGCTCATATTGACCGATGGACAGCAAAGGCGACTGACGAGAACCTCACCTCAGAGAATTGGGAATACATACTGGTACTGCTCTCAATGCTCTCAATTCCCCAACAGTGCAGTCCTAAATATGTCTAGGACGTATGCGACAGAGTAACCGGAGAGGACACGGGGTAAGCTGGCGCCTATACCTGATTGCTGTGCGATTCCAGCTGACGACGCCGCTCAATACAGAGCCAAGGATGCCGTTGCGTCGATGATCAAACGCCTTGCCCACCGTAATGCAAACGTGCAGCTTTACACACTGGAGGTTGGTCACATGCTGCCTGGACCCGCGGACCAGAGTTCTGATGGATCATCTAGCTGGCAAATGCGCTATCACAGAATTGTGGATCGAAGATGCACAGGGAGCTTGCTTCAAGGAGCTTCACTGATGCCCTACTACGACTGGCAAATGACAGGGTGTGTTGCTGCTAGTTGTAAGACTGGACGGAGTGAAGCACAACGCTGATGAAGCGTAGAATACACACCAACAAGTGAAGGCGAAAATACTGGAGCGGATGGAGGAGTGGACGGAGATGTTCGCCAAAGACCCCGATCTTGGAATCATGGAGCAAGCGTACATGAAGCTTAAAAGCCAAAGTATGCGGATTTAGATATGGATTATTAGGCTGCAGCAGCTGATGGAAGCTACAGATCCCAACCTCCATGCCCCGTCCAAACCTACGAAGCGGCAGATAACGGATGTGGATCGACGGAAGGAGGAAGAGGAGCTGCAGATGGCACTGGCGCTATCGATAAAGGATAAAGCTTCATCAGGGTCATCGTCAGGCCAAAAGCCGAACCAAGGGCAGTTTACGTCCGGTACGAGTACATCGCAACAACAGGCTGCGCCAAGCCAAGTGCTTCCTTCAGGCACGACTGCAGCTACCGTGTCGAGGGTCCGCGCACTCTTCGACTTTCAGCCTTCTGAGCCGGGCGAATTACAATTTCGGAAAGGCGACGTCATTGCAGTGTTGGAATCAGTGTACAAAGACTGGTGGAAAGGCTCTTTGAGAGGGCAGACGGGTATTTTCCCATTGAATTATGTGGAGAAACTATCAGATCCGACACAAGAGGAGCTACAGCGAGAGGCGCAAATGGAGGCGGAGGTATTTGCGGAGATCAAGAATGTGGAGAAGCTGTTGACGCTCCTGAGCACAAGCAGTCCGGAATTAAACGTCAGGGACAATGAGGAGATTACAACACTTTATCACTCAACACTCGCAATACGACCAAAGCTCATCGAGCTGATTGGGAAATATTCGCAGAAGAAGGGTAAGAATGTATGTACCCGTGATACGAGGAACATCTGCTAAGAAGTATGTGTAGATGATTTCACACAGTTGAACGAAAAGTTCATCAAGGCACGAAGGGACTATGAATCACTACTGGAGGCTTCCATGTCACAACCTCCACCGTCTCAATATGGTCGACAGGGCCAAGCACCGTATAGCTATGGTGGTGGTGGAGGCTATCCCCCGCAAGGACCACCACCACAGCAAGAGCCTTCCAGATATTACACAGCCGGCCCGCAAGGTAGGCACAATCCCCTTCTTCATTTTGTCAAGCTCTTTTTCTAAAGGTTCAAGACTCCCGCACGACCCAACCTCAAAACCCCCCACAAAACGGTCCGGCACCGTTCTACATGGTCGGCCAAGCCCCACCGCAACAGACGGACCCCCGGACCCGCACCCCACCCGGCACGAAACCACCTCCTGCATCCGATCCTTACGCACCACCACAACAACACCGCCCTCAATCCACTTACGACAACCCCCAAGAACTCGGCACTTCAGCCTACGACTCCCCCGTCGACGCCCGCGGCCGTCCTCAATCCTACCCTCCACAATCGCAACCCCATCCTCAACAACACAACCCCGAGTTCTCACCACCCTCAATGTACGCCCCCGCCGATGGCCCTGGCACGTATCACGGTTCCCAGCAGCCGTTTGGTCAGGGTCTACCGCCTACTCATCAGCCACCGCGAGCGCCGAGTCCGAATTTGCAAAATCCGTATCCGGTACTAAATTCAGGACCTCCAGGTGGAGGAATAGGAGAAAGTGGCCCGCCGCCGGGTGGATATCAGGCGTATCAGGCTCCAAGACCACAGCAGCAGCAGCCGCAGTATGCAGCTGGGGCTGGGGCTGGAGTAGGGGGAAATCCGAATGATTTCTATAGATAGATTGGAATGTATTGATGATTGGCCATGGCGTTAACGGCGTGTGCACATGTTCATCTTCGAGCCGTAAGCAGAATGATATCCTAAATGAACTTACTCCACCCTGTTCGAGACAATTATCCAAGCACCGAGAGGACGCCGCAGGTTTCCATAGCTGAGACATGACTTGTACGGATGGCGAAGCTGGGCAGACCAGAGCAGGGCAGACTAGAACAATGACGTAGTGGTGTCAATGCTATCTGAGCTGAAATCTACAACAATGTATAAATGCCAGAAGAAGACAACCACAACAGAAACACGCTATGCAGCTCCACATTACCGCTCCCCGACGAGGCTAAAAGAGTAATGTAGCTGCGCAACCACGGGAAGTCCCCACTCAACAACCCACATCCTATCTACCACCCCCTATCCCCCCGTCCCCTTCCACAAATCCCCACAATCTCTAAATCCATCCGCCCTTCCCAAAATTCTGCGCACGTCCTCGCTCTATTTCTCCGACTTCGTCTGCAGATACTTATACGCACCAAACGCCAATGCGCCGCCGAGTAGGATGATAGCGTACAATCCGATGCCCAGGCCTGCGGCGCTGCCTTGGGCGCTTGTCGATGTGCTGGTTGAGGGGCTGGAGGTTTTGGGAGTTGGGTCGCCTTCCTGTTTTCATTGCGAAAGAGGGGCGGTTAGTTGTTGCTTTTTGCTATGCGAGGAAGTTGGTGGGTGTAGGTAGATAGGTTGGGGAGGTTGGGCAAGGGCCCAAAGGTACCTTGCGGTTTAGTTTCCCAATGAGGAGGCCGTCGAGAATCTCGCGCGCTTCGTCGCTGTGGCCGACGTCTTCGAAGGCTTCGGTCGCGTCTTGGCCGCCTACGTCTAGGAGGACTTCTTCGCCGCCGCTGTGGGTGGGAGGGGTATGGGGTCAGTTTGTGATCAGTCGGGGGAGATGTCGGGGCGGAAGCGATGGGTTGCGGAAGGCTGTGAGGGTTCGGAAAACATACGGATGCTCATCTATGAAGGTTGTGGCATTGTAGATTTTGTCATGGATGACCAGGTAGAGATCCTGCGGAAGGGACAGTCAGCCGGTTGCTTTGTCACGGGCGGATGGGTTCTTGCACACTTTCTTTGAACTGTGCTCTGAGATGTCCGAGTATGTGAACTCCTGCGTGGCCGACATTATCACTAAAGAAAAGGAGGAAGGGCTTCGAGGAGGGTGGCAGTGGTGAGAAAGTGACCGTAAGTAATGTTGACCGAGCTGGGAGTGAGATTTGTCGGATCGTCAAATCGGCACACTAACCGGTTGAGAACAGCTCCGGACATCTTAGCTCCATCTGGAGAAGGATTACGGGACGGCAATTGGACGGTGTATGACATTAGTCATCTCACAAAGGTCAACATCTTACCACTTACATGATATTATTGCAGCCTACTTTGAAGTGCTCCATGAGAAGTACCGTACCAGTAGACAATGTCCTCTCACAGTGCCCAAAATGTTTCAAGGACATCGTGTCAGAGATTGCCTATGAGCCGCGTACGGAGCAAGATGGGCCGACGTATCTTGTCTTTAGGCACCAATGTGATTTAATTAGGGCTTTTCAAGGCACCACACTGCTGCCGAAGCTAATCTGAATTCTCTTGTCGTCACGAGAGCACGTGAACGCAACGTGTCATTGAGCTTGGTCCTTCGTGTTTCAAGATAGCCTCGATAAGACAGTCCTCGTCCACTTCTCTTCTCGATATTTAGTCACCTCGGCGGGCATCATGTCATCCTGCAATCCAGTACTACTTCATTGACAAGACCCCCCCATAGACACGGTTCACTGCATTGAATTCATGGACTTTCTCACCTAGCAGCCAGCAATACCAGAGTATCTTAAGAACTGATTATGGCAGCTTCAACCCCAATCACAGGTCCGATCGAACTGCCAGAGCTTCCTGTCTCTCACGAAGACTTCATCTCTTACCTCAACAAGAACCCTAACACTCCTGTTTCAGACCTTTTGGCGCCTTTCAAGACCTTCGAGAACACTCTTCGTAAAGCATACGCCCAACAACCGGACCATGGAGCCCTCGAGAATCATTCAATCAACACGGTCCCGCTGTTTTCGGGCCATGAAGACAAGCTCCGTATTCGTGCCCGTAGCCTTGAAGATGAGGCCGAGAACGAGAGGTACATAATGCCTCTGGAGCCGTCCGGACGAAAGCCGAATGGTGCTCCAGCAGTCGTCGAGTCTTTGAGAGGTTTCAAGAAGAATTTCAACCTCTTTTCTGAGTCTTCGCTCGTCGATATGGACTGGTCTAATGTCGTGGCTGCTGGAAGTTCAGTCGTGACTGCTTTGTTGCCTGTACCGGATAAGTACAGCACCTCGAAGAGAGCTCTTCGAGAGTATTATCATGAGAAGCTGGCGCCTGCTTCGGACGTGGATCTCTTTATCTACGGTCTAAACGAGGAGGAAGCAATCAAGAAGCTCAAGCAGATTGAGGCTAAGATCAGAGACAGTATTTTGCAGGAGACAACGGTAAGTTGCTTCCTCATAGTACCCTCCGTTGTTCTTCACTCCGTGCCCTGCATTAGACCCCGTGGTGGGGATCTTAGTCCAGAGATACGCACTTCTTTCGACGCTTTCGAGCTGTTTCGCAGAGGCTGCGCTTTGAGATGGTCCGAAACGTTGTGTCTGCATGTGGCATCTTTGCTTCTGAAGCGCTCGAGCTGATCATCACCATTCCAGACAATACGCACCAAAAACGCCATTACGATAGCATCGCAGTATCCTACACGGCATGTCCAGATCCTACTTCGCTTGTACAAATCCGTCAGCGAGATATTGACTGGCTTCGACGTCGACTGCTCATGTTTCGCCTACGACGGAACACAAGTGTTCGGATCACCTCGTGCAATTACAGCGTTCATGACGCAGGTCAACACCGTTGATCTGTCACGACGGTCTCCCTCATATGAAAATAGACTGTCCAAGTACTCTCACCGTGGGTTCGAAGTCTACTGGCCCCTCTTAGAGCGCTCCAGAGTTGACCCAACAATTTTTGAGCGATCATTTGCACGCACTGTTGGGCTTTTCAGGCTGCTCGTTCTCGAAAAGCTTCCCAAGCCAAACGACTGTGATGAGTATCTTGAGCAGAGAAGAGCAGAGCGTGGACGACCTCCAATCAACATATATCACCGTATTCGGTACCAGCTTCCCGGCAACGTCAAAGATCAGCAGCTGAACGATGTAGCTGACTGGGTTGAAGACGAGAAGGTGTCCAATTATCACACATTTCAAGTACCCTATGGACCAAAATATCACGCAAAGAAGGTAAGCCGCCATCGTTGGTGCTTCCAATCCTACATCTTTGCCTCCTCGTCATCACTATCTAAAGAAAGACATCCTTTACCTCTGATTGACAATCACGGGCACGTCTTTATTGTTTCCCGGAGATCTCTTGGCTGAAACTAGGTATTCTAGATTGAAAAGCTGCTGTACACCAAAGACCTGCTATTGAATGCCGAGTGGAATCAAGATGAGGAAAGGAAGGTCAATCTGCATTGTCATCCATGCTTTTTTGGCTATGTCGACGACATCTCGATGGACTGTTGCGGCCAATGTCCGGTACCGATAACCGACGAGGAGGAAGACGTGGCAGCAGAGAAAAGGGGGATCTACGTATATGGAGATCTCCAATTCATCAATGACGACCCTGGGCGTCAGGCAATCGGAAGCTTTAATCCCCTTACAGAAGATGATTGGACCGAGATGGCCTACGTCGGCAATACGGCAAGGCTCTGTCAGGCCATAGTCGATGGCGACCTTCAGCATGTCCAGGATTGGTGCAGACAGGCAGATGTTGGTATCATTGACCGGCGCGATCACACAGGACGCACTTCATTACACCTCGCTGCAATGGCCAGCACACCTGAGGTGGTGCAATGCCTTATCGATCATGGAGCTCGCATAGTGGCTCAACTCGTCAATGGGTTCACTGCTCTGCACATCGCCGCTTGTAGAGGCAACACTCAAATGGTGAAAGCAATACTCGAAAGGAGTGAGGCTAATGAAGAGGAAGAAGCAGAGAGGGCGGATTTGAAGAAGGCTGCACTTAAGTCCCTCCTCTATGACGAAGAGGATGATAAGGGCAAAGATTCGAAGGTGAACAACGCCAGCGACACTGATGAAGATGATGGTACAAACTACGATGACGATGATGAAAGCGATGAGTCTCACACTATGACCGAGGGATTGTTCGTTAAGGTTAGGCCGGTGAACTCTGAAGAAGGTCAAACCATGCTGGATGACAAACACAGGGACGAACTGAATGTTTACGATGTCAATATTCTCGCATGGGATTCGCCGGTGTCACCGTTGCATCTGGCTATTCTGGGAGGTCACACCGATGTTATCGAGACATTATGCTCTATATACGGCGCTGACGTCCTGTTACCTGTTAAGATACTGGACGCATACAGTCGGGGCCCCAGAGCTGCCATTTTGACTTTGATTCTCGCTCAGTTATTACCCAGTGACAGAGCACAAGCGGTTACTAAGACACTGCTTCAACTCGGAGTGTCCTACTGAGAATGGCCAAGCATTGTTTTGGTCCTGAACCGACCAGGCCACAGCTGACTTCACACTTTAGTTTCCAAGCGGCTTGGGAAGGCGATTCTGCGAAGGTCAAATCCATGACGCTTGCTCCATGGGGTTTGGAGCCCCAGTGCCTTCCCCTGAAAATCACCACACGTGATTCGAATGGATTCAGCCCTTTCTCAATTGCCGTGTTCCGGGGGTATCTTCAATTGGCGAAGATCATCGCGGACATAGCGCAAGCCCAGTACCAGCCTAAGGAAGATGTTCGCAAACGCTTCAACTTCAGACCATTCGATAGCGAAGATACCGATGGTAGTGATTATGACAGTGAAGTCAACATCGATTGCGAGCTCGTTGACGACGATTTCACCATCGAGAACGTAGGCGCTGTTGCGAATGTCGTCAAGTCTAATATAACGCCATTGCAGATGATATTGTCTTCTTTCCCTGTGTGGAGACTTTTGCAGGATAGCATAGAGCAAGCTGAGCGTACTGTGGTGCTACAGCACACCGAAGCAGGAGTCCTTCATTCCTATGGGAGCCAAAAACCATGGGTGAGCTCGTTGCCCCTGGTAGACCTTGGAGTTTACTGACGATATCAGAACATCTTCGAACACCACTGGAAGCAGCGGCATGGTCATCGGGGTACTTTGCTTCGTTATGCTTTGTGGAAAAACGATAACAAGCTTGCGGAGTTCTTTCTACAGCTCGGAGCGGAGTTCTCTTCCTCCCAATACGAAAGTGATACTTCATCACATCTCTTTAGGGTCGACTTCGATGACTTCCGCTATGCCATTCAAAAAGGTCGCACAGTAATCCTTGCGGAGATTATCAAAACAACAGGTGCTGGAATCCCTCTCGACAAAATGGTCAAGGAATCCGGCATCGAAGTCCAAGAGAAATTAGAGGCAAGAGCGTTATTTGCCGAACTGCGACTGGGCACCTACTGACTGCTTGTAGAACTACCAAGGGCTCTCCATTCATGGCAAGAAGCGCAAGGACTGGGCGCAAGCTGGTCGCCAAGTTCACCAAGAACGTCTCGGGCCTGAACATCCACCGCTGTTAGAGGCAGCTTATCGAGGAAGCATCGACTCTGCTGAGTGGTTCTTGAGCGATGCTCCGATAAGGATGTACAGGCTTTTTGTGGCGGCGAATCAAGACGACATCAGGCTGAAGACTTTGTCCATGGCTTCCGGTGGCATAGATAAGATAATTTCCACCTGGCTTGGGGCTCGAAGTGATTTTTACCCGTCAACTCCTTTGGTCCCAAGTTACTAACGCTGAGTGTTTTAGGAGATCTAGCCATTCATTGCGCAATCCTCTCAAAACCAGAGGGCAAACGAACGGTGGAGTTGATCAGATACCTTATTGAGGCTATCCCTCAATCCATTGAGACGCCTTCGAAGGAGGGATGGACGCCTCTTCTACTTGCATTTTCTTTGAATCGCTTCCATGCAGCCCAGGTCCTTATAGAAGCCGGAGCAAATCAGAGAAGACGAGATAAGCTTGGCCGTAATATCATGCACCTCGCTTTTGCCGATATCAACGAGGATCTGAAAAGCCAAACAGTGGAGGTCAAGAAAATGATCGAACTCACAGACAGGCGCGCTGTTCAGGAGCTCTCTGTTGAACGCTGTACGGTAGACCCAGGGGCTCTGACTCCACTTGGAAGATGGCTATATTGTTTACAGAGAAGATTCGACAGTGATCTTAGCGCCAAGCGTGACGTACTGGAGTTGATCCTGGGACTCAGCGACGGCGCGGATCTAGAGATGATGGACGGATCAGGCCAGCTCCCACTACACGTGGCGGTGAAGGCATCTTATCACAAGCTCGTCAGTTGTATAATTGAACGAAATCCAGCCTTATTATACAGGGAGAATGCAACGGGCCAGACACCTCTTGAGCTGGCAGAGACGATGTGGCTACAACATCACATCGATAACCCGCCAGTCTTGCAAGGTGGACAGTACTTTTACCGAAAGCTCATTCAGAATCAGGAACCTGAATTCTTCCTGCATGACAGGAAAGCCGATGACCCCAAAGTCATCAAGACGTGGCATGTTTGTAAGGAGGCCGTCAAGAAATACTCTAGAAAGAGGAAGCTGGTTTCGTTGAACGAAGCAAACGAGGTCAGCAAGAGATTGGCGAAGAAGCAGAGAAAGGAGAACGACAGGGAAGATAAGAATCAAGATGGCGAAGAGAAGGCAATAGAATTCAAGCACGAGCTACTAGAGTGGTATCAGCGTGCTAGTCTTGCGGACAATAGCCCTGGCTGAAGAATTTCGGTGACGAGGAGATACAGGAGCTTTAAAGCGGGCTTGTGAGGTGGTCTCCCTTGTTTGTCTCCTGTCTCGTCGTTCATAGCACATGCTCTAGCTCTACGTGCCTTACCTTAGCTCAGACTATAAAAAGCAAGCTATGGAGCGCTTTCAAAAGTAACTATCTTAGCAACTTAAAGTCTTTCTCAACGACAGAAACTTTCGACACTGCTCCCACAGCTGCAGCTACACATATGGAAATCACCACGGAAGCTTTCAGTAGAATGGTCTCAGCGGTCAAACAAGGCAACAGGGAGATTAGAGACCCTACTGTATCCGTCATGGTCCCTCTTGTAGGTCTAGGGCCAGCTCACAATGTTAACAACCCGGAAGAGCATCCGGAAACAGCACCCCCGACTCCTAGATTCCCTCCACAAGGGCTTTGCTTGTGCGGTCAGACGTCAAGCTCGTCAGTCCATGTACGGAGATCAGCAATCAGATTAAGCCGCCGCATGCGGAGTATTACAAGTACACGGTTGGCGCTTTGAGTGTGGTATGGGCTGAGAGGCCAGCCGGCTGGGATGAGAAGACGGTGTTAACAAATTCGAATCTGAAGGCAGCGTTACGATTGATTAACATAGAACCTCTGGGGATGTTATAGAGCGAAGATGATCTGAATCAGTGTGTATTTAACAGCCGGTAATCAGAACCATATGATTCAATAACAACAGAGGGAGAAGGCCATCAAAGTAAAAATGCCCACAAATCAAGTGGACACGCAATCAAGGCTTGACATTTCTTGTTATGTTTGTTGACATTTGATGTCCAATGTTATGTGTTCAAAGCTCATGAATGATTAAACTGAATCCTTGGCCATGTGATGGACTTTGATAGATGGGCAGCGCCCAATTTATGCCTAGTAGTGCTTGTGGATGCTAAGGCTCGGCGGGTATCGCTCAACTAGCCGCCGCAGCTTCCCGCAAGCTTCAACAACTTCGTTTAGCATCATTAACAATATGATAGAAACACCAACTCCCAAATAGCTTGCGGAGTCTATCCATGTTTCGATCAGATCATATCCAGTTTCCGGACTTTTTCGGACAATCTACTACTCCCAGATCATGAATATAGGAGGGGCGATCTCGCCCGTGGCAGGCTTCAAGCTGTCTGCTGCCCCGCTGCCTCCGGAAAGGTTAGCGCTTGGAAACCAATTGCGGAGCCAATTCCACTCTCAGGAGGAGCAATTGCAAATCCACACAAACGACAGCAAGGTTGCAGGGCGGACTGCGGCCAGAAAGATGGATACGACTTCGCGTTCGCCCTCAAAACAACGTTCGTTATCCGATGGGATTAAACCCTCGCTGTCACCATCCCCATCCTTTCGGGAGCCTTCAACGGCATCAAAAGATGATATAGCGATCCTCCCAAGTCCTGTAACGCCTCAAAGACCCAAGTTCCAAACCCGGGGTCTAAGTTTGCAGATGCCTCAAGAACAAAACGTCGCAAACTTCATCAACCGCGTGCCTCTTTCTCCGAAGCTCGATTCGTCCAGCACGTATGGTTCTCCAACATCTGTTCTGCCGAGACGTTCTCGAGGGTTGGACTTTTCGAGGGCTTGTACGAACCTCCATCATTCGACACTGGTCGAGCAATTGTCCCCAGATTCTTCACCAACAATAGGTGGCAGAGGCATGATGATACCACCACGAAAGGGGCTCTCTAATCCATCGAGCGTCCTTGAATCACCCGTTAGCATGTCGAATTCACTGTGGTCGACAATGGCGAATGCGGACAAGACCGGAGTGTCAAGTTCGGTCGGCAGTGTCAATATGCTGGATTCCGACTCCGGGAGTAGCAGTTCGGATGATGGTGACTTGATGGATCAGGGTGACGGCGAAGACACAATTATCACGACACCTCAGGTTTATAAGCTGGGGAATGCTATAACGAACCCTTTCGCACCATCAAACATATCCAGTCCTGGAACAGAGTGGATGGGAAGCTACTCACCTGCTGCAGCAAGCCTGATGAGCTTTCAACGCGCACGTCTACGGAACGGACGGAGTAGGAAGAGTTCAAGCAGTGCGAGTGGATACAGCTCCATGCAAAGCTCCGGTCCAGTATCTCCACCGTTACTGAAAAGCATCGAAAGTGGTATGAGTGGCGGGTTCGTCAACAAAGAGCTAGCAAAGAAGGGCATTGAGTCCAGACGGGAGAGTCTAAGCCTTGGGACGAATGAGCTGCATCTGTCTGACGGCGGGGACAGTGGTGAAGATGGAGACTTCAGAGTCAGCCCAAACGATAACGTAACCATGCCTGCAACACCAGGCATGGATGAAAAGCGGGGCGTCATCAGGAGAGCTGTAACCAGACGTGGCAACCTCTTGGTACGTCTTGTAGTGAAGACTAGACTCACCGCTGTCGCTAAACTCTTGCAGCCTAAGACCAAGAATTTCGCACGGATACGCGCAGCCCTTCTGGAAGAAGGAGCTCCTATTGATACAGAAGTCCGACGTGAAGCTGAGGTTATCCGTCAAGTGCGGGAAAGTGACAACGATATCGAAACCAGCCATCAACCCTTACAGCCAAATACAGACACATTACTAAATCTATTACCTGCAGTACCAGACTTGCCAGATTCTGTAGAAGAGGTACAGGAGCGCGAAATGATGAGCAGCGAGACCATCACTGGGGCCTGTCAGAGGCGTCTTTCAAGTAGCTTCACACGCCAAGCTATCAAGAACTCTGGTGGATTAGGGTTCTGGCATTCTTTTGATGACAGCCGGACACCTCCTCCACCGCTGTTTCCACGCGGTAGCTCTTCCGGAATCAGCGAGGACATGAACATGGATACGCCACAATCGTCTATCATGTCTCATGCTTCTTGGGCCGATGCCCAGAAAACTCATTCCGTCTCAAGGTCACGTTCACTGACCCCTCAACCGTCCGTCATGCCATCAGCAGCAGAAATATCTCGGAAGGTCAATAAAAGACGACGAGATGACGACTTTGACGCCAACTCTTTCAAGCGCCG
>JAABUP010002747.1_pt1 | contig 33037 bp, 31 predicted proteins | sample 5559201 | NCBI WGS metagenome assembly JAABUP01 (sample SAMN10711887, study PRJNA513373) | rock metagenome | isolation source: Antarctica rocks | place: Antarctica
AAAGGCCCAGGGTTGACAGAGTCATGAGGCGTCGATACCCATCGGTGCCAGCTAAGGGCAAATGCACAGCATGGACAGGGTGGCGTTCACAGCATGCCTGAGTTCAATGCACTTCTGTCAGGTGCTGAGCATGACGCTAGGCAATGATTCACCATTTGAACATTCCCTGCATTTGAACTCTCCCTAATATCAACATGGGGCAAGACTGTTGTGTTTTCGAATGTTGACACGTATAAGCGCCTGACTACATGAAATTGGGGGAAAATGCCTCTGATGTCGGGTTTGTAACCTTATTAATGCCATAAATTGTGGATATGAAAGATGGAGATACTACATATTGCATGTTGACCACGGCATGGCAGGCATGAATGATAGAAAGTACCTGGATCACTGCGCAGGGCTGCTGCAGGGAACAGGGCAGCCCCTTGCTGCAAGGGCCTCATCTTGTCCTCTAGAGCCTTCCATTGCTGCAGGGCTGCTTCGCCCCCCTGTGTCCGTACCATCTCTGCGTAACGGTCCCCATTGCAGACAACAGGGAAGGATCCCTCAGGGGTGTGATTTACCCACTGAAAAGCATGTAGTAGGTCAGGAAGAGTCTAGATGCAAGGTCCAAGGTATAAGATGTAGTAGGACATGAACATGTTGCATGAGCATGTGTCAAGCTCAAGCATGAGCTGGAAAGCAGGAGATTGCAATGACAGGCTTTGTGATGAGCAGGAGATTGGTACATGTTACATGGTGGGATGAGAATTGTGCATCACAAATCAGGGGGAAAGACGATTTAGTGTATAGTGTACTAAAAGTAAAAAAACAATTTAGGAGGCAAGACATTTTGAGACTGTGAAGTGATTATTGCAACGTGTAGGAAGGTTTTCATGCAGCAAAATCGGCAAACAGCAGTGGCAAAGCCACAGCCAGATTGCCTTTAGTGAGCATGACTGCATACGGCATTCAGGAGTAGTCAACAATCAACTAGGTTCATGCTTTTAGAGAAACCCATAAGAAGTTGATGTTGGTGTAACATAGCAGGCAGCATGGCAGATTGTTTAATGCATTGTCTTGCAGAAGCACAAGATGTATAAAGACAGCAGCAGATACAGCTTGTGACTGCCATGGCTTCAGACGCATCCTTCAAGAATACTGTACATTGTCTGACTGTCACATCAGTACGAGGTTATGAATGCGGTCATTGCTGTGAACGGCATGTGACAAGTATTCCCCATGCTGGATTGATGCCACTGCAGCTGGGCAGTCTGGTGCAAGTAATTTGAGTGCGGGATCATGCAAAGTGCATTTTGCTTACCCTGTCATAGGTGATGCATTCCACTTTCTCCGCAATGGCATTCAGTACTTGCTTGAGAGGGTTAGAGGAGTTGCCTTTGCCTACAGTATAACACAAATTTTGGGCTTGCAATTTTGAGTGAGCCAAACATGGCGCTGTGAGTATACAGTGTATGCAGAAAATACCATTTGAGATGTGTGACCCACAAGTTGATTGGCAGCATGCTAGGTCGATGAAATTGACTTGTGACATTGATGCAAGATACAATGGAGAGCATCTTGTAGATCGTCACAGCTGCTTGATATGAGCTAGTGATGTGACCAGGGATTACCGGACAGCCCAGCAAAGAAAGAAGGTCCTGCATCAAAATGGTGACCCTTGGCTTCAAAGCCATGGGCTGCTCCTCCCAGCACATAGTGTGACTCACACACTGTGACTCTGTATCCATAGCGAGCCAGCAGAGCAGCACAACATAGTCCTGCATGTATACAGTATGTTTTAGCTGGGTCGGGATTGGCCTTCTGTACCTCGCGACACACGCAGTGATCAGCAGCACTTCTTGGCTTTCTGTCCGACATGAAGCCCACCTCCGATGCCTGAGCCGATGACTACAAAGTCCGTCTCATGCGATGCTGAGGCCGACGCTTGGCCGTCTACATTTGCAGGCTCTGCCGCTCTGTGTTGTGTGGCGGTTGCACAGGAAGGCTTGAAGAAGCTTTTCTTCCTCTCACAGGGGCTTCGATCAGCTGTGCTGGACAAGCGCGCTCGATATGGTTTCAACATTGCTTTGCATTGCATGCCATGTGGTTGCCATTGCGTGCGGACAACGGAGCTTTCGGCCAAGTGCATGCACATGCCACACTGCGAGCCCGACTGACTTGCTCTAGCTGTTGCACATCAATCTTGAACAAGCCTGTCAAAACACGTTTCTGAGATTCAGATCTGGCCAAGTCTGAGTTGCAGAGCAGCGGCTCTGTCTCGACACACAGTTCGAGAGGAACATCTTGAAACGCTCTGAGCCACGAGGTTCGCCAAACTGTATGCCGTGAAGCCATCCCCAATTTACACCAAAAACAGCAGGGTCAGACGATTCATCTTCTGATCCGTATCGTGATATAGGATGTAGCGCGCTTTCACGATTCATCGATCCTTTAGCCAAAGACCAAAGCAGCACATTAAAGTGCTTTCGTTCCGCTGTTCATCCGTCGACATTTTCGAGAATTTTCGAAGTAACACCGTGCTGAGGTTCCCAACTGCCGCTAACGATGCTCTGCCTTCCAACTCTTCACCGGTGGCTATGTGGCAAGCGACAACCTTGCAGGTGGAGTCAGTCATATCGTCAGCATCCAGTCACACGTAATTTGCATGTCTTGACGGTGACGGTTCTGCAGGCAGCCGCACGTTTTGCTGCAGCCCTGTCGAATACACAGCGCTGCTGGCAAACTGAAAACCTCTCACAGCGTCATTAAACAGAATGTTGCTCAGCCGCACACAGATGAGGCTTGTTAGGTAACATGGACCTGAGCTCAGGAGTATTTTTGCTCTTGAGTGGAACATTTCTGTTGTAGTCCCTGGAGTGTGCTGTCAAGCCACAGCACCGCAGCCACAAAAGCAGCAGGGCAAGTACCTGAATGTGGACTTGCCAGACATCAGTCAACTAAGCCCCCAGCTGCAGCAGGAGTGGCACCCTGCCAACAATGCTCTGCTTGGCGGCATCAAGATCAAGCCACACAGCAACAAGAAAGTCATGTGGTCATGCCCCAACTGTCCAGCAGGATGCCCTCATATCTGGGAAACCACTGTGCGTGAACGCACAGAAGGCACCAAATGCCCATATTGTGAAGGCAGAAAGGTGTGCGAGCACAACTCTCTTGCTACTCAAGCGCCGAGCCAACTCAAGTATTGGAATCAGGACAAGAATGCTAAAGTACCTGAGCAGATGCTTGCTGGCAGTAACTTCAGGGCTGAGTGGAAGTGCCCCACATGCAGCCTTGCGTGGCAAGCTAATGTTGCGCAACAACGTGTGCAACATGACCGTGGTTGTCCTCAATGCAATAGAATTGGTTCTGTTGGAAACCGTTACACACAGCCAACGTTTGAAGCAGCGCAACATCCGCTGTTGCTTGAATGGGACACTGAGCGCAACGTCAAGGACGGCATTCATCCACAAACCACCACCCTTGGCAGCAAAAAGCTTGTGCACTGGGTCTGTCACAAGTGTCCCAAGGGAGAGGTGCACCTGTACCAAATGATGCCTAAGAATCGTACCAGCAAACAAGCTTCAGGGTGTCCATACTGTGCCAATAAGCGAGCGTGCAAATGTAACTCTCTGGAAGCTCATCACCCAAAAATCTCGTCAGAGTGGGATTTTGAGATGAATGACAAGAGACCATGTGATGTCACATCTCAATCTAATCATGTGGTCTGGTGGAAAAACAATGTGCGGGGCAGCTGGAAGCATCGTGTTTGCGAGCGAACCAACTTAAGAAGAACCCAACATGATGGTAAGATGTCTTCTTGACTCTGATGCCTACACTTACATGTAAGGCATGCTCAAAACAGAAAACTGTGACATATTGTTGAAGTGCATGTGTTCCTGTACAGATGTTGCTATGGTTTCTGACGTGTGACTATACAACAGGTACAATAGTCAGCCCTAGCTTTGTGCATATTGTTTGCTACACAGTCATATGTGCACATGTGCATGCATGTTGGAGGCTCATGCAAGCTTTTGTTGGGCTTGTACCCTTTGTGATGTTGGAGGCATGTATGCATATTGAAACACACATCTTTTATTGCACTTAGGTGCTCATTGATGATGTTGCACAGTGCTTCAACAGGGAAGAAAGGTGCCACACATCTCTCTGAGATCCAAGGTTTTCACAGGTATAATCTGGTCAAAAATGCTTCTAGTCTCGTTGCTGATTGTGCTTTCACCGGTCAATGTGAGCAACCAGGCCGTAGCTGTCTAAGCAGTCATTTCCATGGGCAAAGCAACACTTAAGGCTGCACTTTTGGCAAAAGGGCGATGATGTTTCTGCCTTGCAAATGCATCAGTGGCAATACCAAGTGCATGAATGACTTCATACAGCAGTGTCTGCCCTTGCATGTGCGTCTGTGATTGCAGTGGTTACTGTGTACATGTTGCTGCCTTACTGCTCCGTTGTAAGACCAATGTTATTGTTTTGTAAAGTGTTTGCAATGTGAACCCTTTTGCTGATGCTGATGCTGCACCAGTAAAACTGCTCATGTTGTTGTGTCTGAGGCTGCTGCTGTCTCATGCCTTGCCTGTCTATCTCATAATGAGCAATACACTTATATCCACATCAGCCCTACAAGCTATGAAACTGGTTCTGCAGCTGCTTCTGCAGCTGCTGATGTTGCTTGCAATGTGCCACAGGTGGCATTGCTAAACAAGCCTGCACTAGCAGAGGGGTGACCCTGAAGAAGATGAGCTGGATGTAGAGCCTCTGAGGATGTATACCCTCTGGAAAGTACCATGCACAGCTACCGCAGAAGATGTGAGTTTGCGTCAGGTGCAAGGTGTACTTAAGTGGCTACAATGTTACCTGGCACTTGACAAGTTCTGAGAAGCCCACCGTTATGGAGCTTGTACCATAATATGTTTGCATTTGCCAACATGATGTACTACTAAACTTGTAGTTGTAAGTACAGTAACAATGTGCGCAGACAGTTTGCGTGCAATCTCAAAAAGCTTTAAGGACGGCTTATAAGCTTAACAGCGGCCATATCACAGCACTACCCATGTCTGGCTTGATGCTCATCTGGTGATTTAGCATGTAACTCTTGACACGCTACAAATACTAAAGCCCCCTCGTGCAATCATGATCGGACTTCTGAGGCTTATGGCTTACGCCCTTATCACAGGGGATATTAATTAAACACCAGTGACACCATACGTACATTATACTGCGCTACTGTCTTGCAAGACAGGAGCTATCATGCAACCTGCATAAACAAGGCAGCAGTTTTGATCAGCAAAAAACTGCTGTCATTTTGCGACCTTGCACCTACTGCGATGCATGTGTGACTTTGACAGGTGCACACATAAGTCAGTGCAATGGCCACGCAACACGACTGGGGCAAAAACGTATCATGACAGCAAATCTGACACTAAGGACCAAAAATCATGCATCCACAGACTGCATGCACAACACCAAAAAGCATCAAAACCATCTACCAAAACATCTAGCATAACACTGTACTGTCCTGCGCCCCAAGAGAATGGTAACAGAAATCATGTCGTGTGCTGGTGAAACCTAAAGCAGAGTTGCGCTGCTTGCAGCTGCCATATTTCTGCAGGGATGGGCAGCTGCATGCCTCATGATAGCTGCGCTGTCCCAGAATGTAAAGAAGGCCACGGTTTTGCCTACCAAGGCCTCAAACCACAGAGCTCTGCAAGCAGGCAGCAGCTTTGATTGCACTTTGCCAAAAGCTCTCCCTGTATTTTTGTTTCTCTTTCATTTTATTTTTCGTTTTCTTTCATACTTTGCGATTCAAAATGCTGTTCATGCCAGCTGCTATCCTCGAGCTACTAGTACATAGCTACAGCACAGTCTGGCTATCACATAGCTACAGCACAGTCTGGCGGCTGGCAGCAGAGTTGTCCTTGGTAGTCTCAGGTGCTGGTCGCATGAGGACAACAAGGCGGTCTTGGGCTACCAGAGAGGCCACAACTGAGCCAGCAAAGGCTTCAAACCACAATGCTCTGCATATGCACCACAGCAGGTGCAGTCACCCACCACTAGCAAACAATGCTCTGCATGTGCACGACAGCAGGTATAGTCACCCACCACTAGCAAACAATGCTGTGCATGTGCACGACAGCAGGTATAGTAACCCACAACGACTAACAAACAAGGGCGTTCACTGCATGATGTAGTGAATGGCACTGTCTTAGGCATGTTTGTCAACAGTCTAGATGTTCATCATGCACGACAGCAGGTATAGTCAACTGCGACTAGCAAACAAGCACTCTCACTGCATGATGAAGTGGACGACACTGTCTGAGGCATGTCCTCATGCTAATGCCAAAGGGGATGTTGGTATACAGTCCGGACAGATGCTCATGGTGCTGATTCAGAAGCTGCTGTCAACTTTGACAATGGGCATTGAGTGTGTGTCAGAGTACGCTGGGTATCAACCTAGTCATGAGCCAATCATTGAATGTGGCTAATGTACTTGAGATGGCAAGCATCATTCCAGGGGAATGCATCTCCCTTGCTGCTGCACGCATGTTAGCACAAGCTGCCAAGACAGGTAGTAAGCATGACTGTATGTGGTTGAGCCTAGGAGGAGGACACGGATGTGAACCAATGAATGACTGAACAAGCAGACTATGAAATCAATAACAGAATGACCTTGGAAAAGAACAAAACGGAACACACCTTGGGATCTGTCTGACTGGCACTACAGTGAACCCAGCTTTCTTGTAGAAGGGTATGGAACGCCCAAGTGTGACAAGGTATATGTCGGTGGTCATGGCTGCAGGTGTCTCCAGTAGGTGCTTCACAACAGCACTTCCCACGCCTTGTCCCCTGTAGCAAAGAATGCAGATCGTCCTTACATGAGCAGTTGCTTGACATGGACTTGCGACTCAATGTCATCCTGCATCTAGTATAAATGGAGTGGATGTGGGGCTGGAACAGTGAAAGCTGCATGCACAACAGGTTGACAACAGAGGATCAAACCTTCACTGGCCAGTGTGCACAAGCAAATGTGAGCTTTAGTGTGGAATTTTGACGAAGGCGGGAGGACTTATGAAGCAATGACTGTGTGCACATACAGATGAGCAAAGAAAGCCCAGGCCACTATCAGCTGGCACATTGCTCAGCAAAGTCCAAAATTGTGATGACCTCGCATGGCTTCAGCTCTGCCATGGGCAAGGAACACCATACGGCCTTGCTTTGACAGCATGAATCCAGTAAACAAACAAACAGAAGAGGGTTGTGTTGCAGTCTGGTAGAAGGAGCAGATGCACTCACCTAGCAGCGTCAGTCACAATAAGGGTGCGTAGCTCCAGAAACTGTACACGCTCGGCATTTGGCTGCTGTTGCAACTGACCAAAGCCCATGACCTGCCCTTCTGCATCTTCAGCAATTATGAAGCGATCTGCAGGCAACCCTAGGGGATTCATCCTGCACGCATTGTTCAGGTGTCAGCAAAGCAACAAGGGTATGTTAATTTTATTTAGGGACGAGGAGCATTCAAGGCAGAAAGCGCACCCAGTCAACTTGGCCACTGGTGTAGCACCTTTCTTTGAGGACCATTCTCTTGATGTCTACAAGATCTTCAGCGGTTGCTTGTCTGAATGTGAGCTGTTTTTTCTCGACGCTGGCGGAGACTCTGCTGGCAGCAGGGGCCTTTGCCGATCTACGACACAGAGTAGACATCACAGAGTGGAGATCAGAGGAACTGAGTGTAGTGTCTGTGCACACGAATCCCAGTGGCTTGATGCGATACGTACCTTGCCGGGAGCACACGCATGCTTGTGACATGACGCAAGGATGAGATCATGTTGTCACAGCCAGACGAAGCCGTCTTCGTGAGTGCGCATTGACCAACTGATGAAGTTCTTGATTCACGGATGTTTATGCCATCAGCACCATGGAGTTGCAACACAAGGTGCAACAGCTAGATCAGATCTGCCAAAATCCAACCTTAGGTCGGGTCGCCAACGCCTGGGTCAACGGATCAAAGGTATGACTCATTGTTGATCCAGAGCGATCATCGCAGAGGCTGTCAGCGTGAAGGTGTTGCGTACTGTGGTATGCCGCGCAGACTAGTATGCAGGCAAAACCAGGTAAACCTTTGAGAGTGGGTGATATTTACAAGGTGGTTGACAGCAGCAACAGCAGTGCCTTTGTCCTGATAGGTGAGTGTTCTCTTGTTGTCTTATTATTGTCAAGAACAGTCTAGCCAAGCCTACTTATAGCAAAGCTCACACAGCCAGCTACTCCCAATTGAAGCAACTGCGGTTACCAATCTAATAAGTCATTACCACCTACATTCAATGATAAAGTTGGTAATTATAAGTAAATTACTTATAATTACCAACTTTATCACTCATCACCTACATTCAATGATAAAGTTGGTAATTATAAGTATAACTACTTATAATTACCAACTTTATCACTCATCCATCCTGCGCAGCATGCTGATCTGATGCATGTCCAAATGCTGCACATTTTCGATCTTCCAAAATCATCTTCATCTGATGGCCTCAAAATGTGATGTCAAGTGGTTCCCATGGCGAGCCATCACATGCTGATGGCAGCAATAATGGCTAGATAGTGGCAGCAGCAGCCCCTCAAAATGTGCTGGGGCAAAATACAAATCAAAAAAAGAACCCTACGCCGTCAGGCGTGATAACGGGAACGCGCCCTGGAACGCGCCAACCGGCTTGAACGTAGTCCGAGGCCGTTAAGCCCATAAGATTTCGAGCATAATGCGCTCTACCTGCTTGACCAACCCGCGAGGTCGACCGGAGTTCCGGGTTCGAATACCGAGAAGCAGGCAGAAGTCAATCAAAATGTGCTGTCAAGCGGTGTTGGAGTACCTCCCATGGCGAGCCATCACGATCAGGACGGCAGCAACACTGGCCATGTAGAGTGCAGCAGCAACTGCAAGTGCTGACAGCTCCCAAACCAAGGCCACATGCTCTCTGTAGCCTTGAACATCCTGCATGGCCAGTGCAGCCCACCACCCACCCAAGCGCCTGCAAGCAAATGCAACATGAGACAACACCCATTCATCTTGACTGTAACAATGAGACAGACAATAACAAGTGGCATTTAGTGGGAATGCAGCTGAACTTAACTCAAAGTATTTGTTTGAAATCAATGGCCATTCAGAGGGGGCAGTCCTCCCTGAATGAAAAACCAACGAGCTTATGAAGTGCTGAGCAGGAGCTGATTTTGAACTCATTAGGAAGCCTTGTGTCTGTGCAGTAGAGTGAGTGTGCATGCCTCTGCTGCAGCAGCTCATGGGCATGCAAAGCCTGCCTGTGCAAACTCTGATTGGTGCACATGGAAGTATACTGTAGGCAATAGGCATGATATGATGCATGCATGCATGTCAGCAGGGAAGAAGAATGCAGACCTTAGGCCTAGGGGCCATTTTTTGAATCTCCTTTGAGCTTTGTTGATGGCAGCGGCGTCAAGCTCAGCCTTGTTGTCGCTCTCCTTGTCTTGACAGCTGTTTTCTTGACAGCTGTTACAGGGGCACCTGCAGATGCAATGACAATTTTTGGCCTGCTCTGTGCGTAATATAGACTTGAGCTGCAGCTGGCACAGGGGACCGCACTGACAATGATCAAGTCTCTTGAAATGTGCATCGATTTGTTAGAAAACATAGTGTGAGTACTCTTGACAATGTGTAAGAGGCTTCAATTTCAGCTTAGGTACTGCAGGAATGGCAACACAAACTGTACATACAGCTGTGAATTTGCATCAGACATACACAAGGACATCTCTGCATGCAGCAGTATGGCTTAGGGTCCTATCCTTTGAGCAAGTGCCAGTAACTCACAAATAGGTGCCAGAGCATGTGATTGAGTCTAGCTTCAAACTTGCGTCAGACTGTGCATGACTCAGCTCCACAGTGTTCTGGCCTTGCTTGCTCCCTTGCTGCCGCAGAGACGGGGCCTGAAGTATGTAGTTGGTCTGTGAACCAGAAAGTAGGCAGAAGCACTGAACCTTCAGGCTAGGGTATGCATGCAATCAAGGCATTCATGGATGTGCAACAGCATACACAGAGCAGAGAACCTTTTGTACAGATCCAGTGCAAAATGTTGTTTGCATCACCTGTCACAAATTGCATGCCAGACCCGCAATAATCACTTGCTAGGCAAGACTGTCAGCAATGCACACCAGCAATCATTCTTGGACATTGTGGGCGACATGCTAAGAAGCATCCTAGCATTTGCGAGACTTGACAGCTGTGAACTGACTGAGCAATAGGGCAGGGAGAAAAGTTGCGTGTTGCTATGAGATAGTGGACTGATCTTACTTTGCCCTGCCATTTGCGCTTGCCTTGCAGCATGTCATATTGCCTGCATGCCAGCCATCCCACATCAGGTCAAGTATACAAATGCCAGATAGAAAGCCAATTCCATTTGCACCAGCAAGATGAGCGCATGCAGCAGTGTGCCATCAAAATGAGCCTGCAGTGCCAAATCACATGTGCAACACCTAAGACATGACGACAGACCACATAATTGAACACATTGCAAGGTCATGTGCCATGCAATGCTGTTCAGCTGCACACCTTCCAGAGGAAGGCATATACAGATCTCTAACAACATGTAACTGCATGGTATACAGAGTGCACAGTGCCATACATCCTTGCTCTCCTATCTGTCAAAGAGAGTGCTCGGATACCAAGTACTGCATCTGCGCAAGCCCTGTGCATCTCTTGTGCACACGCACCGTTCAGCCCTTCACTCCGCTGTACTGACGCCTTGTAATTAGGGACACTGAAGTGATTCGAAAAGGGTTGTTGGTTGCAGGGCCAACCGTACGCGTACAGCAACTCAAGCGACTACTGCGCTTACCCGGTCGAGGCTTGCCCACTGGAGACCTGTCCTGAGGGACCACCCTGGTCCAGTGGTGATCTCGAGTTGGCCCCTCCCAATGTCAATGTCAGCGCCGAAGTGGTCGAGTTCATAGGATTGGACCAGCAGGCGTTCACATTTTCGGTAAAGCTTCTTAGTGAAGTTGGGAGACTGCTGTGCCGACTTGGCGCGCGCAGGCGCAGGCAACAAAAATCACAGCTCCCCACGTTGCTCTCTGTACGCCGGCGTGAGCCAGCATAGCCCAGCACACCTGTTGAAGCGGCGAACGAGTCCACATCGTTTTCAGCGCATTTATTGAGAATTTGGCAAGACTCCTCCTACTGTAGTGCTCTGTTATGACCTTGACAACTGCTCTTAAGCTGTTGTGCTTGACATGGCTTGCAGGTGACAGTGAGATTGGTTACAGCGTGGCAGGACACCAAGTGCTGGAACACTGTTGCCAATAATAATGCAAAGAATAGTTGTACCAAGTGGTGTAACAAGTCACCTGCAAGCACATCATTATGTTGTGATGAGGTCTGGCTCCCGACATTCAATCTGATGAACGCCAACCAAAAGGTATATCTTTGGCTGTTGCTTGCCAGCAAGTAGCTTGCAAATTGCATTGGGCATCTGCATGTCAAGCTAGAAGACGCTGACCTGCCAGCTTGTCGCAGTTATATGCATGGTCACATACGCTTTTACATTGCTACATTGTTATGTGTCTACATAGCTACATTCAAAGCAAAACCTCTGCTTGGCCTGATCTCCCTTGCACCCTCTGTCCTACACTGCAATCCGATACGCTAGCTCTTGGTTGCCTGAAATCTCAATCACTGCCCAGGAGTCAGATCCTAAAGAACTTTTCATAACAATGAACACAATATTCCTATGAAACAGCTATCTGGCTCATTGCAGCTGCATATATGTTGCTTGGTGCCTTGGCAAAAGTTGCAGTGCAAGGCTCTCTTTTGTGAAGAGGGGTCTTAAAATCAATCTTGCCCTTACAAGTACTGCGAGACAAAATCGTCACTGTTGTGCAGAGTGTAGTTGAGGAGGACTACAACATTTATTGTAATCCCATCAATGATTATTATAACCAGACAATGTACTCCGCTACTTTCACTGCCACCTACAGTCAAGAGTTTGATTTCACAGGCAAGTTTTGTTGCCTTGATGTTGTCAACTTTCCCAGTCATGTTGTCAGCTGGCCAGCTCTTTGGAACAGACTTGCATGACACATGACAGTATGCATTTATGGGCTGATCTTCAAGCTGATCGTCAAAGTGTCATCCTCAGCATGTCACTGCTGATATTGTTGCATGCTGCTTGACATGCATTCATGAAAGACTGGTTCACAACATATCACATCACACATGCATGTTGTACAACAGCACGCACAGCTCAAGCTTGCAGCACAGCAGCTGCAGTTGCAATGCTCTGTGTGGTGTTGTCATTTGCAAAACAGTGTGTAAGCAACTTACTTTGCCTGTGCAGCGTACCCTTTTGACCAGCATGCACTTGGTGTGCGTGTGGAGTGTGTAGACTGCCGTATGGCCGAGCTCAACTTCAATACGCCTGTGAATGTGACCTCTGGAGGGTGGCTTTGGGTTTCACCTGATGACAGCAATACAGCCTCAGCAGGGTTTTTGACAACCACTCTCAAGAGTGACGCCAGCACAACAGGTGGGAGTAAACCTAAGTCATTTGACAAAAAACAAACATAGTCATTACCATTTGGCTCATGGCAGGAGGCGCTTATGCATAACATAGTCATTACCATATGGCACAAAGCAAAGCATGGAACGACCTTACTGTGTTCCAGTGCTTCACTAAGTGTTTACAGCATGTGAAAGCATGTCAACAGCATGTTACTGCAAGTATCTCAACATAAGTGCATGTTCTGGCGAGGCATCACATGCCACCAAGCGTTGCCATATGGTCACTGCAAGTTGTTCACCACATGACATGTGGCACATTGTGTATGTTGAGGCACTCACAGCATATCACAGTGTGTGTACAGCATTTTCATCCTTTGGCTGAGGATGCAACATTGAGTTTTTGCAAAAGGTGCAAGCACTGAGCATCATGACATTGACCATAAAATCTGTTGTGCGACACAGGTATCAGCACCGCAACCTACCCAGAGTCATCTGGATGGAGACTGACGACTGATGCTGTGGTACCCATTAACATCATGCGGGACGCATACGCCTTTCTGCAGACGCAGGTCACTTCTGACACTTCCGACGCTTCTGCCACGACCTATGGAGTTTTCTTCCTCATCCGCACACAGCGTGTTACAAGGTACAAAGTACCCCACAAAGCCTTATGCAAGGCATCTGGATGCTAATGTGCAATGTCAGCGTCACCACAGGCTACACACATGTTTATGTCGTTATGTGTATAACGTGCTCTAAGACATACGCTAACTGACTGCTTGGCATCATTTGAGCCATGCACAGTAGCTGTCTGAGCATTGAGGAGCGACTCAAACGTTGTCCTTGGCTCTATGTTGTACTTCTATATTCTGCTGCATCTGCCTTCAGCACTTCAGCATGAGGAGCCGACCACTGCTGCCACAGGCATATCCTATCTCAAGATGACAAATTACTTCCAACATATTCCAGAAGTTCCTGTTGGAAGCAGCGCAAGTTTTAGCTGGATCACAGCAAAGAAATGAACAATCCTCCTTTTGAAGCATGTTGGTATATAGGTTGGGACCCTGACCTAAGCATGTCTGCTATGCAGAATCTATTTCGCACTGCAGGCGATTGTTCCTATTCTCATCTTGGCAGCTTCCTCCTTTACGAGCTTCCTCATCTCCAAAGACAAGTTTGTTGATCGCATGAAGGCGCTTGCAGCCCTGCTGACCTCAACCTACCTTTTCCAGTACACCCTGACAGCCATCATGCCAAAAACTTACACACTGCTGGCGCCACACTACCTCATCTTCTGCTCCATGGTGCTGATGCTGGTGCTCATTCTGATAGCGGCGGTGTCTGCTGTCTTGGTTAATCGGCAGGACCACTTTGAATGGTAAGGCTGCACATCAAAAGCTGGTTGGCAAGTGCCATCCAGCCGGCAATTACAGATAACCGACAAGTGGACGCGCACTTTCCACCGATACCCATAGTCATAAGTGTCGAAGGGTGATCAGTGTCACACTGTCGAATCTATCTACAGGTCTAGACAAGCTTGTAGCCTCAAGGCACTCGAGAAGCTGCAGCTTTTGCGTGGAGTTGTCGTGTCATTTCCACGCACCGTGAGCGTTGAAGTGCTCACGTTGAAGTTTCCTCGCCAGTTCCTCGCAAAGGGGTTGGAATCTGAAACTTCGCGTGGAATCTGAAACTTCGCGTGCAGGATACTCAGTAAACGCAACAATTTTAAGCCAGTCATTCACTCATTAGATTTTAAGGTCTTGGGGCCAACCATGACATTTGGACCACTGGACCTTTACTGTTGCATATTTCACCGCTAGTGGGGCAGATGAAAGATTATTTCAACTTTTCAAGCAATTTACATTTTGTTGCAAAACATGTCACTACAGCCACACCTTGCCCCAAAACAGAAAAAAACCCCTCATCATGGGAAAACATTTACAGCAATGCATGCACTGTGACAGTGCCACTGTCAGTCAGTGGAAGTTGGGGTTGGCAAGTTGTATGCTGTCCGACACATATCACACAAGCTTTTTGAGCGTTGGCCGTAAATTTACACCTTTAAAGTGACCTTCGGTGGGTTTTCCACACAGACATTTATGAAGCAATTTACCAGCAACATATAAGTTTAAGTTTGTAGGGTTTGAACCATATGCAGGCAAAACCCTAATTTGGAAAATGATCTGCTGTTGTACAATGTGGTGAAACATGCAACAGTAACAAACTTGATTTTGCCCAATTTTTTGACATTTTTTTTTGATAGATTGGATTTGGATCTCAGATACACGTTCCCAAGGATGCACTGATTTGCAGAGCTTGGTAAAGTGCCTGGATCATTTTGACGTGTCGCGTACCAACATGTAGTCCCTGTAGTCCCTGTCCCTTATTCCCGCCTAAAGCCGCCTTAAGATTGACTGCGTGCAAATGTTTACGTAGAGTGCAGGCAGTGGCGCCAAGCAAAAACTGACTAAATTTACTCACTCAGGCACGTTCCTGAGTCCCGCCACGTTTTCCCTCCTTTCAGTGTTCATGCTGACTCTGCTCAGCTTTGAAATCCAACATACGCCAGGGTTTGGCTAAGCTGCAGTGCTCACGCAGCTCGTGACGACAGTAAGAGTTTCAGCGACGAGTAGACATGTCCGGGTGCACGACGCTGAACGAAAGTACTGTGCTGAGCATGCTGGTGGACTCCGTTGCTATCTTTGCACTGGCGAGCACAACTAAAGTGATCCTTGCGGGACTTCCCTTGCTTCTCGTTCTCGACATCGCCAGCGAGTTCTGCAACTTCTGAACGTCAGTTAGCCGCTCTTTGGTAGGCAGTCAACAGCTTCCGTGACACGAGCACAATGGCATCCCGCAGCGCCAGCAGCTGGTCCCGACCTATCGCACAGCAGCATAGTGCAAATGCTCTCTACAACTGCTTCGCATGTGCCACATCGCATTTGGAATCACCCAGTATGCCCTGCAAAGGGCCTTGGCTTGCCAGGTATCCGACTGCTCAGGTCTTCAGTCAATTTCCAGCATCACCTCAAACTTCAACAAATGTATCAGTACTTGCTATCGCAAGTCAGTCTTGTTCTTCACCTTTTTGTTGCAGGTTGTCACATCAGCAGCTTGGCTCTTAACTGGCCACTGGCTTTTGTGCAGCAGAACAGCGGACTGCTGTTAGCTCTGAGTCAATTCTTTATCGCAACCAGGCATCTGGGCGCAACAAACCACAATGCAGAAACCTTGCTGTAGTCCAAGCAACAGGCCATGGTGAAAAGCCAGCTTGTTGCAACATCAGCAACCACAATTTTGACGACATGAGAGCCCAGGGCAGACATGTGCTAAATACATGATGCACCATGTGTCTTAATGCTTTCTTCAATTGCAGCATGGATATGGCATTTGCCCCCATTTTGCAGAGTTGCGCTGCGGACACCATTCAGCACCATCTCCAAGCAAGCTTGGTCTGCCCTACACAGAGCATTTTGCTCACATTTTTGGAAGTCAAAACTAGTTTTGGTCTGTTGTAGAAGTATCAGTGTAGACTATGCTGCTTGGAATCGCCAACAGCGCTATGTATTTGCTAGATGACTGGTGCGCTTTGATGAGATGTCAAGAACTGTTGCCATCGGGCAGCCCGGTATGATACTTGGCTTCTCATTAAATTGATGCTGAAAGGCGTAGTCTTTTCTTTTCTTCTTTCTTGCCAGCACCAGCCAAGTGATACCGGCACAGATTACCCTGGTGTGCTGTGCTGTTGCAACTTTTGATATAGTACAAGCAGGCATGTCAGCCAATCTGGAGTATTGAGTGTCGTGCGCCCAACGTTTTTCTGCTGTGATGAATCCAAGTTTGCAAAACTTGGAGGAGTCATGTCATCAGGCGTTTAAATGGTGACATGTCCATGTAAGTTTACAATTTTGCAGACCTCGAGTTTTTGAGCAAGCAGTAGGTTGCAACCAGGAGAATAACTGCAACATTGCATTTACTACACATGCCTGTAGGCTGTTGCCTAAGCAACTGCCTTGTTACCATTCAGACTACATGCAGTGCAATCAGATGTCACATCCAGTGGTCATTATGTGCCAAAATCGATGCATCACACTTTCTCAATGAACCATTAACACACAAAAGGTCAAGCCTACCGGTAAGATGCATGCGTCTGGAATTCGCAACAGTTCGCATGCCACTCTCGAAGGTCTTCACTAATTATCCGACGTTATGCCACACTAAATTACTCGTTTATTCACTCACCAATGGCGAAACCTCGTCAAACACTCCAGGAGCCCTACCCAAATCATAACAAAACCCTGGATTCTAGCTCCAGGTTCAGCAGCCAGGTAAATAGATGTATGGTACATACCAAAATCCTGTCTAGCCAATTAACTTCACAACAAAGTAGCTTTGTCCACAATTGTGCAACATGCATGATATGACATATCAATTGTTGCATGAGACACTGCCTGCAGGATGAGTGCATGTTAGGCAATATCACTAGCAAGAGCTGCACTTCCTGTTCTTGAAGAGCGAAGTGGTGACCCAGACTTCTGCCTGGCAAAGTCAGACTGAGTAGAATGTGCCCGGCTGAAAGCACCGCTGATGCGCCCTCTGGACTGCAGGGAAGGTTTGCGAGCAAGCAGCGAGGATCGCTCATTTTCTTGTGTGACTTCAGCATCTTCAGAACTGCCCGGTGTCAAGCCTATGACAGAACGATGATGTGTCACCACCTGAACTGTGCCATGAACAACACCGAAACAAAAGACCAGGCAAGTTTTGGCCGCAAGAATGTAGCAATGTGGGGGTCTGAATAGGGTTTTACGGGGTTGCCCAAGGGCAGGGCAAGGAGGCAAGGCACAGTTCACAGCAGGAACAGAATGAGTAATGCCAATCTCCACCACAGTTATTGTTACCCAACATGAGCAAGGGCAGGGCAGGGCAGGGCAGGGCAGGGCAGGGCAGGGCAGGGCAGGGCAGGGCAGGGCAGGGCACAATCTTGCAAGATGCTTTGCCTGCACAACAGCACAGCCAAGGGACAAAACCTACCTGCTTCTTCATCAAAGTCCGACATGGGGGTGACTGTCTCCTCCTCTGAATGGGGATTCTGCTGCCGGTGCTCGTGCAGCAGCCCTTGTCCTGATGTTCCATCAATGGTGGAGGCAATGCCAATTGCAACCAGCATGAGCACAGCACCAAAGACAAAGGGCGCTCCTGCAACAAGCTCAATCCTTTGATCAGACAGTCATTGTGCACAGCTACAAGCTTCAAGAGAGCCATCATCATGCACAGCCACAAGCTTGCACCTTCAATCAGACAAGCGTGATGCACACCTACAAGCGTGTGCCTTCAGTGAGGCAAGGAGCATGTACAGCCTTTGTGGCTGTATTTCAAAGACCAGCAACTGGATCCCGTGCAAAATACTGTCATGCCTGGAGGATGGTCAAAGCAAATTGGTGAAGGGCTTTTATGAAGTCATCAAAGAGTGGCATTGAATGCACTGTTGCATGCAGAACCTGAGGTTACATTGGTTCTGTCATGTGTATCAACTTTCATGATCAGCCATTTCTTGCTTGCTTGAGCACAGCACAGCACAGCACAGCACAGCACAGCACAGCACAGCACAGCACAGCACAGCACAGCACAGCACAGCACAGCACAGCACAGCACAGCACAGCACAGCATAGCGCAGCACAGAACCACATTCTTTTGAAGTGGGCGCAGTCACAGCCACTGACCTGCAAATTTAGGAAATGGTGACTCTTCCCGGGTAAAGGCTGCAAATATGGCGGCAAAGATGATGGGGCCAGTGCCCTGCGCCAAAGCCCTGGCGCCATAAAGTGCGCCTTGAATTGTTCCCTACACCAAAAAACAAACAAATGCTCACATCCTGATTACACAAATTATGCACCAATGTGGAAGCCGATTGCGCCAACAAAGATGACACAAGTTATTGCTTGATGGAGGTGTATCTGAACCAAGGGGTTGGTCATGGCAGATGGACTGGTCCAGCAGTAGCAAGATCATTTCTGGTTCCAAATGTGCTAGAGGATAGTTGCCACTCAAATCAATCATGACAACAGCAAAAAGGCGGCTGGGCTGTAGAGGTTAGAAGCAGATGTATGGTTCCCAGTGGATTTAGCACACATGGCGCTTTTTGGCTCTTTCTTTCCAATGCACATGTCCCACCATCAACAAGCCAGTGCTGACTCAGCTGTTGTGTTGATGTTGATGATGATGCACATCAAGACTGTATGAGGTCACGTGTGACTGTCACCTGCGATTGGTATCGTGTAGTGAACGTGTTTCTTGGCACAGAGCAGGTCGGTACCCAAAATGCCTATGTCATTACCGGAGTAGATGCCAAGCAGGACAAAAAAGCTTAAAGCAGGGGGAAAAAGCCTAAAGCAGGGGGAAAAAGCCTGAAGCAGATCTGGTGTGCAGCAGAGACTAACTAGATGGACTTCTTCGTGACTGAGCCAATGTGTGCCTACTGTCGCATGTCCGTCAGTCTCATGCAGTGCTAAGCTGTATCTCTGGCTGTTTCTCCAGTGCATGCTTTCCCACTATTTCGAAAGTGAGTCGTTTCGAGAGTAGTCCTCTACAGTTGCACACAGAAGACAAAAACTTCTTTGTGCGGTTGTAAAAAGAGCTTTGCTCTGCACAAACAGGTGTGCAGCAGCATGCACAGGTTGCCCAAGGCAGACTGGAAAAATGAGCCAAGATAGAGTAGCTGACCTGTTCAGAATCCCGGACGTTGTTGGCCTTGATGCTGCTGATGGCAGGAAAGGCGACAGAGCCAACACTGCCGATGCCAATGGCGGCAAAAGCCCACCCTTTCGTGGGAGCCAGCGCAAGGGCTACTTCATTGATCAGGCTGGCACACAGCCCTGCAGAACAGGGCTTTGCTTAGGGTTTGCAATACGTCAGATTAGGTTTCACGCTGGTGTGCTGTCATATTTGTTTTAGTTCATAGTCATTGATCAGGCTGGCACACTGCCCTGCAATGTGAGGTAGCAGGACACGCTTTGTATTTATATACTAGGGTGCTGTCAGGTTTTGTGGTCAAATTTGTCATCTAATTTGCCGTTTTGGCGCACGGCCCTGCAGAACATAGCTTCAATTCCACATTTGGGTATTGACAGTTCTTGTGGCAAAATTTGGTGTGTAGCACAACATTATTTCACACTGGGTTGCTCAACGCTAGGGAGTTTCGTGCTAGAATGTTGCACACCAAGATGATGTTTTGTGCATTCCTGGCCAACATGTTATATGTTGTGCTTTCAGTAGGCATGCAGACCAGCAGACTAAGCCCTGTATCTGTGACTGATACTGTTGCATCAGCAGCTAGAAGCTTGACTGATGGCCAGATGCACTGTTAGGTAAAGAATGTGTTTTTTGATTCTCGTGGCTGACAACTATTTCCCTGCTCCCTTAAAAGAACCAAACAAAACCCATCCCAACAAGCCGTGAACTGCTTGGCCGGCAACAACAGCTTGCCTGGAATCTGGGTCAAGGCTTTATAGTGGGTTCAGGGTCTAGATAATGATGCAACAGCAGCAAAGTACACATGCGGTAAGAGAGTGTGATACCAAAAGCAAAAGACTTTTTAACGGTCATGTTCTGCCTGTTGTTGTGCATACAGTGGAGCCGGGATAAATGTGAAGATGCCAGCTTTATATTTAGGGTCAAGGGTTCACGATTTTGCCACAATTGCTGCAACAATGCGCACAAACAAGCAGTCACAAATCACTCTCCAGAAGCACATAGGTCTGCCAACTGCACATCCCAGCAACAAGACAACAGCAGTGAGAAGCGTGCCTTTGTTGGCACATGATGCACAGGGGTGGCTACGATGACTCACCAATGACTAAGACTCTGCTCTCATTGAACCAGCTGAGCAGCACCCTGAGCAGCAGGGTTTGGACAATCAGTCCGCACACCCCAAAAATAATAAACAATCTAGCCTGCACCCACAATTAGGGTTCGGTTGCAGCCTTAGGGTTCAAGACTGAACGTAGGTATAGCCATGGTCGCAAGCATTTTCAACATCAGTGGCAAAACAGGCTGTGATGATGTGCACTCAAAACAGGACAAACAGACAGACAGGACAAGCCGGCGGCAAAATGCAGCACATGCAGTGTACTGAGGTAGCTGTCAATGCCACACACAGTCAGACAGAGTCACAGAGCACAGGCAGAGAGAGTCACACGTCACTGTCTTCGTTGGATTGTCTTCAGAGACAGACAGACATAGATACACAGATAGACATTTACACAGATACAAAGCACCAACAAACACATTCAGACATGCAGAGACATGCACATTGCAGACAGACAGACAGACATACAGACAGCCAGCCAGCCAGCCAGCCAGACAGACAACAGACAGACAGACATACAGACAGACAGCCAGCTAGACAGCCAGACAGACAGACAGTGCTTCTCACCTGATCCTTGATGCCGAAATCAAGCTTCAACTGGAGGTACTGAATCATGAGGTCTTGCAGGCCTTCCTGGATGATGCCAGTCAGCATGATGCAAAGCGTGAGACGTTTGAACAGCTGGCTGCGCAGCAGGATCTTGATGGTCTTCCACTGAGTGAACAGGCTCTGGGGCCCATCAACATGCTTCTCCCTGGCCTACAAACCAGAGCAAGTCCTGTGAGGTTTCTCCCTTTTTTTGTGTATTTTTGTCTGTTTTCCTATTCAGAAAACTGCATATAATATTCTTCTTTTTTCATTGTGCAGGCGCCTTTTAGACAGTCTTCTTTGGGAGTTTGTCACTTAACAGCGTGAAGTTCACGTGGTGAAGCATGTTAGGCATGGACACAATGTGCACGTGCACGTGCTACTATGTTCCAATACCTCTCAGAGAGGCTTTTGTTTAGACAAAAATGATGAGATGATGTAATATAGTACGGGCCCATGTGAAAGGAAACAGGTTACCTCAGCTTTAGACCTCTCAGATAGGCTTTCATCTAGGATGAAGATCACATACAATAAGGCTCCTCCCACACAGCTCATGGCAGTATATGAGGCAACAATTGGTTGCAAGAGGCCGCCGATTGGAGGGCCAATCAAGATCCCCATTGAGAAGGATGCTAGAATGAGACCAAAACAGGCTGCTCTGTGACCAGGCTGCAGCTTATCAGCCACATAGGCTAGACAAATTGAGACAGATGAAATGGAGCCGTTCAGTGCCTACAGACAGACACACATGCATTCAGTTGCTAAGCAGGTATGATTGAATTGGCATGTGACCCACAGAGGTTGAGGAGGGTTGAGGGGGGTCAAGTAGCTACATCGTGAGGGTCATTGATGCAATGGATCCTATCAGGATTCTGCAACTAGGCACAAATGCGCTCAGTTGCCAAGCATGTATGATGGAATTGGCATGTGACCCCTAGAGAGGGACAGAAGGAGGCGAATCCAACAAACGCCACCTATGCTGTTTGCACCATAAACACTGTGCGTTGTGCACTATAAACAAACTAGACTGTTTCCTAGGCCACATGTCTGGCAAACAAAACCCCCATATACACCATGGTGCAAGCTCAAGACATATAGCTCACTGGCAAGGCATGGGGAAGGGATTGCAGCCCAGGTGTTTTTGCAGCATGCATGACAAGGGTTAGTGGTTTGTACCTGAGCAGGGAAGTAAAACAGCATGGAAAGCCCAAACTGGAGGTGTAGCAAGATGACCAGTAGTGGCAGAGAAGCTGTGGAGAAGGCAATGATCAAGAACGGTTTGCGCCCATACTTGTCACTCCAGCTGCCAATCATGGGTGCCTATACATGATAGATGGTTGATGCAGGAAAGAACAAACTGGCTGCAGCAGCATGCATGTCTGTGTGTAGCAGTCCCAGTGCTCATGAATGCATCTGAAAGGGATCAGGATCATGTAAAACTAAGCAGCAGGTGCAACTGAATGATGATATAGTATTGTTATTGATATGCATGCAGCTTGCATGCAGGTGTGCTATACATGCATAGATGCATGCTGTGCTGAAAGCAAATCTGAACACAGCATGCATGGCATATACATGTTGCATGCAAGACCTATGCATATCGCATGCACTGGTCAAAATGATGTTCATGCTCGCTGTGTGAGCAGACATGAATGCCACGTTGACAATGTGAGGGTCTCTCAACAAGGTAAGGCAACACAAGTCTCACCAAGGCGAAGCTGAGAACAGAATTGGAGATGAATGAGCTAGCGGATGACCAGTTGACAGCATCTGAGTGAGCATCCCGACAAGAAGGAGGTGCCTTTTGTGAGGTATAGTCTTCACAGTGTATGTACACGTCTGAATGGCGAGACGCAAAGAAATCTGTCATGAGGGTTGGGGTCACAGGAACAATGACTCCATAGCCTGTGATACAGACGAATGCTTAAATCTGTGGAGAAGAACGCAGCTGCGGACAATGACCTGTCACGCCAGCCGGGTGGACGCAGGACCAAGATCTCGTCAGCGCTGACCTGTAATGTACAAAAGTAGTAGTGGAAACAGCTTCCACACTCCGGACTGCCATAGCTCTTTTATCAAGCCTGATGTGTCGCTCTTCCGTTCTGAACTCGATGCAGTGTCTGGCATCGAGCCCTTGAAGAGGCTACGTTCAACTGGTTTGCCTAACAGCTCGGCATGCACCCTGATCTGCGCTGTAGTAAGTCTCGAGTCAGCGAGGGCTGTCAAATGCAGCAATGGGCGCACGTTGAAATCAAATAAACCACATGCACCGGCGTATGGCTGGGCCAGGCTACGCAAGCCTGGTCGTGATGAGCTTACTACTTCGTCTTCGACACTGTCGTGGGCCACAACATCACATCCACGTGAATGCGCACGTGCGCCAGCGTCACAGCTGCAGTTGCTTTGTCAAGTTGTTCATATGCAGTAGCAAGCGCTGGCCTCTAACGTGCTTTTGCATGGTACTACTGGTGCAGCTGCAAGCTGATTGCTTACACTATGTACGATACATCTTGTTATGATCTTGCCTCTGACTATGTGTCGCAGATTAAGTCTTGCTACATGATGGTGTACATTGTGTACAGTCACTGGCTTGAATTCACAGCAAGTACAGCCTTGCCCATTTCGAGTTCTTTCAACAGGGCAAACTTCGTGGACAAGTACTTTGGACTGTTGTGCTGAAGAGTCTTTCAACAACCTAGGCTTAGCCATTTGTGTGCCAATGGAATAGTATTGTGAGGCCTTGATCATGGGCATGCTTCTGCTGCAAGACTGTGTGGCAGATGCATGCACAAGATTGCAACATAACACATCAACGTGGAAGGACTTTTGCTAGTCTGAACTGGTATGAATGACATCCAGTCTTGTTGACCAGGCAATCCTTCACGGTCTGTCATTTACTGGTCATCCCAGTATGTGATATCACCTGCATGGCATAAACACACTGTCATCAGGGAGTGAATCATGACATCATCACTGTGATACCAGAGGAGTGTTGCGCAGTGTCACTCAAAAAAATGCGAATAAGCAAAAAACAGGCAAACATGATGAGCTTGTGTCTATGGAGTCGTTGATGATGGGTGATGCCTGGGCAGGCTGGGCTGACTAAGCTGACACACACACACATTAATGTTGGCTCAAACTCACGCAACAAATATGGCTCTAGGGGTCAGGTATATACAGTCCCAGGTAGCTTTATGCACAAGCTCCTGTCTTGGCACTCAACACGCTGACAACATGTATGGATATGACATTATTGCACGCCCTGAAAGCATGCATGAGTACTATACAGGCGCCAGCAAACATAGCTGCGGGTGTACATACACAAGCTTGTACTACAGTACTGATTACTCCTTTTCAGGAGGCAGGAGGCGGGCCAAACATGCCACCAAAAAGCTCTGCCTCAAACTGCTCAGGCGTGTCAGGCTCCAGCCAATCTGCCAGTGCACGATTGAACAACTCAGCGCTGCCCTCTGCCTTTCCAGTCAGGATGCCCTGGAGCTGTGCCGGGCAGCCCTGAGCTGGCAGGGGCTGTGCCTGGTAGCCCTGAGCTGACAGGGGCTGTCCCTGGTAGCCGTGAGGCATGTGAAGCTGTGCCTGGCTGTCCTGAACCGGCCAGGGGATCATGTGAACGCCCTGCATTGCCTGGGGCTGTGCCTGGTCAGCCCATGTCCGGCAGTACTGCGCTTGAAATTCCTTGGACGGCATTGGGATTGGAAAGTCCCAGGTGTTTATGTCAATATCATCGTTCATGTTGCCTGCATCACAGGCGCACACTCAGACTACAGTCAACTCTTTCATGACTAGAATGACTGGTTTGACTGACTCGTTCTCAAACAGCTTCTTACTCCTTTTCTTTTGACTGAATGTTCATTGGACAGCACTGAGTGGGTTGGCCAAGTCAAGCCATCTAAGCGAGTTACAGCTTAAGAAATCATGCTGGAGTGTTGATAGCTGCTGCAGCATACAGAAGCACATTTAAGTCTTGAGCATGCTGCCTTGGGGGTCATGGGGACATCGTGGGAAGGAGGGGGGGGGGGAGGCAACTGGGGAATTCGCATGCTCAGAGCTGTCATTGCATGCTCAGAGTTTGGATGATGAACATGCAGAGATCTCTCCCACAGACGGTACACACCCAATCACAATTGACCAGCATGCACTTGTGTAGATTGTGTGTCAGGGTGAGACAGCAAGCTGAGGAAGAAGAGCAATGGATCTTACCAAAATCAGATGGATCCACGGCGACACTGGCATCCATCATCATCTGGTCTTCTTCTTGTGTTTGAGTGTGCTCAGTGGAGGAGGGGTGGCCTGCAAGTGCAAAGGGAAATGAGGGGCTGGTGAAAGGCAACTCCACAGTCATGAAAGGCAGAAAAGGAGTCAGGAGGGGTACATGCAGGGGTCAAGGGTTGGGTTTTAGAGTCAGCAAGGAGTTGGCTGCAGAAATGATGTCAACAAATCGTGAATCAAAGCCAGAATGAAGGTAAAAGCCGCCTCTGTGGTCTGCAGGGACTTGGCAGCACAAAAGTGGATGAAGGCAACGCTGAGTGAAAGGCAGACTGAAAGACACAGGCTGTGAGCAGAAGACAACATGTGCAAATCTGAAACAGAAGTGCAGGAGGACTGCAGGTTTTTGCATGCGCTGCCTCTGTCTAAAAACATGCAATTTAACCATGCCAGACAGGGATGCAGGAGAAAACCCAACAATACAGATGAAGAATGGAGCGTAAAGCAAATGTAGTCACCTGATATGGGATTGACTGGCACACCAGCAGTCACAGCTGCGTCGTTTGCCAAATCCCCACAGATCGTGGTATAGTCCCCAGCATGCTTGCTTGAGTCCCCAACCTGGCTCACTGCGCCGCTTGATGGCTGACCAACTCCAAAGCACATCTTCTTCTTCACAGGTCTGAGTGACTCTACATCTGCTGCTGAGCTGAGGTTAGTCGCCTCCTGGCCTGCTGAGGTCACATGGGGACCCATGTGGGCAGACTCGCGGCTCAGATCAGCAGGATCATCCTCCCTTGATCTCTTGGTGCGATTGCTTGAGGGCATAGGGCCAGGTTTTGAAACCGTGGCAGGGCTGCTTGAGATCTCCTTTGCAGTGCTTTTTGGCTTTTGAGTCAGCCTGCTCAGCTCAGATTTGAGCGCACTCACGAAGGCTGAGTCATCTGACAGCATTTTTGCGCCCGAGCTGATTGTAGATGCACTCACTTTGTTGCGTGTCGCCTTCAAGAGTGCGTCTGCGTACTGCTTGTTGGTAGGCTTTGCGTGGCATTCCTTGAGGACCACCCAAAACACAGCTGCGTCCAGAGACTCCCACTTGCGCCTGTGCAGGATTTCAGCGCCCCTTGCATGCAGTGCGGCAGCTGCGTGCACAACTACAGGGTTGACTGAAAGCTTTGTGGTGAGCTGTAAAGCTTGAGCGAGGCTTGAAAAGCGTTGGGGGGGTTCTCTACAGTTGTAGGGCTGAAGGGGGTCCACCCGGACCAACTGCAGCTGCAGGGGGTTGGGTAGGTGGTGAGCTGCCTGCTTAGGGGGGGGTGGCAAGGTAATGGGGCATGGAGGGGGCTTGGCAGGGTGAAGCCTGTCTGGAAGCTTCTTCGCCTCCTCACGCCCTTGCTCAAGCAACTGGGTCTGGAATTCTGCCAACTCCTCATCAGTCAGGTCCTTGCCAGAATGATCCCCAGTTCTGAAGAGCCATGAGCGCATCTGCCTTCTGCCGCTGAAGATCATCCCACTTCTGTTCCGTTTTGTCACTTTCACTGCAGGCAGGTGCTTCAGTCGCAGGTGGAGGCTGCGAGGGAAGCTGCGATGGAAGCTGCGAGGGAAGCTGAGATGGAAGCTGAGAAGAGGAGTGGGGGACAGTGGCCTTGGCAGGTAGCTGTTGAGCACCACCAGTGGGAGGGTGAGTCACAGGTGGAGGGTGAGTCATAGCTGGAGGGTGAGTCATAGCTGGAGGGTGAATCATAGACCGCTTGAGATGAACCTCCAAGGGAAGCTGGTCAAGCTTGGGTGGTGAACGCCCATGTGAAAGGTTCTTTTGAGCTGCTAAATGGGGAGAGGCAGGAAGGGTTGCTGCCGGCATTGAAGAAGAAGACCTGGGTGGAGGTGGGTCTGTCAGTGAGTCATGCCCTGTCTGAGGCCCAGTGATGCAAGTCTGCTTAGGGACTGCACCTGAAACCAAACAACTCAGAGTCAGCACTGGTGTGGGCATAGTTTTGGAGTTTGCCAATTGCCAATTCCTGATTGCGCAGCACAGCACAGCACAGCATCATAACTACAGGTCATATGCTGCGCTGCTGTTTCACATATCAAGCGTATGACAGTAACTTGATCAGCTTTGCTATTGCCGTAAGCAGAAACCAAAAACCATGACCTGCAGCTGCTGGATCTCTCACTCAGTCCAACACATCAGGACTTGTCAAGGCAACAGCCTCAAATGACAGTTCCAAACAACTGTACGACTAGGGCTGCCTGAAAATAGGCCTACAAGCGCACATCCATGCATATCAGTACTTCAGTCACACCCAAAAACAGACTGCAGAAACAACAGCAGCATTGCCTGCCAAGCCGTCACTTTCACTTTCAATATCCTAAACATTGTAGTGGGAAAAGAAAAGACCATGTACCAGCAGAAGGAAATTCAAATTGAATATAGGGTGCTGCAAGCTTGCTTACCAGTCTTTGCAACTTTCTCCTGCTGAGCAACACCAGTGCCTCTGGACCCATTAGCACCCCTGGGGACCCCCAGAGTTTTGGACAACCCCCCGGCTCTACCCCCCTTGTTGACACCCCATGGCTTACTGCAGGGCCTCATGAAGGAGGACACAGCTGAGTTGCTACTGGGAAGAAGATTGGCAGTTGGAGCTGTCTTGCCAGCAGGAAGAAGAGGTGTAGCTGCAGCTGCAGCTGTGGCGATGCCATTTGGAACAGGAGCAGCTTTGACTGCTGCTGCAGCTGTTTGGTCAGTGGGAAGAAGAAGAGCAGGGCCAGCTCCTGCTACACCTTTACCAGCAGGAAGAAGAGGAGCCGAGACTGCCTCAGGATCTGCTGCTGCTGCCTTGCCAGCTGAAAGAAGATGAGCGGTGGTTGCCCCACCAGCTGCCTTTCCAGTGGGAAGAAGAGGCACACCGGCTGCCGCAGCACCGCCTGGAAGAAGAGCAGTAGAGACTGGCCCAGTTGCAGCCTTGCTGCCAGGAAGAAGAGGATGGGAAAGTGATGCAGAGCCTGCTGCTGGCTGCTGCTGAGCAGCAGAGCCAAAGCTTGCTTTGCTGTTTTGGCCCAGCTCACTGAGTTGGACTTGCTGACCTGGCTTGCTGAGCCAGCTGGCGGCACAACTGCTGACCTGGCGTGGCACGGCCTTGATCATTTGAGGGGCACTCCCAAAAAGGGCATTGGGGATGCGAGTGGCAACCCCAGGCCTGCTCATGGCATCATCAGCTGTCTTGCTGTTCTGGGGGTTACCCCTGCCAGGGGGGAGGGGGGTGCGACTGCTGTCAGCAACTGGCTTGCTGGCAGTATGTTGTGATGCATACTGTGCGTCAGGCTGAGACAGGTATGCTGTGAGGGTAGTGGCCCAGGGTGCATTGGCCCATCTGCTGGACAGCATGTCCTGAGCAGACTGATGTGCTGGCTCACGCTGTGCTAGCTCATGCTGTGTTAGCCCATGCTGTGCATGCTGTGCTTGCGCATGGAGCGCTTGCTCATGTGATTCTACCCCTTGCATGGGTAACTCAGCACGCTGCGCTGGTGATTGGTGGCTGCTGTCAGCTGACAATGCATATGGTGCTCTCTTGGCGCCTGACTTGACACTGACTGTGACCTCAAACTGTGCTACTGACTGGGGACTGCTGCTGTCTGCTGTCCCGGCATATGCCCCATCAAGCTGGGGTGCGCTGTACCCCTTTGAGATCACACCAGTGTGCACAGCAGCTGCATGCACATCATAAAATAACAATGCTTTCCAGATCATGATGAGCTAGCTCTACTCAATCCCGAAACGTGTATTTTCATACAGAAACGTCGTCCCTACATTGGAAATCTCAACTCAGAAACACCTGGGGACAGTGAAAACGCGTTTCTACATTGGGGAGATGTTTTAGGTACATGCAGGACAAGTCTTGACTCTCCAGAGCAGCCTATCTTGTGCATGGCTGAAAGGTCTGCCAGTTTGACAGCTTTGACAATCACTCAATGCAACACCATTGGAACTAGACCTAGGGCAGCCAAATGGGCGAAGCCCCTTGACTTGACTTCACCAAACGAAAGATTTCTAGGCAATTTATCACTGCAATCTATGTGCAGGCAGATGAGGTATGGTACCTGCTGGGAAGGAGACATCCTGCCTTGGGGGTAGTCTTGCTGCTGGCTGGCCAATGCCTATTATGTCTGCCTCTGCCTTTGATGCTGCTTCAGTCAGCTTTGTGGCTGCCTGTGGGGGGGACTGTTGACTGGAGATGGAGGATGGGAACAAGTTTGCCAAGCCGAACTGCTCTAAAGACTCTGATGCAGCAAGGTGCAGCATGTGGGTCAACTCTGCTTTGACTGTGTCGTCCTGCAGTCATTCACTGACTCATTCGATTGCAAGGTCGTTGGGGCTGACTATGACCAATTGACAAACAGACGCATACGGCAAAGTCTTACATCATAAGCAAGGTCACGCGAGTGATGTGAAGATATGGGCAAAACATGCTCATGAGACAGCACATTAAGACAGACAGTTGGAATGCAACCCCAGCAAGACACTGGAACCGGAGTGGTGATGTTTGCAGAAGCTGCAATTTGTTGTTTGACTATATAGTGGCAGTGGCAAATACATTGTGGCAGAGCCTGAATGGCAAAAGACCCTTTTGACGGCACATGCTGTGCCACACACAGAAGATGATGCCGTACCAGTTCAACAACCTTCTTGGGTTCTGTGTCTGGCCAATCCTTCTCCATAAGGTACAATCAGCGCAGAGATTTGCGAAGGAGCTAGCACAAGAGGCTAATGATGTCTAGGACTTTATGCCTGCACAGAAGAAAGACCTTGAGGGGATAAGATGGTCATCCCGGCATTGCGACAGGACTCAAACTGACAAAAGGCGCAACTCACCCGCTATGTCTAGAGGACTTGCAGTGCTATAACCTGTGGAGAAGGCACTGCAAGTCCTCCAGACATAGCGATTGAGAAGGCACTCTGCATCTACATAGAATTCTGCGGCCGGATACACGAAAAAACAGTTGGGTGACCTCTATACATCCATTTGGGCCCAACAAGTATGCAAGGAAGTTTGCTGCGGGCAGCTTAGGGAATTTCTGATATGGCATACCTCGCAAAGACTGGCCGCTACACCTTATGTGGTCGCTGAGCAAATTTTCTGTTCTGCGTCGACAATGATTCCCGGTGCAAGGTGCAGCCACAGGTGCGTGCAACAGCGCTGTGCTCTGCCGTGGCTTTTGACAACGGTCCATTGAAGGAATCTGCTGCAGGAAACAAATTACGCCGAAGCTCCGTAGCTACGTACACGGACTCCGCCTTAACGCCTTAACGCCTTAACTCCGCCTTAACGAATGCAACACAGCAGCAAAACAGTAGCACCAAGACGTCGTTTGCCGCATTGTACACACAAGAAGTGTGCACTGTCGAAAATTTGGTTGTTGTGTCGACTCTCAAGTTGACACAACATGGGCGGACACAACCTACAAGTGTTGACTGACATCAGCACGCAGTACACTAGTGTGAAGGCGGACAGTGTGTTGCATCATAGTCAACCAGGTTTAAACTTTCCTGGTGCTCTGGCTTCCTCATGGATACATGACAAAGGAGGTTTCGGGCCTTAACCCCACACCCTGGCTGTCATGTTCCTCACTTGCTGCAGTGCCATCTGGCAAGCAGCAACCAAACGGCATACATTGCAGAAGTCCTCTGATTGAGCAGCATGCACGCTTGCAACCTTGTATGTCTGTTTGAGCAGCTCTGAACCACGCTTGATGCAAGTGGGCTTCACTGTTGGAGTCTTGGGCAGCAGGCAATTTTTCTCCTTCCTCTGCAAAGAGAACCTACAATAGAAAATCTGTCACTGAAGTGTTATATAGCAATTATACATTTTGTGGCCTTAGTGACCCCTCCTGATGACATGGCTGTGACGAACTGTGTGAGCACGTGCAAGGCGTTTGATATGAGACCATACATGACTGGGAACAAATTCCCCTAATGGGAACAAGAGGAGAAGTTGTAGCTGCCATAAGGAAGAAGAGGAGCAGTTGTAGCTGTGTTGCCAGTGGGAAGAAGTGGCAGCTGCCTTGCCAGTCAAAAGAAGAGGAGCGGTGGCAGCTGCAGTAACAACGTCGCCAGCAGGCAAAAGAGGAGCAACTGTAGCTGCTGACGTGGCAATGCCGTCTCGAACAGCAGTGGCATTGACTGCTGCTGTAGCTGTCTGGTCAGTGGGAAGTACAAGAGTAGGGGCTGTTCCTGTCACAGCTGCAGCAGCTAAAAGAAGATGAGCAATGACTGCTTCAAGACCAGCAGTCACTGCTCCTCTTCTTTTAGCTGTTGCAGCTGCTTGGCAGGAGGAAAGAAGAGGCACACTGACTGCCGCAGCACCGCCTGGCCCAGTTGCAGCCCTGCTGCCAGCAAGAAGAGGACCAGAAAGTGATGCAAAGCTTGCTGATGGCTGCTGCTGAGCAGCAGATCCAAAGCTTGCTTTGTCATGTTCTGTCATGTTCCTTTCTGCCTAGCTCACTGAGTTGAGCTACAACTGGCTGCTAAGCCAGCTGGCAGCACGACTGCTGACCTGGCGTGGCACGACCTTAATGATTTGAGGGGCACGGGGGGGGGGACTCCTCATGAAGAGGAGGGGGGTGCGACTGCTGTCAGCAAGTGGCTTGCCGGCAGTATGTTCTGGTGCACGCTGTGCGTCAGGCTGAGACAAGTATGCTGTGAGGGCCTCGGCCAAGGGGCATTGGCCCATCTGCTGAACAACATGTCTTGTGCAGAAGATGATGCCGTACCAGTTCAGCAACCTTCTCAGGTTCTGTGTCTGGCTGATCCTTCTCCATTAGGTGCAATCAGCCCGAAGGTTTGTGAAGAACCCAGCACAAGAGGCTGATGACGTCTCTGGGACTTTATGTCTACACAGAAGAAAGGCCTTGAGAGGATCAAGTGGTCATCACGGCATTGCAGACAGGATGACTAGCGAGCGAAGACAGCTCATACTGCCGAAAGGCGCAACTCACCCGCTATGTCTAGAGGAAGGCAGTGGTATAACCTGTGACATATACACTAGCTTATGACACTGCAAGTCCTCCAGACGTAGCGGGTGAGAAGGCACTCTGCATCTGCACACAATCCTGCGGCCAGATACACAAAAAATACTTGGGTGACCTGCAGAAATCTGATCTGGCCGCACAAACATGCAAGGGACTGTTGGGGGCAGCTTGGCGGGTATCTTGGCATAGCATACCTCGCAAAGACGGTGGACGGTCTCACTGGCCGTTAGATTTGAGCCCTACGTGGTCGCTGAGCAACTACACTATTCTGGGCCGACATTGATAAGCAGTGCGAGGTGCAGCCACAGGTGCGTGGGACAGCCCTGTGTCTCTGCCCGGCAGTGACTTTTGACACTTTTGCCATGTCCTTGCGTGCACAGCGGAAGTTCCAGCGAAAAAGACGGGTAACAAACTCGACAACCGGCAAGACTCAGTATTCATTGCACGACGGCGCGCACCATAAACGCATTCCGTCCCTCATCCGCACTCGTCGCGCAATCCCCCAACCTCACCGCCACAAATACCGCATGCCGTTCCGCATCCATCGCGCACCCACCGCGCAAAGCCACGCGATCAATTCGCACTCAATTTCCGCCGACCAAATTACCGTAGGTCCTCGAAATCATCGCGCAATAATTAATTGCTGAGGGCCCCTGCGCGACACGAGTTTAATTGCCGACCCCTCACAAACGACCGTAATACACCGTAAGTCAGCACATATATACAAAAATACGTAGTGGTTACACCGTATATACGCGGTGTGCGCGGTACATGCGCGATAGCGTTTAATAATTATTTTTTCAAGCCTGCGCGATGAT
>JAABUP010002748.1_pt1 | contig 33036 bp, 47 predicted proteins | sample 5559201 | NCBI WGS metagenome assembly JAABUP01 (sample SAMN10711887, study PRJNA513373) | rock metagenome | isolation source: Antarctica rocks | place: Antarctica
TGCAGATTGAGAAAGCCATCAAGGAAGGCATTGATGTGCGAGGCATGTTCTACTGGACGCTGATTGACAACTTTGAGTGGGCAGAAGGATATGACATCAGGTTTGGTCTGTATGAGTGGAACCCAGATGGTACTCAGAAGAGGACGTTCCGTGGTGACTTTGATGTGGCTGTGGAGGCCTGCAGCAGCATGCACACTCTGATGGCTAGTGCTGTCAAGGCCAAAAAACCCTCGTGAGCGGAGGCTGCCTGCTCATGGCTTGCCTGCTTGAAGCAGAAAATGGCCTGTGTGCAAAGAGCGTGTACAGCTGTGCTCAAGGGTATAGAAAATATTATGGCAGGTTACTAGCACATCGTTCATGGCATCCCGATCTCATGTATAGAGAACAGCCAAATCTGCAAGCAATATGCTGCAACACTTCTGCACGCATGATCTGCACACTCTCAGCACTCTGATCTAGTCTGTAGACTGACAGGCATGCAGTACAGCATGACACTATTGTAAATCAGCCTTGGCAGCCAAGTAAACATAACCTGCATGGCTATATGTATACATGCCCCTGAGTGGTTGCAGCAAAACAGGATGATGTGCAGATGGAACTGGAAGGACTGAACGACTGATCCTGGTATGATCCTGATTGCAAAACATTGTTGTACATGTAATGTCAGCCACAGATAGTTTGTGTCCTAGACTTACGCCAGAATTTAGGTCATGTAGGCAGTTTGACTTCTACGCTGACGAGCTGTACGCTGGCGATGATCTTGGCATTGCTTGCAGTACGACTGCAGACCAACATTGCGAGCAACATGTTTGTGAAATGCCTCAGCAGCCTTTTCCTTCTGACAAGCAGGGCACACCTTGCTTGCAACTGATGGTTGACGATCAGCAATTTTTGATTGCAGATACAAGTCTGTGAGACGCTTTGCAGCACAAGCTCGGCACTCATACTGTACACCCTGCATGGTGCCTATGCGCTTGCTGAAATCTTCTGCGTACTTGAGGTGATCACAGACTGCACATGGCAGGAGTCCAGTGTAGGGTTGCCAGAACTTTCTATCCTGTCTCAACTGGTTGCTCTGAAGTTTCTGGCAGACTTTGCAGACCAGCTGTAGACCATCCTGAGATGCTGCGCGTTTCCAATAGGCAGAGTACGGCTTCTCAATGCGACAGACCGAGCAATTTTTTGCGCCTATATTGGTTGCGGCTGTGTCGTCTGATGCCTACAAAGAAGAGTGCAATACATTCAGTATTGCTTTGCCCAGGTGATTGCTGAAACAAGCAGAAAGACTCTGTGGCTAGCAGAGTAATTTTGGGGTCATTGACCTGTGTCAACAGGACCGGTTGGCAGTGTAGCTTGCAGGCTTGGACGGTGTGATAGCAAATCGAAAGGCTTTGGACCACAGATGCGCCAGGGAGCTTTGTGAGCACTTTTGCATCACCTTGTGGCTCAAATGCTGCAATGACAGCCACATCAACTTCATAGAAACTCGAGATAGCCTGCTGGGTGATCATACGAGAGTACATACAGCGCAGAAAAAGCTCAAGAGGTTCACATATATCGCTGACTAACGATCTGATCACGAGCAAACGCACTCGGTAACTCAAAGGAAATTGGCGCAATTGCTAACTCATTCTCGTGTGCACACTTACTGCAGCTTCGAAGAGCTTGCACAACACGAGGTGCTCCCTGCGCCCTTCGAGCAACACCTGAAAGCATCTGGCGGTACCGTGGTGCAAGCAACGCTTGAAGTACACACTTCACTTTGCCTTCGACTACTTTTTGTTAAAGTTCGCTGGCACAGCTGTGATGGCTGGCTTTGTGCAGCGCAGGGCGTCTGTTCATATTCTAGTCATGCAAATTGCATTTCCACTAAGAAAATTGCCTTTCCGCCAGTGGCAAAGGGACTTTTTTTGTTTTCTATGCTTTAACGATCTTTGGAGGCTTAATTTGCCTGGATACTGCTGTGTGCAGTGCAGATAGGTGCGTGTTTGCATCACACAGTGCAGATAGGTGCGTGTTTGCATCACACAGTGAAACACAAGGGCTGCAACAACCACTTCATGCAAGCAACTTTCGATTGTCAAGCCACAGAGACATCAAGGTCTATTTCAACAGCAACAATTTCAGCTTACTTGGTGCGCCTATTTGCACAGGCTCCGTTCGAACAGACTCAGACATTGTTCTTACGTCAGCGTACCACACAAACACGCAGGTCTAAAATGAGCTGCGGCCAGCCAAGCTGCGACTGCTGATCGGTAGACTTTTGCATCCTTGTCCTTTGACAGTCTGCTGAAGATTGCAGCTGATCAATATCTAATTAGAGGTTGAGCAGTTGACAGCAGTACCATATGCTGCAGACACAGCTCGGGCTGCGGCCTGACCTGCTGCAGTGCTAAGTGCTTGCGCAACCAGCTGTGAGTTGCAGGCATCACTCAGGGTTGCATTTGCAGCTCTGGCCTGCAACAAATACAGACAACTTTAGAACAGGCGCATTGATACAAGATGTCTCGACGGCTCTCGCGTCAGATGCTGTGGACTCTGTGAAACCTGCACTGCGTTTACGGTATAGGTAGACATGAGATCTGACTAATGTGTGTTCAAGGTGGCGCATGGCCTGTCTCTTATACATTTGACGTCGCAATTCTGTTCATTGATGCTACAAGTATGACGACAATAAGACGTGAGTCTTGTAGCGTGTGCAAGAGGTCACCACGTGGACAGATGACTGTCATGTGACTGAAGATGCACGAATATGGCCAATGCTTGAACAAGGAAGGTGCATGGCATCAAAGCATTGATGGTACCATACTGCAAGGGCTAAAAGGGAGGTGGAACAGATGGTGCTCACCATGATAAAGCCAGGCGTTACAGCCTGACTCTCGTTGCTCAAGATTGCAGCTTGTATGATGATACCAGGATCAGCCTGTAACACTTCTTCAATACTCTGTGCAATGGCAATCTCCAAAGCCTGTGCAGCAACATGGGACGAGAGATTGACACTGCCAATAGCGTCAGCAATGTTGGCTGCAGTGGCGCTGGTTGTGTCATCTGCTTTACCGTCTTGCAGGAGGGCCAAGGTGTCATTGTTTCCCGCCAAAACAGCAGCGACTACGTCTTGTTGACTGACATCCAAGGTCATGGATGCAGAGATGAGGGCTGCAACTGCTGTGGCATTACCTACAGGCAAACATGCATAATGACCGACCAAGATGTAACAACATCCAAAGGATTGCTTGGATGATATCAAAGGCTTGTGAGCAGCGCAGAGGACAGGAAGCTCAGCAGACCAAAGGTTGTATGGCTTGAACCTCACGCATGTGATTAGCCATGAAACAGCAACCACGAGACAGGCATTGCTGCTTGCTTTTGCATCTGATGAATGCCATGCAGCAAACGCTTAGTGGAACTACATGGATGTGGCGGATGCCAACATATGTTCGTATGGCTTAGGCATCTTCTTGCAACTTGCACACTGTTTGGGGTTTGTACAGTCTGTGTTCAGAGCAGTGACACAAGAAGAGGAGCTGGCATAGAAGCTAACCTGACACATTGGCCAAAGCTGCAGCAGTGGCTCCATATGCCTTGTTTGCTGCAATCAGGGCTGCTGGCCCACCAACAGGAGGTGGACTTCCTGCTGTGGTGGACAAGACAGAGGCCACATCACTGACTGACACATTTGTCGCTTTGGCCTGCAATCAGAAGGAGCAGGTCAATGTGATCATATGATGCATCAGAAGCAGGCTAAATTGACCATTCATGTTATACTTCCTGCAGATGTTAGAGGTGTGAGCTGTCTATAAGGCTATGTCACAGACTGGCTTGATTGGCGGCCTGAGTCTGCACAGAGTTATTGCTGGCAGACTTGATCGTGATGGGCCTTTTCATGCGCCTTGTAGGGCCAGGACTGTTTTCCTGACACTTGATCCATGCTGCCCGAGCACATCTTGCAAAAGCGGTTGAAGTAATTCCCATTGTCTTTGAAACCAATGTGACATGCTCACAACCAGAGTGTGGATTTGCAGACCATGCCAAAATAGTGAGGACGCGTTATGCTGGCAATCATGTTCCAGGACATCAGGATGCTCAGAATGAAACAGCTATGACCCAGACAGGTACCTCAGCAAACATCTGGTCATAAGCTTGTGACTCATTGGCAGCCTGAGCAGCAAAAAGTATGGCAGTAGCAACTGTGAAGCCACCGTACAATCCCTGGAAAGGGGAGTTCTGCTGCAGAAAGGACTGAGTGAAGGCTTCTGCATAGGCATCAGCCTGGACAGGAGACGGCACAGCAGCTTGTGAAATAGCTTGGCCAAGTGATACGGCCCTGACAGCTGCAGCTGTGTGATTGTACGGCCTGTAAGGGGCACCAAGCACCAATGTATACGGTGGCCTGCTTGTGTGGTTTGCGATATATGAGGCATCCGCCTGTTCGATGCTAGCAGTCAAGATCTGCGCCAAAATGTCTGCTTTGCCTGCACAACAACACGATCAAGTCGCAACACAAAAACATTCCCTCAACAGATGGGCAGACAGTTGTACGTGACGGGCGATACCTTTCGCGGAACTGCTGATGGCAGCAGCTGCAGCTGTCAAGTTGGCTGTGGACAGGGCGTCGGCAATTGTCTGAGAAACAGCATCCACAGCAGAAGACGTGTTTACATCAGGTGTGCGGCCGACTATGACCTGTCCTAGCACAACACAGGGCGTCAGCATAATGCAGACTTGCACAATGATAAGAGATAATTTGCGGGCGTAGCGCTTCATGACTGCTTCTGCAGCAAGACGAAGAGCTTTGTGCGTGCAAGCAAGTGTCTTGTTGCTGGGAGCATCTGAACGCTGTTGCCGTATTGGGAGGCAACAGCGTTCAGATGCTGGTGAAGCGGTGTTCAGAGCTGCGCGTAACGGCTTACGTACTGTATACATGCTTCTGTTTCAAATATGAAACGCCTGCATCAACATGCAGCAGACCAGGATCCTCTGACACAGTGGTGCTCAGCACAAGCCAGGTTCAATGCTGCAAGCTGATTGACCTGCGCAGATCCTGCAGGTGACCATAGCGAACGCATATCTTCAGGGAGGTTTCAAATTACAATGTAGATTGCAATGATATATTTATCTATTTTATAATGATATTACGAATCAAGCTGATACAAAGACAGGCTGCAGCAGAACGTCTGCTAAAGTGGTAACAAAGTATGGCATTGGTGCTGACCTATTAGACATGCTGACACTTGCTATCCTGCACAGCAAAAGACAATGCAATGCCACAAACAATGAGGTGCGCATCCCAAGCTACATGCAAAAGCTGCATCACAATCACCCAGACTTTTGAAGACGTCCTACAAGGATACAAAGATATGCACTGACCGCGCCTCGGAGAAGCATGTGATTCAAGAGAGCTGAAAAAAGCATCGAAGGGTCACAAGATCCTCAAATATGTGAAGCAACTGTGTAGTTTGCTGAAGCTTACATCATGCTATGCTGCCTGGCTGCAACCATGTAAACGCGACTTCCATGAGTATGCCAATTGCGATTTTTGTTTTGACTGCATTTGCCAAACCTATTCCGACTGTGAATACCAGCAGAGGATGAAGCATGGTAGAAGTACAGAAGAGGATTCAGATCAGCATTGAAATGTAGGGCTGCAGACAATTGCAATCACCACATAGATGATGACCAGGACCACAGCTGCAAGAGCTGCCATCCAGCGAACGTTTGTCCACCACATCTTCTTCTTCATTCTGCTAGCATCCCTTTTGAAGGCAAACGACTCGCTCTGAAGGTGGTCTGTCTTATCAACAAGCAGTTCAATCCTTTCACCACGTTCAAGCACCTGGGCAGGAAGCACAACCTGTCATGCTGCTGTACATAGACATGATGTAGACCGGCTTCATTTTCTGGTAGCAAGTAATGCTCAGCTAGCATGCTAGTGTTGAAAGCTGCATGCTCAGTCCTGCCAGCAGCTCTGGTGTACTGTGTATGGTTTCGGGCAATGCTTAGCAAGACATGGAATGACACAAGAAAGGCTGCACACCTTCTCAATATTCTCTACCATGATGTTTCTGACCTCTGCGACCCCGCCTCGCACTCTGTTGATTGCATCAGCATTGGGATCATTTGCAAAGTAGCGCATGCGCTGCTGCAGCACGCCACTGAATTCTGTGTTGTACTCATATGCTACTGCATACTGTGCTGCTTCTGGGCCATAGGCCCTCAGAAACTTGTCTCTGATATCGTCAAGGAAAGCAAATGGAATTCTTTGACCAAAAGCCTGCAGTGCATTCCAGTGCACTTGTCACTAGGGAAGCAAGCACACACCCCAAGGGTTGGCATAAGGTTGGCCAGTTTTGATGAGCTTATGCTGAGCTACGAATGTGGACCAGTTACCTCTTCAGCCATACACACGAAGGCAAGCCCGTTGCGTACAAGAACATGGAACACATGGCGCTCTTGCGTATAAGACACGCGACTGCAAGCGGAATTGAGACAACTGGATCAATCTGCTTGACAACGCCTGAACAGCTGAGGCAAAAACCACGACCATCATGTTAGCAACTTTTCCAAGCAAAGTTCACCTGTCTTCAGAGGGAAGCTTGTCTAAGATTCGGTGCGCAACAAGGTTGGCGTTACCTTGTACCACACTGCAGACTAAAGTAGCTGATCAGCGAACGGCAAACCCGTAAAGCATGAGTGAAAGCTATGCAAAGGCTCGAAAACAATTCCTAGACAGTGCACCTAAACTCTGCCAGAACGACAGTCTGTCTCGCAACCACCGAATACAAGATCTGCTCCGGCATCGCGCACGGACTCTGTCCAATAACTCAAGACGGCTGACCTAAAGGCGAAGTTGCGACTACGTCACCTGCACCATTTTTGGCATTCAAGGCAGCTCCGTGTACCTCCAAGGCGGCAGACATACAGAGCGCGAAGCTATCAATGCCAAAATCCGAGTCAACAAAGGATTTTACAGTCGTTGGGGCATTTGACTAAATTGCAGTCTTTCATCAGTAAACGAAACAGACAAAACGGTAACATAGACAAACAAAATCATCATCAGAAAACTGTTGGGAAATTGTCACCGTGCTTTGGAAGTACATAAATTTGCAACAAATAAGAGTCTCTTAGCAGGACACCAGGTATCAGATACCACTGTTACGATCAACATGTCGACATGGAAGTCATAATACACAGATTTATATACAGACAACTTGTCTGAGATAAGTGAAACCTTGCAGGAGGTCTGCAATCCACATGCATATACCATATCATAGTATGGCTCATTTGTGACAGCTACATTCATGCAGCTGCTGGGATTCTGTCCCTACTCACATGTGTGGTTTTTGTTGTCGCTGTAGTACTGCAGAAGCGAGCCTCGAAAGTAAGGCTGGTACCCTTTGGTTTTGAGACTCCGGAAATCCAGGCTCTGACTTTCTCGCTCAGCTTGTTGTGATTTTGTGAGATCATCATCAAGCCTGAATCCTGCTTGCCTGAAGTCCTTGGAAAACTCCAGGAAGCTGTGCTTATATATATATTTGCCTGACTGACTACTGACCTTAGGGTATTTTCTGTGTCTATATCAGCGAGCTGAACACCAATCGTACCGGTTTAGGTTTGGTGCGGTCAGCAACAAACTTCCCTATGCTTCGAGCTCGAGCCCTCACTTCTTCTTTGACAATGTACATGGTTGTCCCTATAACGGTGAACTTGCAGAGTGAAGGAGCCGTGCCAGACGTGCATCTGCGATCAGATGTTGTCAGCCGACAGCATTGAGTGACATCTGATCGGATGACGCATCGCTTATCCGTGTACGCTTGCGCTATGTAGCATGCTTCTGTAACCAGCGATCACCGAGGCAGACGCGAGCTGCGTGCTGACTACGAAGATTTGCCTGCCTCGTTTTTCCCCTCAAGCAGCGGGTGTCTCAATCTTGAAAGCTGTCACAGGTGGGACAGCAGCCTGCCCTGGTCAGAATATGCCTGTGCGCAACAGCACACACAGCTCCGGCAGAGCGAGAGCCCATGAGCTAATAGTCTTCTTATGCACTGTAGGTCTCAAATAAGTGCCCTGGCTGAGGAGTCCCCGAGGGCGTCCTCGCAGCATGCAAGACGACAGTCTGCAGCAAATCATGGCTGGTCTGGCACTAGAGGATCAGAAGTCTATAGAGCAGGTCTGCACATTATAGTATTGCAGCATGCTACTTACACCCTGCACGATTTCACTGTGTTCTAAATTTGCTTGCTCTACTACTGTGTGCAGTTGGGTGCAGAGTTTGCCTTGAAGCGAAGGCAGCTGCTGCTGTTTCAACACCCTCTTAGCACCCTCCACTACTTTGGCGCATGCGCCATATCATCAGCATGGAAGGGCCTGAAGTGGTCCACGCATCACCCTGTGATGCTGTGGTGCGTCATTCCTTTGATAGCAGCATATGCTGCTGTAAAACCGTCAGGTAACAGATTTATGAGCTGATGAAGCATGTGTATATTCTGCCAGGGTATGACTGCACAACTGTTTCTGCCATGCAGCATGCTCATCAGGGTGTCACTCTGAGCAGATACTTTGCAATGCAATGGGTCATACAATCTGTATCATGCATTTGCCAGAGCACCGCTCACCGTTTGCTTTGCGTTGTCATTCCAGGTTTTGCTGAGCCGTTTGTATCAGAGGCAGAGGCTTGGGTTCAATACGTGGTGTGGTGGGTTGGCCTGGGGGTTCTGTCATCAGTGGGCTTGGGTGCTGGCATGCACTCTGGTCTCCTGTTCCTCTTCCCACACATGCTCAAGGTATGCAACATTCCGATTAAGCAGTGTGCCTTGCATAATGCTGTCTCCTTGAAGGTATCGTCTATCAAAACTGACATGCATATGCTGCAGCCACTGACTTTGCAGCCATAATGGCTGGTAAACATGGGTGATGAACATTTATACGGGTTTGTTACTTGGTGGAAGGCTGGAAGTAATTTGAGTATGTAAAACAAATTCCAGGCTGTTATGTGGCAATTGCCTGTTGGGTGTGAGCGCCATGTTGGGTGACAAACTGCAATCTGCTGCAACGCAGGTCTGTTTAGCAGCAGAAAAGTGTGGGAATCTGGACTTTGATGTGCGCAATGACATGTGGAACAGCTCAGAAGGGCTGTTCTGCAACACCAGTGTGCACCGCACCATCACATTCTGGGATATATTGACCAAGGTAAGCAGACCGCAACACAACCATTCCATCATGTATCGAAGCTATGCGCAGTCTCAACAACATCATTCAGCCCATTTGCTGTCACAGAGCTGGTTGCTGGCCACGATGTATAGGTTGCAGCCTCCACACCTTGCAGCTTGTTTCAATCACCAGCCACACTGCTTGTACACATCACAACCACCACCATTGTAACTGATCATACAGTAGCGAGGCTTTGTAAGGAATGCTCAGCTGAGAAATTCGACTAGCTATAGAATGAAGGTGAGGCAAGGCAGCTGGTGCAGGTGTCATCATCTGCCATCCTGTGGGGTGCTGGAACTGCTCTGGGTGAGATCCCTCCCTACGCCTTCAGCTACCACGCTGCTAAGGCTGGCAAGCAGAATGAAGAGCTAGAAAAGATGTTTGGCATGCAGTCCTCAGATGCACACAATGGCCTTGTGGGCAGCATTGTGGTTCGCATGAAGAACTGGATGCTGGACTTCATCAAGAGGTTTGGCCGCACCCGTGATGTGCAGGATCAGTTGTGACAGTCCGGACATGTCACAGGCACGATGAACATGAAACTGCTTTGTGTCTGTAGCCTGCATGTGATGCAGATGTGCTCAGAGTTGCATCTTGCCTAGTTCTGCATGTTCACTACTTGCAGCTTTGGCTTCTTGCATTTGCCTGGTTGGGGTGTTGCCTCCAATGGTCATAAGTAGGACACGTGCTGTGACACTCAGCCTGCGGTTTGCATTGGATGCAGGCATGGTTTTGTAGGCATTCTGTTACTGGCAGCCTGGCCCAATGCAGCCTTTGACCTGTGCGGCATCTGCTGTGGTCACTTCCTGATGCCATTCTGGGACTTCTTTGGGGCCACCTTTATTGGCAAAGCCCTTCTCAAGGTCCGCACTCCCAGCTGACCACCAGAATTCAGTGCTACATGTTGTTTTATCCATTGCAATCCAGACCTTCCAGACCATTGGATCACTATTTTTACAGAGCGTGTAACGTATTTTGTCAGCAGCCAGCTTATGTGAGCACACCATAGGCTGCTGCTGTTATTCGGTCTCATCATCACATCAGAGAGCTCCTGTGTCTCTGGCATGCAGGCAAATGGACAGGCAGCATTCTTTGTAGCATTGTTTAGGAAAGAGACTCGGGATGTCATCATGCACTGGGTCCAGTGGGCTTTGCCTACAAGCATACCAGGTCTCAGATTGCAGCAAACTCCAGCGCAGTTTCTGCACTCCTTTGTCACCAACAGGATCCAAAGTTTTCAGGATGGTGTGGACAGGAGAGCAGCGGCTCGTGGGCTTGATCCTAGGCAAGTGTGCCACACACTGTGCAGACTTGCCTGGATTGCAGTCTGCAAACAGCATCTGACAAGATGCAAAACTGCTGTGCAAGCATGTGCAAATACAGTCTGCTTGTTACAGATGAATGCCACAAGGCTGGTATCATGCTGGTGCATTATTCACAATGTGTCTTGCCAATCTGCATTCTGTATCTGTCAATGCATCGATGTAGCCTAGAGCTCTGCAAAATAGTGTATCCTTGCGAAGGTGTGTCTGAGATCCAATCTATCAACAGATCTGCATTCTGTGCGGGTGGTACAGATGAGGACCGATTTTGGCTGATGCAAAGTCCCATTGTATGGCATGCACTCTCAAGCATGGCGTATAAGCCTTTGCTAGACTTGCTCTTGCAGATCTCCTGAAAGGATGTGTTACCTGTCTGGCTGCAGGTGGTTTTATCAGAAGATGCTAGACAGCTTCACAAGTTGGCAATCAGCAGGGATATGGCTGCGATCTCTGACTCCAAGCTTGTGGGGACTTGTGATGATCCTGTTTATTGGACACTTCATCAAAGACTGCATAGAACAGTTTGCGCAGTCACAAGCAAGCTATGAACATGATCTGCAGCTACGTGCCAAAGCACAGGGTTTGAAACGAAATCAATAATGTGAATTAGAGTGTATTATACCATTTGATTACCATTGCTTCTGGTACTGGTTTATGCCTACTTTTGTCACCTTGCTAGCAGGTGAGACTGCCACGTTCCAACAGTCTCTTGCGCGGGTGTGTATCTTTGTACGAGTAGAGTGCTGAATTTCAAAATCTGATCAATAACAGGTTCCACACCCGTGTTTATAGCCAGCCACCTGTTTTCCTGCTGATCACTACATTCTTTTTCAGTCTGTAAAACCATTGCATCAACACGGGTCCACTGCTGAGAACAGTCAAGAGTACAAAGATACGCCTGATGCATATGCAGCAGATCACAAGTTGTCTAGGCCTGCACATTTGATATACATGTCCAGCACGTCCTGCACAGTCCATGCAAAAGCATCGATGGTTGCCCAACCACACTTCACAGCAACGATCTGTCTGGATGATGCAGACATCTCATACTGCAAGGTCATTCCTATGGTCATGCATCTGCCATGTTCCCAAGCTGTCCCAGGTTCGCTTTGATTGGAAGCAGGCTTCCACCCTTCTGGTGTCAGCACTTGAGCACCATCTAGATTAATTGTTGCACTGCTTGCTTGGTCACAGAGTTCCTGCATCTTCTGAGCATCATCCACTTCAGCTGCCGGAGATGTTGGACCTGATGCACTGGCACAGCCTTCTGCATCAGTTGAGGCTGAGTGACCTGTGGCTGCTGCTGGAGCTTCCATACTCTGTTGTGCTGGCTCACCAAATTGACCAAGAAGATCAATGCTAGGCAAATAGCCAGGATCAGCAGAGGGAGCGGGAAAAGTTGAATACCTTGCAGAGCCAGTAGTGGTAGTACTGGTTCTTGGGTCGTCATTCACGAGGGATGCAGGGCTTTGCTTTGCATCACCAGCCGGGCTGCTGTCTTCTGTCACGGACTGCAGCTGCTGCTTACGTTGCTCTTCAGGCTGTTGCTGCTGTGCCTGACTGCCTGTCTGGCTTTGAGACATGTCCAGCTCTGAACCAATGCTCAATCTTGCTGCATCAGGACTACCTTGCCTGTACCTTAGTCTGGATATCTCCTCGTTTGCAACTGCCAGTTCAACTGCTGAACTACTTTTACGAGACATCACGCACTGCTGACTTGCCTCTTCATCCGCCAAGACCTGCCCTTGGATCTGTCGCAGGCCAGCTAGCCTCACACGCTGTGGCTTACTCCTCTTCTTGTCTCCACGACCATGTCTGCTGGCACGATGCTCAGGAAGATCAGCAGCCACAGCAGCAGCATCAGTGGTAGGCCCGTCTGCGGGCTGTTGCTTGCCCTGCTGGCGAGTGCGGAGGGGTTTTGGGGGTAATGGCTTGGGGGTCAGCGGGGACTCGGCATTGGGGTAATTGAGCTGAAGGGGGATGGAGGGGTCATCAGGCGCACTCTCATGCACTGCCAGGAGTGCTGGGATCTCCAGACCGCCTGTGCAGACCAGGAACAGCGTTTGCGTCTGGGCTACCGTCAAATCAGATGTAGTGTGCCAAAAACTATGCGCTGCAGCTGTGCATGAGCTTCAGTCCAAAATCCAGCATGGGAGCAAAATCAAAAGGTGAGGAACATGGCAAACATGCAGGAGTGACATAGCTTGGTGTCCAGCAGCATGTCACACTCAAAGACGACCACCGATAGAGCACACAAGGGCTGTTGCTGCCTTGTCTTGCTGTTTGCTGATATGCCTGCATACATGCTGACAGAAAACACAAGAGCCAGCCTGATGCCCACAGGGACACAACAAGAGAACGTGAGCTGCACAGCAGTTGCCTGTCAGTAAGAGCCTACCTGCATCAGAGCTCCAGGTTTCTGCATTGTCTACAAGGTATGAGTAAAACCAGTCTGGGAAGGGGACGTTGACAAATTGATCCACAATGATGGCGTACACTGGCGTCGGCCTGCAGCAGTGGCAGGCATGCTTCAGCACAACATGCATGCGGGGTGTCACAGGCGCTGCAGAATGATATGAGCATTGGGTGCTATGCACAACAGTGCGCAGAGGAATTCATTATGGGGTGCATGGTCCTGAAGAAGATGATCAGAGCCACAGTGTTTGCAGCAGTGCAGAACTAAAGATGTCAAGCAAGCACAGGGAAGCCAGAGTAGGGCAGGTCAGGGCAGATTAGGCACTCGCGCTGTCTACATAAGCCAGCGTACACAGTTTGCGCTGTCTACACAAGCCAGCGGACACAGTTTATGCTGTCTACACACACAATTTGCACTGTCTACACAAGCAAGCATCACAACTTGCATGGCATTGCTCAGCAGAGGACTCTGCACAATATAGGTTCCGGGAGCCACATTGGCATGCTTCATGGCCATGGCTACAACACATAACCGGAGCAACAAGGCTTCAATCCACACACACCACACACATCTGAAATGGCGAATGAAACATGGTACTAGATAGCACGTCCCATGCAGAGGGTGTGCAGTTAACCTATCATCAGACACTTCAGCCCAGATGTGCTCCACCTGGGTCCACGCGCCGGCCTCCCTGAGCCCCTGCAGGCCTCACAAACCAATTTGAGCAAATGCTTTTGAATTGTGTAAAGAATCAAAATCACACAACACCTGAAAAGTCTTCAACTGATGCTGCTTTGAGGAAATTGATACACTTGATTCCTGCTTGCCATTGCAGTAAACAAACACACAAAAGGCTGTAGTCTACACATTGCCTACAAGACAGGAAAGGCTGTGACACAAGACCACACACACTTGAGATATAGAAGGAGGTATGTCCTTCCACCCTGTGCTGACCATGATCTTAAATGACGCTGTCCACAACCAGTGTATGGATTGCCGCGCACACAGACACCCAACAAAAGCAAGTCTGGACACCCTGACTTTGACACCAGCATGTGCTGACCTGCATGTGATGATGACTATGGTAGCAACCTTGCTATTTGTGCCTTTTGGTGTGAGACAAAGGCCAGGTTGAAGAAGCTGAGCTCCACTGTAACTGTGCAAGGTGTACCTCCATGTACTGCAGCCAGGGCCCAATGCCCACGGAAGCAATCAGGGGATCTTCAAAGCTCACTTCTAGCATGTCCACCAAATTGGTAGACGCCAGCGCCTTGACTGGCTCATCAGGCTCACCTTCAAGATGTGCGCGCCTCAGCACATACAGAGAGTGCTGCATGGCGTCATACTGCTGCTGAATGTCTTCTGGCACTGCTGGCACTGGTCTCACCTGTGACCAGACACAAGGTTCAGCTCAAGCTGTTGCTGACCAGAAGTACTCAGGCATGCTGTACATGACACACAGGCAACGCTGCATGGTAGCAGAATGCTTATCAGCTTTGCTGGTGACAGTCCAGCTGGTGATGTGGCTGCAGCGCAGCTGCAGGGCAGTCTGTGTTTTCTGCACTGCATGCGAGCAATTAGTGCAATGCCTTGTGGCTTTAGTCTTGCAGCCATTTTGCAAAAGCAGGACAGCAGCAGAGAACTCCATGCTGTGATCACCAAACCTTCTGCATGTTGCTGATGGCATGCAAAACATGATTGCTTGCATACCTCCAGAATGTCTTCATCAAGAACAGGGATGCGAGTGGTGGGCTCCCAGGCCTCATCCTTCTCCATCTGCCTTATCTCCTCTGTGCTGATCTGCACACAGAGGCAACCATCTTTGCCAAATACCTGTGTGTAATCATGCTACGCGTGCTCATGCATCAAAAGGCGACACAACCTGCACGACTTGGGGACAGTCACGCCAGATGCCACCACCAACACAGAGAAAGTGGGCTTTTGCGGTGCGTAGTTGTTGCTGATGCCACGACTTGAAGCTGCACTTGCAGATCCAGCATGACTGCCTAATGTCAATGATAACTGTCTGTCATTGGCTTTCATGCAACATACCATGCAAAAGACACCGCAATGAGCATGGACAGCAGAATACTCCTGACTACTTTGCCAGACAGACTCGCTCTGAAGTGCTTTGTAGGCATTGGTTAGATGCCTTGAATCATTGGTGGCTGCACACCTTACGGTCTTTCTTCTTCAGGAACTGGGCTTCATACCGGTCAACCAGCTTTTGAACACGCATCTGGAACTCCTGCAGAGCACACTTCACACAGTGATCTGTCAAATGAATGACTTGAAAGACTGTAGCTCACAGGCTGGCTGTGTGCAGCCATCACCGACTAACACTGCAGAGTCTTCATGCTTCGATGCGAGGGCTAGGAGGCACAGAAGGGCCAGGGGGGGGGAGGGGGGGGATAAGGGGGGGTTGGCATAGTGATAGCTGGGCTCAGATTGCCTGAGGCAGGTCAGCTTGTGCTACTGTAAGACATGTTATGTTGTACTACGCCTGTGCCAAAATCATGTGACAATACAATTGCAATGTCTGCGTGCTGTTTGCACACAAAGCATGAATGCTGTTACATGCATTCATATGCGCTGATACTTCCAGAGTCACCTAGCAGCACCCTAAGCAGCCCAGCCAAGGACGGCTCAGCACAGCCCAGTACATCGACTTGCACAGCAGCAAGGCAGGGCAGCCCAGCCTGGCGCGTGCTGTTTGACTCACCTGTGCATTTTCCGCTTCCATTAGCCCTTCAATGTCTGGTAATGCTCCGCCTTCCTCCAGCATGCGCAGCATGTCTTCAACCCCATGCCCAGGCTCGAACTCTGTGTTGTCATCCTCTGCAAATCCCTCCTCATCATCTGACCCCTCATCTGATTCGTCGGCAGCAGTGTCAACATCCTCGCCCAAGGAGGCATCCTGCAGAAGAGGTGTACAGTCTAGCAGACCGCAATCAGTAACAAAGCTTGATGCCCAGACTGAGTGCAGCAGACCTTCAGACTAGGCCACATGGCAATTGGTGTGGTAAAATGCACCAGAGTCGACAGCAGATTGCAGGGGTTGTTTGGAAACAAAAGCACAAGTTGTGGCAATATGAAGTGCAGCAGCTTGCAGTGAGTACTATTTGGAGCAAACAGGGCATGACCACATTGGCTTACCCGACTTGAAATAGCCTGAGCAACGTCCAAAACATCATTCAATGTGTCAGTGGCATGGTCCCAGTCATAAGATTGAGAGCTGTCTGGAGTTTGAAAGTAGGATCCTGCGTCATCTGTTATGGGAGCTTCATTCTTCCAGGGAACAGATGTCAAAACCCCAGATGCGGCTAAAAGATCTCTGATTTCCTCAGGAATCTCATTCTCTGTCTGTACAGGTTCCAGGAGTCTTATGAGAATATGCATGGCATCGTTGATGTCAACACCAAAATCTGGTGCTCTGCCGCATGGGATCAGCACTTTGTGAGCAATACATTTGCATGAGCATGTAGTCATCATGTGGGCAGGCATTGAGATGCATAAAGCGGCAAGCAGTCAAAGTGAACCTCAGTGCTTTGCCTGCCCCTTTGAGATCTTTTTAATATGCTGCAATGAAACCAGGAAAGCATTTGTGTATGGTACAAGTTGAAAAGGAGTTGAGTGCGCAACATTTGTATACCTGACTGCTCAGTTCAGCCTGAACAAGCTTCTTGTCAGTCGCACTTAACGACTCTGACTCTTTATCGAGTCGTTGCAATTGCTCTGCAAGCTCCTCTTGCTGCTTGCGCAGCAGTCTTGCCTTTGACTGCAGCTCCTGAGCCCGAGCAGTTTTGATATCACCGTCTGAACTCTTTGAACTTCGGCAGACTTTGCTTCTCACGCGGGGGGTCCCTGGATGCATTCCAACGTGTATGCATACATACGGGAAATATCGTGGATCCGAGGACGTTGACGGGCAGCCAAAGATGCTCACCGGAAGATCTGAAAAGCACACGGCATGAGGTTGCGCGGCTGCGATGCAGATGACCTGTACAAGGTACACACGAGACCTGCGCACAATGCAGAGCTGACATCCAGTAGCGCGCTCGATCATATGTATTGTGCCATCACAAGCTGTCGGTTTGTGTCTGGGTTGAAGTTGACCAGGCCGTGACATTTTCAAGAAGGGCCTGACACCTGGCCTGACACCGGTGTGACAGACTGCCTCGTGCACTCGATAAAGTTTTTGAGATACAGCGTGACATATGAAGCTGACGCGCGGCACCGCGGCAAGCTGACGAACACCTTAGTTCCGTCTGGATCACTGACCCTCTTAGCACAGATAAACTTTGCAAACTCACACAGTGGAACTCTCGATGCGAAAGCAGATGTCATTGTACATCAGTGCAATTGCCTCACTATCAGACCACATGAAGTGTCAGCTAGCACCTCTGACAGATTTCCATTTGTTGATCTTTATGGCAAGAGGACCAAGACATCTCAGAACTCAGCAACAGACAAGACAAGGTCAACACCAAGAACTTGTGTTTTTGCCAAGCCAACACCAGAAGTATCTGGGCCTATAATAGCTTGCTTGATGGGCCAAATTGCTCCCGGCAAAGCTACAAAGTACAATCTCAGACCTGAAGATGACGATCCCTGCAGCAAGTCAAAAGTCTTTCAAGTCTCAGCATTGCATCAGTTAGCTGGCATGTCAGTAAACTCAGATAGGGCTAGGGAATTGCAGAACCTTGGCTGTGGAGGGTGACTGGTCAACCTATCTTGCTATGCTTGCAGCGTTTGAGAGCATTGTGACTGAGCATGGCGGGCATGTGATTTTGTGCAGGAAGGAGCAAGCATAAATTCAGACCTGACCAATGATTTTGGTGTAACCACAGGCATTGACTCTTTCTGTCTTGCCTGCTGAGTTTGACCTTGAGCATTGAAGTTTGCGTGGAGTGGGCACAGCACTGGTCCATGCTAATAGTGTGGGCCCAATACGCTGCAAGAAAATAGATCTGTAACATGGTCAGAAGATTCGATTTTGCTTAGAGTCATGTCAAGCTTTTGGAAGGCAGGCCTGATGCTCAGCTGCTATTCAGCTTGGACACCTGACAAATCACTGCAACAATTGTCTGCCCCAAGAGCAAACGCTCCTCAAAGGGGTGCTGTGCTGCTTGTTAATGGGATGCCAGCTCAAGCTTGATCCCCGAGCTCCTGCTGACACATAATACCTTGCGATCGCCCTTCATAGTATATTTATATTAGTGGGATGCCAGTCTTGCATATCAGCTGTGAGCCAGTCATGTCATGGACACAATTTTTTGTTTATCTTGCCCAACTTGCTCTGACACAATCGTGGTTCTGACACATGCCAAACAAGCATTGCATTGCAATGTCAATTTTGCATGGACGTTGTCGTGAATCAAGGCGCATCCTGTTGCAGTGCGTCAGGAAGTCCCGGACAACAGTTGGTTCAACCATTTCAAAAAACAACAGCCCTTAAGGCCTACACCGAAAGTGCTCTTGCAAATTGAAGAGATCAAATGATAGCTAGTAAAGCACTGCTGAAATGAAGGTGATGAGATGTGATACGTATTCAATACTCAATGAGCCAATCTTGCCTGACCCATGTACAGCACCTCCAGGGCTAACCTAAACAAAGTACACTGCACTTGCCTCCATCTGAGCTGCATGTCAATGGCCAGAACTGGTCAGTCCTATATTCACTCAATCTGAGACAAAAGCGGGGGTCCTTGAAAAACAAAACAAGCTGTACTTCAAATCAATTGACGGCAATGAACTCACTGTGGGACACTGTTACTAGCAGGAAAAAGCACGACTCACAAGCTTGCAATCAGACAACATCAAATGTCCTGGGACCACGGCCTTCACAATGGATTTCCCACATCTTGAAGTAAACCTTTTCTAGATCCCGCACCCACTGTGCTGTGTCGAACAGCGGACAACTCAATCGAACATCTTTCAACTGTTGACGCAATCCAAGGCGCTTGCCATGATTCAAACCCAGCTCGACTGCTTTCTCTTCATACTCCTGCAGTTGTACCAAACTTTGGACATGCTGTGCTAATTTGCTATGCTTGTCTGAAGAAGGGCATGCCTTGACAGGCCCTACATGTCAATAAACTGCATGCGCACAAATACTGTCCAGCACAATGTGCCATCAGATCAAGACACCTTTGGATGAATTTGACCAGGTGCCATGGTGCGCATCACAGAGGAACAGCAACATGGTACCACTGTCTCCACATCGGCCACTCAAATAGCAAGATAGGCTGCAGCATGAACACAGTGTGTTCATGAATGCAAAGTGGCTTAAGCACGATTGCAATTGGCATAAGCATGAATGCAGTTGGAATACGCATGAATGCGATTGGATGCAGATGACACTGACCTGCTGACTATTGACAACCATCTCATGCCCAAGACCAGTGGCAAAACAAAGACTGGCGGCCACCCGAGATGCCATGCGCTCTAGAGGAAGCGTGACCATAGGACAGCCCCCCCACAGCACATCACACCCTATACCACAATGCACAGCAGTCAGCATGTTATACATGTCATCAGCAGAAGCGAATGGCCGCCAAGGAGTGCCCAGACGTGGTCTTACAGCAGAATGCACAATCTACGCCGCAAGCAGAGCATCAGCCATAACAACATAGCAGCTTGATGTAGACAGCACAGCAGCAGGGCAAAGGCTGCTTCACATCAAGGCAGCTTTGTTGCTGGGTGTAGATGAGAAGGCAAGCAGTGCCCGTCAGGTCAGTCACAGGTGCAAACCAGCTGTGGTGTTGTGGGCAGAAAGAGGGACCTGTGGTGTGAGCGTTACAGAGGGGCGTGTCCAGGAAGATATCCCCTAGGCCACTGCGCCTGATGTGCACGGGCTTGTTGGCCACATCGGTGAAGATGATCCGGTTGGGATCCACGCCTCTGTTGTGAGCTTCCTGTCTGATCAGGGGCTCGCCATATGGCGGGAAGCGCAGCAGCCATAGTACACTGTCAGGCACGCGCTTCAAGATGTTACACCTGAAACCCCATGAAGGTGATGATCGGCAAGGTGTGCCGCCTCATGGCATCTTCAAGTATCCATGCAGCAAATACATGGGGCTGCCATACAGGTAGACATTTGCTGACTTTGTGTGCAGGAGCAATGGCACAAAGAACAGCAGATGAAGGATAAGGATGTAGTTCATGAGAGCTGACTTCAGAGCAACCAAGCCAGATTTGTGAAAGCATCTAGCACAGCCGCAACACATACCAGGAATAAGGGCCTCAAGCAGTGATAGTATTCCTCAGTTCTACAACAAGCTGTACACATAAGAAGCCTGCTGCTGCATCCAGCTGCACTCAGAAGTGTGAAGCTAAGTTTTTAAAGGAGTGCTCACCAGGAGTTGAACGTCTCAGGATCATACTTGTACAGCTGGTTGGAGCAGGCATAGATGATCCTGTTCTCAGGTAATCCATTCTCTGTCCTACGACAGCATGCATGCAAAAGCACTCACATATTTGAGCTTGAAATATACACAGCAATCAAGACCCGCACAATGTCAGCATGCTCATCAGGCATGCATGCATTCCATGCACAGCTCAACACAATGTGTGTTGATACATGCTTGTGCACACTAGGAAAATCTGCACCTGCATGCGCATGTCATCTCTGAGAGACTCTTGTACAAACAGGTAGATTTCTGTGCATATCCACAGCCACACCCAGATCGTAAATTCAGTGAGCAGGCAAAAGACAAACACTGTGCGTTTGAATGCTCTTCAGCAGACACTCAAGAGCACAGTCAAGTTGCCCAGTGATTGCAAGGCTGTGGGACCGGGGGTGCAGGTCAGGCATGCATGCTCATGCTGTGATGTCCCAGGCAGCAGCACTATGCAGAAGACAGGTCAACAGATCCTTACCTGGTGGGCAGATTGGCTTCATCCAAAACATCCTGATGCGCCGCCTTGTAGTCATTCACAAAGTAGCAGTTGGGCATATATGCCAGGTTTTCACTGTAGCAATGCTGGCAGTTCTCTGGCGCTACCACACGATCTGTGATTAGGTATGGCAGGAATGACGCGCCTGCAGTATCACATGCCCTTGCCTCGGCATATGTGAGAGATGACCAGATGCTGTGCTGCATGCAAGCCTACATGCACGTCACTGCTTGCTTGAATGTTGTCTTGTAGGTGCACACAAAAACAAAGCTTTCCATATGCTTCTGCCATGCATTTGTGGGCAGGTGAGATCACTGTGAGCAGTCAAGATGAGTGAGAAACACAATGGTTCAGACGAGACAAATGAGCAGTCCTGGAGCATGCTGGTGAGGGCTGGGTTAGCTCCAGTGGGGGGTGTACACAGCTTCTGGCAGCCAGGCAATGACCTCATGTCTGCTATGGTTTGCACAGAATGGTTTCAGCTGAATGCACAAGCCTGACAGCAAGCAGGAGGTGTTTCAATTATGCCCAAAGCATGACGAGACTGCACACCGGTGGTAGCAGGAAATCCCATATAGGAGGTCTGCACAGGCGCTGGCAACAGGGCAAAGATCTCGTTCCTAGCCCCCTTGGTGTAGCCATTCAGGTTGATGGCAATCTGGATTTCGTCAGAGCTGATTTTGCCGGCAATGTCGCCAACAGACCAGGATGAGACATCCAGGAAATGCTCTGCTTCCCGCTCTATTCGTTGCCGCCACTCTGACCCATCTGCACAATATGCATGATGGATAAACACTGTATAAAAAATATTCAGCAATAACGAATGAAACAGATGAGTAAACATGCATATGCCTGATGACCGAGAACAGACCTCACAGAGGCAAAGAACAGCATGACAACTTGCCCTTGCTGCTTGAGCTGCAGCAATGCAGCAGGGTTCTAATATTGGATCTGCACAGCTAGGTTGAAACAAGGTACCGTTGTATGGACAGACAGGTTCTGGTAGCATTTGGTGTAAGGTATCATCATAGCCAGTGTGTACACTATGAAGAAAAATGCCCGGGAATGAGTAAACAAAAATGCCCGGGAATGAGTAAACAAAATTGCCCGGAAATGAGTAAACATAACCAGATATGGCTTTTGCCTGCAGATGCAGCATGCAGTCAACACCAGAGGCAATGAGGCAAGGCGCAAAGTGCACGGGCTATCACCACCTCACATTTGTCACAACTGCTGTGCTCTGAAACACTCTAAAACACTCAAAGGCTATGTTGCTACGTGCTGAAGTGGCTGCTTTCTGAAGCCCTTCGGCTTTGTGACTGCAAGCACCGCAGCCACCGACTTGTGAGAGCTGTCTACCTGATGGGCTGAGGGCATAGCAGAAGACTTCAAGGCGTGATCGGTCGTGGCCACCAAACACAGAGGCCATGAGATGAGACAGAGGGTGGTTGCCAAAGTCTCCACTCACGTACCCAATACGCAGCCGCTGCCCAGCCTGTACACAATAACATGCATCTCGAAGACAAATTCACCGCTGACTGATTGACTGACTCAATGACTGACGTGCCATCTGTTCGGTTGCAAAGTTGCATCTCAAACAAAGCATGAAACGTGTCAGGTCTCACAAATGCTACAAATGTGCTTTTCAGCCAGCTTGATTCCAGATTCTGAGGCCTGCCTTAGATGAATCCTGCAATGCAGCTTGCCTGCATGCTGGCATTGTGTATCAGGGTGCAGCCTAAACAGGCAGGGCACAGTCTGTGATGGCTATGCTGCTGAGTACAATGAACATTGCTCAAAGTTCGACCTTGACCACAAAGCTAGATTGCCAACCAATCAGGCTGCCGTCAGGATAAGCTCATGTCCCACACTGCTGGTATCACTCATGCAGCAGTTTTACTAAGCAGTAAGCCAAATGATGAAACCGGACATTCACACTGCTGGTATCACTGGTGCCCAGCTAAACCATCGGCAGCCTATATAACAGGATGGCCCACACTCACGCACAGTTAGGCCATCGACCAGACCAACACACAGGAGTGTGACTGTTAACACTGCCCACCTGTAACCGATGTGGTGGTGGATGTGGCAGCTTGGGCACTGCCATTCTTGCAGCAGCCACAGCGCAGTACTCCGCATACTTGGCACTGATCTTCAGTGCCAGCTCAGCAGAGAAGGGGTACGCCATGGCATGGAAGGGTTGCACCGGTGGCAGCCTGTCTGCCGCCAGCTCCCGCTGTACTTCTGCTTCGAGCCTGACAAACAGCGGCTGCCGGTCCTGCCACTCACAGATGCACTGCAAGCTGTGCACCATGTTTGCAAAGGCCTCAGGGAAGTCTGGCCGCAGCTGCAGGGCGCGGCGGTAGGAGGCGATTGCAGTGTCCTGCCTGGCTGCATCCTTGTAGGCCGACGCAAGGTTTGCATGCGCTTCAGGGGAATCTGGCTGGAGCAGTGCAACATGCTCATAGCATGCGATGGCCTCTGCAGCACGTCCCTGCATCTTCAGGATGCCGCCGAGGTTGTTGTAGGCCACGCCCAGACGCTGGGCTTGCTGCATGGCTGCCATCTGGGGATTGGCCTGCAGTGCTCGGGCCATCTGGGCATTCTGTGGGCGGGCAAACTGCAGCTGGATGCACATGGTGTAGCACGCAATGGCTTCGTCTGGACGACTGGCTTCCCTGAGGGCATTCCCCAAGTTGTTGTAAGCCTCTGGGAAGTTGGGCTCGCGTGCTATGGCCTCCTGATATGACTGGATGGCTTCGTTCAGCTTGCCTTGTTCGTAGTACACGCCTGCGCCAGTGAACGAGTTGTGTGAGCAGTGCTGCTTATCTGTAACATGTTTGTTATGCTACTCTGCCTGCGCCTTTTGCTGAAATGCTGAGACTGCAATCATTGGCAGCAAGGTAGAAGCCACAGCAGCCCTTGTGCTGGTAGCGTAGAACAGAGTCAGAGCATGTATGTGTGGCTGGGGTTTAATCACTGATGTATTGAACTTTGCACACATTCATTCACTGTGTATTTACACAATTGTGTTGGCAGCGGAAGGTCATGTGTTGGCAGACAATCACCTGCAAGGTTGCCCAAGGAAAGGGCGCAGTTAGGCCGCAGACGCACAACTTGAGCAAAGCACTGCTCAGCTTCTTCTTTCCTCTTCAACTCCTTGAGACTGACACCCATGCCGGTGTATGCATCAGCATAGCTGGACCGCAACCGCACAGCCTCCTGTAGCAGAACAAGCATCTGATCAGTGCAGCTGTGTGCACGACAGTACGCAGCTGATGCCTACTGATGCTATGCGTCTGCACAATCGCTGCAGAACTGCACATGCCCATGCGACATGTGAACTGCCTGTATGTGGGTGCATAGCATGTGATGACGTCATTGGTGTTTTGAGCATGCATCACATACGGACTGACAGCAAGCATGGCATTCCATCTGGTAATGACATTGCATGAGCAGCTGAAGGACACTTGCTTTTGACACTGACAGTCAACGACCGCTACAGCCACACACTGGACTGGTGATTGAGCAATGCAAGGCAGTCTTCCTTGGACAGCAATGGACCTCATTGTTGAATGATTGTCAGCACAGGACTGCTTCAGGTAATACGTGCGTCAACAAATGTAATCACAGGCCCATTTGCTTGCCTGTGTGCATAATCATAATCTGACGCAGTCATGCATGCCTCATCGTCATACAATGAAATTTCAATCATGGCATCTGTATATCCAGGGTGATGTGCAGTATGGTTGAAAGCAAACACAATTCCTGGACTACCCCAGCGACACCTCTCATCAGCGTGTCATGCAACAGTGTTTAGTGACACTGCAGGGAGGAGGCACATGTAGAAGCTGCTGACAGAGACAGAATACCTGATAGCAGGTAACAGCCTGCTGATGTTCGTTGTTCTCTCGGAACATGTCTCCAAGGCCTCGCCAGGCGGGTGCATATGTGTTGTCGATGCGCAGGGCCTCGCTGTAGCACTGCTGTGCAGCCTGCCGCCCCACCTGCCCTTGCGCTCGCCATAAGTCACCCAAGTTGTTGTGCACATCAACCTGTCAAGCAACATGTCAGCATTGACAGCAATGCCACGGGCCAGGCATGGTTCTTCATTCATGCATCGTTCATCAAACACACAGGTTCTTTCCCTGAGCTCAGGTATGAAGAGTACAAGGCGTGTGTCAGCACAGCAAAATGGGCAGAAATGCAGCACAAAGTCTTCTCGAGGCCATGTAGAAGTAATGGGGACCAGACCTGTCTGTAACGGGCGGGGTGCAATGACTAATGTAAGGTGCATGTGCACAGATGAGTTATATGATCAGTAGGCAGGCAAGATAGCTGGTTGTCAAACTTGGTATGACCTGCGTCAGTGCAGGTATGGACTTGTAAGTGAGCGCAAACCAGGACTGGCCTATACATCCAACCTCTTTGTCACAACATTAGAGTTTGAACAGGAAGAATGCAGATGCATTCTGGAGGCTGTGTGATGATCTCAAACAGACTGTTGCCAAAGACGATGCTAGAGGAGGGGGTGAGTCATGCATGACTGTGACTGTCTTGCAGAGAGTAGCAATGGTGTGTCACCAGGTTTGGGTTGATCTGCAAAGCAGCATTGTAGCACTCCACAGCCTGAGGGATGAGGCCCTTCTGGACCAGAGCACTGGCCATGTTGTTGTAGGCATCTGTGAAGGTTGGCTTCAATCGCAGCGCGGACTGCAGGCACGAACATGAAGTTCACCAAGACAAAGCTCATTGTGTATTACTAGTTTGATGTGTGAACCAACAGAGTGCAGATGCAGTAGTCTGTGTGGTGCCACAGCAAATGCATGTGCCAGCGTTTTGGCGGAGGCAGTACTGTCATGAAACCAGGTAATACTGACTTTGTGTTCTGTGTGGTGCAATGTGCCTGCCAAGTGATGCTAGTGAGGCAATGCAGCATGAACCAGCGATTGGACAATGAGTTGCACGTGTTTCAACAGCAGGTGTAGGGCATTTGCTCAAATTTATGGGCAGGATACATTGTAGCACAGTTGGTAGGAGCAGCACAGCAAGTTGAGATTTTGTACCTGGTAGTAGATAACGGCCATATCAAAGTTGCCCAGCTGCTGAAGGGCATTTGCCAGATTGGCATGAGCCTCAGCCATATGTGGGTCCAGCAGAATGCATCTGTCATTGAATGCTATGCACTGCTCATAGTTGCCAAGCTGGTAGTATATGGCCCCAATGAGCAGCAATACATCAGTCTTGTTGGGATTGACCAGGTATACCTGCAGCCACAACACACCTCTCAAGGGAAGAAGGGTGTTGAGGCCATGGCCAGAGCAAGCAGCTTGTGTGTTGTGAGTGAGGAGAGGCAATGTAGCCTGGAGACCGTGAAAATGGCTAGAAATGCAAGAGGATGTGCAGTAAACACAGAGGGCCTATAAGGTGAGCTGGCTTGAGATGAGAAGGGCTGAGCGTACTGTTTGGCAGAGCTGCAAAGCTCTGTGAAAATCTCCAGACCGGTATGCCTCATGTGCTTGATTCCGCAAAGCCTCGTACTCAGCACTGCTGGTGGGAGCTGAGACTTGCAATGCCTGGGGGAGCGCCTGGGGGACTGGGAAGTTCGAGGCAGTGGAGTACTGAGGCTGGTATGTGTGAGCTGTTGAGACTGCATGCCCTCGGGAAGGTGTGATAGAAGCAGGATTGCTTGCATAACCTGTGGCATTGGGACTTGATTGCTGGAAGTGAATGGGAAAGTCTTGCATGCATATAAATCATGCCAGTCACAGTCCAGCAGGAAAAGGCCTAGTACGGCTTTGCAAGCTTAACGTCACGTGCCTGAGAATGCTGCATTGCCATGATCGTAAGGACCGTTGCTGCTGGCCGCATGCCTGCTGCTTTGACTCCGCGTGGCATCCTCAGCGCTGCGCCATGCCTCGTACTGCTGCACAAACTGAAAGCAATAACGTCTACGTCCGTACGTCCCAAGCCACGCGCTGCAAAACCGCCAACAGTGCGACCACATACGACTTAAGATCTCACCTGAGCGGTTGGCTGGCTATCTTGGCTTTGTTGTTGCATAAAGGGCAACAAGAAGCCGTGAGGATGCAAAGAGTCTACGTTGGCCATGAAGTTTCCAGAGGTCACTTGACAGCCCAAGCAGCGCACATGCGTCGACCGCACATGTAGACCGCAAATGGCCCGCACAAACTAAGCATGGCACGATAAGCGCTTGATCGATGTCAAGGCGCTGATGGTGGTCTGCACGAACTAGCACTGCCGCCCGGTTGATTGGATGATGACTAACGGTGAACGTTCCTTTCCGAGCTGTCATTCGTCCAGTCAAGTCCCACATGTTGTTAATTCTGGGAGATAATCTCCCAGAGATTGCTGGTAGCATGATGAAGCTAACATTCTACATCACCCTGACACGCTTGTTGTCACGCAGAGTGCTGGCAGAGGCAAGCGTCTATGAGTAATTTGGGTTGAGTTCGACTTGAAACGTTCGATTGAATCTAGTTGCCACTAGAGTGTGAGCTCAGGCTGCGAACAGCTGCAGAGCAAATTGCAGAAGCAGAGCATCAGTCAGTGCAAGAGACTGGTATGAACTTCACTTGAGATCTTAGTCAATTGCCTGCGCCTACACCCATCGAGCTGCAGAAGAGACCAAAAGGATGACCAAGAGCCAACCCTTCTCGCCAAACCCTGACAGCAACCTTTTCTCTATGACACATCTGCGCCCGAAACGCACCGGATTGCTGTTTGTGGTGTACGTAAGCCCCAAGGGTCGTGTTGCTTGTGGGCCAAGAATCAAAGCGTCAAGCAAGTATGGCGAGAAGGCAAGCGAAGGAGACTGGTTCACCATCACCATCAAAGATCAGCCACAGGTGATAGGTGATGCCACTGGCGTCAAAAGGTGTGATGTACAGATGGCCAAGAAGTGGGTGCAAGTCAACAAGGAGGAACTTCTTAAAATATGGGAGGATGGTGTGGATGTATTTGATGCAGACCTACAGCAAGTCTAAGCTAAGGAATGGGAAAATGTATAGACAAATGCGGCTTTGCAATCTCTGTTTACGCCCCAATGGCTGGCGGAGCCAAGCACTCATTGAACACGAGACCTTCCACTCAATAGCCAGCAGTCATTCAACGTCCGACCACTGGGACTAGCAGCGGCAAGCGTCTATGAGTAATTTGGAATGAATTCAACTTGAATCATTCAAGAAGAGTGTGAGCTGATGCTGCAAACATGTCTAGAGCTGCAAAGCAAATTGTAGAAGCAGAGCATCATTCAGTTGCAAGAGACTGGCAAGAACATCATCAACTTCAATTCAGCGTGTCAATGGGCTCCTAGTCAATTGCCTGCGCCCAAAGTCTAAATTGCTGACCTCAATTTGAGCTGGTGAATCCAAGTGACCGTACATCCTGTACTAGCCTGCGCTGGTTGGCCTGTCTGGTGGACTGGACAGTGTTGTTGTCTTGCATCCAATGTTATCCTCTTCATTGTGTGAGGAATTGGCACAGCTTTTTGATTGCCAGACAAGCATGCTGATCCCTGAGGTGGTGCAGACAACAAGTCATGTGTTTAGAGATCTCTGCTAAAGCCTCTCAGGTACTCACCTTGATGGTTCATATTTGCATCTGCTTTTTGCACCATCATCTGCATGCTTGTCTGAGGATCTGCCTGGCACCTTTGGCATGTATCACTACCACTTTCACAAGATTCTGAGCTGTTATGGAAGCACCCAAGCTTGTGCACAATATCGGCTGCAGGTTGTTGATGATCCAGGAGTCTTAGTCATCCAGGCTTTGGCCAGTTTCAGAGGAACTTTCCATGCAGCAAATTGCTGCACACCACAGAATCTGATGCAGTGTGCCATTTAGTGGATCAGCTTCAGCGATATGGCCCACTTGGATATTTTCTTTTGACAGCTTCAAGTAACTGGACAACCATGCATGCTGACAGAACTGCGTGGGTGCCATGCTCAGCCAAGCAACCCTGGCACACATGCAGAGCTTCCCAGTGTTGCTGCTGTCATATGCTGCTCTACTGCCATGCTTGCAGCACTCAGAGCAGCTGTCATGATGACATCATTCTGTTCATACTGGGAAAGTGCTTGTAGGGTCATGAAGCTGCAACACTGACATGCCTGTTGTCATGCAGGACACAGGCAAGCACCGTCGAGCAATCTGGTTGACAAATTTATTGATGGTGCCCTCGGTGGGTCTATTCAGTACGTTGTTTCTGTGGGCAGCAGTCTTAAGCAATGCAGCACACTGTACCACAGCATGTTCAAGTGCATAAGGTGACATGCCTGCATCAGGTTTTATTCTGCTGCACTGCAGCATGCACTAAGTGTTTGACATGAAGCATGATCACTGTCGGTGTCTGCACTGTAAGTGGATTGCCTCCTGACGCTGCTGCGTATGGCCTGTAAAGGCATGCATGTTGTCAGCCAGCTGTGCTTGCCTGACCTTATGGACAAGATGCACAGACATTACTCTCTTGTTGCAGATATGTCATACTGCAGACATCATGTAAGCAGCAGGTGCAGCAATGGTGCAGAAGTTTGGGCTAGCATGAGTTGGTGGTGGGGAGGGGGGGGGGGGGAGGGGGGCTGCCCCTGTGGCACCAACGCTGGCGCAGTCAACTCACCCTCTGGCAGTAGTGGCAAATTGGTGGAGATGAAGATTTGGTTCACCATGTGGTCGTAGATGTTCGCCCCCTGCTTTGGCAGCACTGCCAGCAATTGACACTGTGCAAGCTGACTTGCTCCAACCTAAATGTTGAAGCCACTACAAAGCTGCATGGAGCCACAAACACTTTTAGACAAGTTTAAATGTACCAAAACACTGTTGAGCATCCTCTTTTGGATGGTGGCTTGAACAGATAAATGAATTTGAGAGTGTATCTAGATCTGCTGTAAACAAGCATGTGAAGAGACATTAATGTGAACGTCTCTTCACATGTGCACGTGTTGCATAGGATGTACAGGACTTGCTAGAAATTTACTGATAGTGCCACTGAAGCGTGGGCATTATTCCAAGTATCCTGGCTGTCTTCAATTCAAATATGCCATGGCTACAATACTTTAGGTCATGTTTCTGTTTGGGCTTGCTGCACACAACTATCTCATTTGTCAGCCTGCTGCGTAGAGCTGTTCAACCTTCAAACAGCCTTGCCTGTAACAGACTGCTACTTCCTATACATGTACATTTAGTTCATTCTGAACTCATCGAACGGTCAGCCTTGACCTCTCTGTCGCTTGCAAGACACTTGCGAACTGACTAGGTACTAGCAAGACTGCAAATGCCATATGCCATGCATGGTTCCTATTGTTTGTTGCAAGCCAAATCCTACAAAACCCGTGGTCAAAGCGGCTGGTAGGGGATGGCAAGGGAAGGGAACACTTAAAACAGGCACTGGCCAAGCGTATTAACACTGAGGGATCTTTCACATGGCAATACTGCAATAAAAGGGTGAGCTACCATAACCCTAATGACAGCAATGGCAAGTATCCACTTTGTCTAACCATTTTTTATGTATTTTGCCGTGCACAGCTGTGAACTGTGGCAACAAAGGGGTCAGTCAAAGGCAAATATGACAGACAGGCTTCACAGCTCAGCTGTCCATCCGCATTGAGCGCCATCTTGCAGCGTCAAGGCACACGGCTGGGAACATAGGGAAGTCAAAGACAGCTCAGTGCAGAGGCCGCATGCCAAGCAGCCCTAAAATGCTTCAGGTGGAGCATTGGCAAAACCAGCAGGAATGCTGCTGCGATTGCCTTGTTCACAGCTGTTGTCAAAATTACCCTGATGATATATTGCATACTGCTCTTTTACAGGCGCTGATGCAGTTCCTGCTGGAAGACTTCCCATTGTTTTTCAGCATCACGACCCACAGCTGGCATGAATCCAGGAAAAGCTACAATGTAGAGGGCTAGCATCTCAGGTAAGACCTCTAGAGAATACAGCAGGTGCGGCTGGTTGCTGTACCTTGGGTGGTCTACAGCTAAAAGCCCAAAGATGGTTCTTATAAGTAGTAGGGCACATGCTGCTGTCAGTGCTGTGATGACCTGTGAACAATTGCAAGACAGAGTCAGGACTCAGGACTCAGGACTGCCGCATTCTATGGTGTTGCATGGCATGAGCAGCAAAGCAATACACTCCGTGGTGAGAGATACTACACCCCATTTGGCAGATAGCAGACATGTTTGAAATGTTGGTCATAACGGTTGAAATTGAGTCAACCAAGCGAATTAACTTATAAACCACCATGACAGGACAAGAAAAGCGTCTCACAATCAGGACTGCATCTGACTGACACTCACCGTGAATCTGGATGGCGATTTTGGGGCCACAGTGGGTCCTTTGAAGGTAAAAGTAGTCAAGACACCAGCAAAGGCGGTGTAGATTGCCATCAATGACACAAAGCCCTGCATGTGCATGACAAAGCTCAAGCAAGCAAGACCTGTCACATTGCCAATTCATAGCAATGCTTCGTGCATCATGCATCATGATGTATACACTAGTCATTGCCTGGCATAGGCCATGCATGGTGCTATCCTGCGCCATGCTGACCTCCTTCAACATGGGGATGTAAAATGCAGGCTCTAATATGCAACTCTATTTGAACAGAGGTGGCATTGGTCACAGAGACAGGGCTTCAGGCTGATGCATAGCAATGTAAAAGTTTATCTGCTGCCTCAGCTCAAACGCCATATCAGTGCATGATTGCATGCTAATCGTGCCTCGCACTGACACTATTAGCATGCCCTGCTCAACAACAGTGGGCTGTACTTGCAAATGAATGTCAGGCAGGTGAAAGAGCAGGGACTCACCCTGCTTGATATTTGGCGGCTGTGTTGAGCGCTGTTTAAGTCAGAAACGGTTGAGGCAGAAAACAGATTCGCTGCTGCGGTGATCCCAATGATGGCAAAGACAATTCCAACAATGTACAACCAACGCAGGGCGCTGGCCACTGATATTCTTCTGCCAGTCCGTACAGTAAAAGCCATGCTGCCTTTGCCAGAGCACAAGGTAAACCTGCAGGTGCAATATTGCAGATTACAGCATCAGTCCAACACTGGCAGCCAGCAATGTTAACAACAATGGTCAGAAGTGCGGCAAACAATGCATTGGATTCACTGCAGCTGTTTCGACTACTGAATGTCTCATGCATCGCACTGTACTACATGTGTACAGTCACGTCACTGCAGCTTCAGCGTCAGCTGCAGCTCATAATCAGGCTTCCATTAAGAGGCGTGTGGTCAAGTTGTGGGCAATTGCAAGCAATGCAATGCACAACAAGCACACTCTATGGGCTGCCTCTGTTGGAACGCTTTGCAGCTCGGAGGTGCTCACCAATGTGCCAACAAATCGCCAAGAGCACCAATGAACAGGAAAGTAGCAGCACTTGTCAAGATTAGGTAAGCCTCAAATCGGGACTTTGTCACTTTCTTCTCTGCCAGTGCTCTGAAAATGTACCCCACACCGCGAGCTGCAGAACAATACACTTGTTAAAGCACGTGTAGCTGTTGTCTGACTCGATACACCTTGCGTACGATAAGTGCAAGTGGTGAAGTGATCGTGCGACCGTACCGGTCGATCGTCAATGCATCGCCGAAAGGGCAAACGCTAGTACCTGCTGCAAAGACGCATGTTGCCAACACCGCGTGATACTTTCCCTTGCACGCCGGAATCTGTATCGCCAGGCACAAGAAAGGTATAAAGTACAAAGCGGCCACAGCTCCTGCCTGCGCCTGACCGCTCTTGGACGGTGAGTCAATTGTAAACAACATGTTGCCGGAGCCAAGGTCGACTGTCGGAGATGCCATTTTGACTCTGCTTGCGATACGTCTCTTCTCTTCTCTTCTCTGATGTGGTCAGAGCACATCAATGGAGCAAAGGAATCTGGCCTGGCGAGCGTTACGGATCGCTTGATGTTTGCATAAACGCAGTGTTGTGCCGCAGTACGCTCGACGAAATCTGCGGCACTGCGTGCAGTATACGCAGTACGCCGCGGTACCGCAGTGTGATGCGGCGAGTTGCACTGTGTTGTTGAAACTCAGAGTGGTGTCATTCGACGTCTTTCATTGCGGGCATTCCAATTCAGCAAAGAAAGTTTTTTCCCCAAATATTTTATTTCTGATTTGTTTGAGAGGGAAATACTTATAAATCAGCAAGTATAGTATCAAATAATAACTTAAT